>Ga0190359_1000530_pt1 | contig 25662 bp, 21 predicted proteins | sample 48721823_MG_FD_161269 | JGI IMG/M metagenome (GOLD analysis project Ga0190359, IMG submission 161269) | Hydrothermal vent microbial mat bacterial communities from Southern Trench, Guaymas Basin, Mexico - 4872-18-2-3_MG | ecosystem: Environmental > Aquatic > Marine > Hydrothermal vents >... | reverse complement strand
CCACAAGAATCTACTACTTTGAAGTATACTTTTTTAGTATCTCCCCCAATCATGTTAGTCCAATTCTCTTCATCCATAGTCCATGTTGTAGTAAAAGTATTCTCGTTGATATCATCTTTCATTTTAGACCATTTTGATTGGTCATATGAATAATATAGGATGCCAAGTTCTAAGTCATCACTTGCTGTTAATCTAACTTTTGGTATTACATTTGGTGATGTTATTAATTCTACAGAATCTAGTGAAGGGGGCACTATGTCAAATTTGAATTCAATTGCTCTGTTGACACTTGGGAGTTCTTCATTGTCTGCTTTGTCTTTCGCTATTGATACAACCTGATAATATGCACTTGCAGTTGTATCAAACTTCCATTCATATGGTTCTTCTGTAGTTCTTGGAGATCCATATGTTAACCAGTCGCTCCAATCATCATTATTTGATTTTTTACTTCTATACTTCAGTTCTACAGAATAGACGCCACTTTTTGAATCGTCGGCACTGGCTGTGATGTTAAATGCATCAGTGTATTCAGACAGATAAGATCCTTCAATTTCTGATGTTGGTTTGACAAAATCAAATTTAAAGCCAGTTTTGCTATAAGTTGCCTTGTTGCCAGCAAGATCACTTATCATAAATGTGATGTTTTCAAGTTCGTCAATATCAATATCAAGATCTCCTATATCTGCATATAGAGTAGTCTTGTTTACCCCTGATTCATCAGAAGAGTTTGCTGGATACCAGTCCGATGTTTTATTTTGATTTGATTTTTTATAATCAATCCTAAACTGTGCCGATTCAATGTCAAGTCCTGAAACTACGCCACTTTTTCCTTTGTCCTCTACTTGTATTGAGCAAGTTGGTGTGAGATCGTTGGTCCAATTATCTTGGCCAGGTTTGAAACTGCTAAACTCCGGCTCTGCGTCTTCTAAGCTCCAAGATATTGACCAATTCTTAAGAACAGGATGTGCTTCTGAACTTTCTTTAATATTGAAATCTGCTTTGAGCCTAATTACTTTGCTCTTAATCCCTGATAAGTCACCATTTGTACCATTTACGTTTATTTCATTACCATTATCTAAAACATAAAATTTAATAGTATTATTGTTTGTTTGATCAAAATCAGCATTAAATTTATTCCACCAATATCCAGATGGTAGATGAATGCTATTTGAAATTACAGCCCCATGATAATTTGGTGTGTAATTTCCAATACAATAGATTCGTCCAACCATTTCCTGAACATCCTCTGTACAGCTGAGCATCATTAAACCATCGGCGATTATAGGAGAAGCTAACAAGTCAGGCTTTTTCGGAGGCCAATATTGAGATTCATTGACTTGATATGTCCACAAGGGCTTAACAGAATCCCCTTCATTTTTAGTGCCAAATGCGTACAGTTTAGTATTGCCGTTCAGCACATAGACTTGGTCAGATACAACAACAGGCGATGCAACATAGTATGAATATGGGGCATCTTTGTTCAGATCATAAGACCATTTTGTTTTCCCATTATCTGGGTTTAATGCTAAAAGGTTACCGTTTTGAGATAAAACATACAGTGTATCATCATAATATGCAGGTGAAGTCATTGGAGCAAAGTTTAATAACATCTGATACAGGTTTAATCCTCTTAATATATTAATTAGGGATGAGAATTTAACTTCGCCAATGCTGATATTCCATATTTCTTCTCCTGTTTTTGCATCGACAGATACTACTTTGTTTGTTCCAAGAGATGTAAAATTGTCTTTTTCTCTAGATAAAACAAAAATTTTCCCGTCAGCATAAACTGGAGAAGCTCTGCCTATTACACCAACACTTGCATTCCATACCTCTTCCCCAGTATCAATATCATATGCAAATAGGCTGCTGCCCCACATATTTTGACAACCGACGAAAACCATATCCTCACCAACTGCCGGAGCAGAAAGACTTCCAGCTGGTAAATCAATTGGGTCTTTCCATAGAGCGTCGCCAGTTGACAAATCAAGTGCTATTAATTTGTTATTCGTATCTATAAAGTTATTAAAAATTGATAGCATAGGAATGTTCCATGTTTTCCCACTCCATGATGTAATAAAAACTTTGCCATCATAAATTGTTGGCGCTGATGAAAAACAAATTGGTTTTTTACTAGCATTATAGATCCATTCTACATCTGAAAGATTAGTTGGATTAAGACCATAGATTTTATTTACTACATTTGAATCACATGTACCAATAACTAAATAATTATCAGATATACCAATGCATGACTCTACGTTATATTTCGCTTTGCTATAGTCAGCTGGATGCTGGGTGCCAGGATCAGAATTTTTTGTGGAATTGAAGGAATAAATTCTCTTGTCGACTGATGATACATATACCTTACCGTTTCCAGAAACAAGCTGCCTAAATCCTCCACCTATGCCTGATTTTGAACGCCAATATATGTCGTCAGGACTAGATGAAAGTCCAGCGCCATCATAAGATCTTGTGTTAGCCGAATTTTTTCCGAATATGCCCCAATTGCTATAAAACTCGTTTACTTTTATATCTCCGCCTTGAATTGTCACTCCTTCTGATTCGTTAATTCTATATGTATGTGTAAAGCTATCTTGATATCCATCTTTTCTTTGCCAGCTTATTCCCCAGCTTTTTAAAAAGGGTGTTGCATCAGGGGAATAGGAGTGTAAAATTGCTTTTAATTTTATTGTAGTGTTTTTAATTGATGAAATGTCGAGTGGGGAAGTTTTTCCTTCATAATTTTTAATTATAGAATTATTTTCATCTAAAATTTGAATTGTAATTTCTGTAGTTTGACTTGGTTTTGACCCTTCCCAGAAAATATTTTCCCATCCGCCAAAGTCTGGCGGAGTGATTGGTGTAGATGTTAGTTCACCTTCTGAAAGGTAACCGAATGTTGTGCTTACATCAACTTCAACCCAGTCTGTACATAAATAAGGTTGGCTATCATCTGCATCAGGGTCTAAATTTTCAAGAGGGGTCCCAGCTATTATAATATCAATGTAGCCCTCATCGCTCACATGAGAGCCAGTAATATTTATAGAAAGGTCAGGGCTCACTTCTTGATTTAGTATATTGGTATTGTTATATGTTGTCCACTCTTTTTTTACCCAGCTTCCAATAAAATTACCGTAGTTCCATACCCAAAGAGATATCTCTTTTAGATTGGCATTTGATTTATATTCACCAAACCACCATTTTATAGTTATATTCTTGATATTTTCTACTTTTTGATTTACCTTGAATCGAAAATGATGCATTGGGGAGAATACAATGGTGGTACCTGAAAGCCATGGAGATTTCGTTTCTAATCTTTCACCGTCAAGCTTATCGATTTTATTTATATCTGTAGTTACAGGATCTCCTGGGAAAAGATCTGGTTTTATCAATGTTGTTAGCAACTCTCCAACGAGATATCCAGATATTCCAAATGATTGAGTCCAGGCCTCAACATTGTCTGGATATTCGCTGTGATTGTAACGGGTCATCGGTTCTCCTTGGCCTAGTTCTATTCTATTGTTACTGCTATTTAGCACTAAATTAGAGTCCATTGTAAAGTCATTAGAGTTATCAAATGGATCTATCCATATCCCATCACCATTATATTTATCAAAATCTGCAGATACGAGTATTGTGGCATTAAATCCGATAAGGATTATCAAAGTTAAGAGTATAGTGGACAATCTCTTCATCATACTATCGCTCATATGTATCCCCTATTAAGTTAATAAATTTATATTATATGTTAATGTGCTAACTTTATTTATATAGTTTGTGGTTTATAATAATATTTAATAATATTTTATAAGGATTTGGATGTCCATGACATTTGTTCCTGTTGGGCCGGTAATCAATAGGTCATCCATTTTTTTGAAAAATTCATATGAATTATTTTCATCTAAAAAGTTTTGTATGTCGAGATTTTTATTTTTAGCCTTTGTATAACTAAATGCATCTGCGATAGCACCAGCTGCATTACTTTTTCCATCAACACCGTCTGTTGCAAGTGATGAAAATACAACTTTTTCATTATTCAACAAGTTTATAGCACTTAGAACCATCTCTTGATTTCTCCCACCATGACCATTGCCTTTGATTGTGACTGTTGTCTCCCCTCCAGAGATAAATGCAATTTTTTTATCTTCAGTTAAATGATTTATTGCTTTTTCAACAAGATATTGCCCTATGTCTCTAGCTTCTCCTTTAAGGGATGTTGTAAGTATTAAAGACCTATATCCTAGTTTTTCTGCTTTATTGTAAGCGGCTTTACAAGCAATCTGATTATTTGCTACAATGAAGTTGTCTACATTTTTAAAAATAGGATTATCTTTTTTTGGAGTTTCAGGGATTTTCCCAGAGATTCCATCCTCAATAATTGTTATTACTGAGTTAGGAATTTTTGAATAAAGATTGTACTTCTCCAAAATATTCTTTGCATCTCTGTACGTTGTAGAATCGGGGCATGTTGGGCCAGATGCTATAAACTCTAATGGGTCATTAATAACATCAGAGATAATGAGTGAAATAACCTTACATTTTACACTCTTTAAAAGTTGGCCACCTTTAACAAAAGAAAGATGTTTGCGAATTGTATTGATTTCATTTATGTTGGCACCAGATTTCAAAAGCAGGTCAGTTGTTCTTTGCAAATCATCTAGAGAAACTTTTGGTTTGGCAAATAATGCAGATCCCCCACCAGAAATAAGGACTATTAAAAGATCTTTTTCATTACATTTTTTAACTAATTCTACGGCATTTTCAGTACCCTTCATGCCATTTTCATTTGGAATTGGATGCCCACCATAGAATATTGAGACATTTTTATTATTAAGCTTTCCTTGAGGCTCGTTTGTTATTATTACGCCTTTAGAGATTTTTATCGAATCACAAACTGCTTTTGACATCCCTATACTTGCTTTACCAAAAGATATAAGATATATGTTCCCAAAATTAGATAAATCAAATTTTTTTCCATTAACTAGGATTTTACCGTCTATGAATTTAGATTTAACTGAATCGTATGGGTCAACAGCATCAATTGCTGCAGAAAAAATTTCAAGAACATCTTTTCTAATTTTCTTTAACTCAGAAGTCTTACCATTTTCAATAATTTTTTCTGAGTTAGTAAACAACATTTTTCTATTTACCAAAATTAAGCTGTTTCATTAAATTCTTTCTCATTTTACGATTGCCAGAAAGGCCTTTCATTGTACGTTTCATCATATTGTAATACTTAAGCAACTCCTTGACGTTTCTGTTTTCTACACCAGCTCCGCGAGCAATACGTTTAATCCTAGAAGAACGTATAATACCTGGGTCATTCATTTCTTCATCAGTCATAGAATCCATGATAACTTTAAACTTTTGAAGCTTGTTCTCAGTACTGTCCATATCTTCGTCTTTTATTTTTCCTTTCCCCGGGAAACCGCCAGGAAGCATCTCTGCAACTTTTTTTAATGACCCCATCCCTGAGAGCATGTCCATTTGGTCATACATGTCGTGAAGCGTGAATTTGCCAGACATTATGCGTTTAGCGGTTTTCTCAGCATCTTTTCCCTTAAGACTTTCCTCTGCTTTTTCCAGTAGGGCTTTTATGTCCCCCATACCAAGCAATCTGGAGATAAAACCAGCAGGATCGAACTTTTCAAAATCGGTAGCATGCTCTCCAGTACCAATAAAAACGATGGGGGCGCCTACTTCAGCCGCGGCACTAAGTGCACCACCACCTTTTGCAGTACCATCAAGCTTTGTTAGAACAATGCCAGTTATGTTTACAGTATCATTAAATGCTTTGGCTTGAGGCCCAGCTTGTTGGCCAACCGCAGCATCCATTACTAAAAGTTTTTCATCAGGTTTAGTAGCTTTGAAAATCTCTCTCATTTCATCAATTAAGTCATCCTCGAGCTTATGACGTCCAGAAGTATCAACAATTATTACATCACTTGTTTTCTTGAATTTGTTTAAACCCTCTTTCACGACTTTAACTGCATCTTTACTTTTTTTGTCCCCGTAAAATGGGACTTTAACTTGGTCTGCGATTTGTTTTAATTGTTCATATGCTGCAGGTCTATGAATATCTCCAGCGACTAGAGCAGGTCTTAATCCTTTCTTTTTAAAATATGTGGCCAGTTTTCCACACGTTGTGGTTTTTCCCTGACCATATAATCCTACCATCATGATTACTTGTTTTTTAATTGGCAGTTCCCTGGAAGCCCCAAGGATGTCGACAAGTTCCTCATAAACAATGTGGATTACATGCTCTCTGCCACTCATACCTGCGGGAGGTTTTTCTTCTAGGGCACGTTTCTCAATTTTTTTTGAGAGCTCTAAAACAAGTTTAACATTTACATCAGCTTGCAAAAGCGCTCTTTGGATATCTCGAACAACGTCTTTAACCAGTTTAGAATCAATATGAACCGCATTGGCAATTTTTTTCAGAGTGCTCTTAAGTGAGTCACCAAGATCGTCCAAAACCATCTTTACCTAAACCTAGAAATATAAGAAGAAGCATTAAAATGTATCGCATCAGGCTTCTGCACTAACCGGCTCTTCTTTGATAGTTTCTATGTCTTTTAGTTCTGTTAATTGTTTATAATTTCTTAGACTAACGAGTATGTCTCCCCATTTATCCATCATTCTTTCCATGTTTTCTTTACTATCTGCATAAAACCTAGTAAGTTCATCTACTGCCTCAGAAAAAGCCTCGATTGTCTGAGATAAATCTGTTTCTGTGATGATTCCCACGATTTTGTTGTTTAGTATAACTGGCAATTTCTTAATGTGCTTTTCTCTCATTATTTTTGATGCTTTTTCTAGGGGGGCCAATGCATGAATTGTTGTGATGTTTGGTGTCATTATGTCTTTAACTTTTGTTTTTAAAGGATCCTTCTTGTTTAAAATCACCCTTTCTATTGTATCTCTTTCAGTTATAATGCCGACTACAATGTCTTTGTCCATCACAACAAGACTTCCAACTTCGTTTTTACTATATTCTGTGCAAGCATCATAAACTGATTTGTTACAATCAATTTTTACTACATTTTTTGTCATTACTTCTTGTACAAGCATGCATCTATCCTCACAAAATCTATGTATAGTATATTTAGAAATATAAAATGAGTTCTTAAAATTTTTTAGATAATAAAAATTCGCAATCCAAAAGTTTTTATCACTTTCATTGATTAACGGTACTTAATCAAGTAATAAAAATACTAAAATAAAAACATTTATATAAAATAATTTGTTGGTTATAATATAACATATGTATGGGTGAAATTGATGAGGAATATTGCTAAAAAAATTATACTATTTGTGCTGGTCACGTCTCTTTTGTTTTCTACAAATGCATTTGCAATTAAAATAACTAATAATTCTGTTACAATGGTGACTGATCTGGAGGATCTTGACCCCAACGCTGATTTAAAAGTAACAGTTAGTATAAAAGAAATTAGAGCATTAGATGACTTTGAAAAAGTAGGTGGCCCTGATTTTTATGTAAGAATTTTTATATATGGTGATTGGTTCGAAAGTCCAGTATGGGCAAACCAAAAATATTTATATGGAAACCCTTACCTTTTCCAAGCAACAGAAAATGTTCCAGATTATATGGAAAATGTTAGTATAAAGATACAACTCTGGGATAAACAGCCTGGTTTAGATAGACTGTGCGACTTGGATGATAATTATGGATATTATCTCGATAATCGCGAGATAGAACTTACATATAATACAAAAGTAGGCGTCTGGTATGGAGAGGATTATAATCATCCACATTCAATTTATGCTGATGATAGCGGATATGGGCGAGTGAATGGCTGTGATGATAATAGTTATTATGAAAATGATCTGGATTGCGAACTATATTTTGACATAACTCAAAGCGATACAGATGGTGACGGCATTCCTTATTGGATTGAGGTAAACAAATATGGCACAGACCCAATGGTTAATGATACTGGCAGAGATGACGATTGCGATGGTGTTCCCATAGAATGGGAGCATAAATGGGGTACTTATGTTGGCTATAACTGGTACAACCGTACAATGGAATACGTTACATTTTATGATCCATTCAAATTTGAACAACATAATCTTTCAGATATTGATCAAGATGGTTTAGATAATGTAGAGGAATATAGGGTATCAAAATGGGGGTCAGACCCTTTTAGAAAAGATATTTTTGTTGAGATGGACCAAATGGCAGCTGGCCCAAATGGCGAGCCTGCAAGTTTAATGCCTGATGGCGCAAAAGAACTTCTAAACACCTCATTTAATAGACGCAATATTGTTTATCATATTGATGACGGTTGTATGGGTGGTGGTGAGATGATACCATTTATTGAACATTTCCCAATGTTTTGGGAAGATCCTAATAATACAACAGATGAAATCTACAATGATTATTTCCTGCATGGTAATGAAAATAATTGGCGTCGAGGAGTTTTTTTCTATAGTGCAATAGTTTATGATGGAGGTTTTCAGGGATATAATTATAGGAACGGTGCCTTTTTGATATCTTTGCAGCCAATTCGTGAGCATCAAAAATTTGCACTACGTATATGGGGCAAAGATACAGCATTAGCCAGTGTTTATATGCATGAGCATGGACACTCATTAGGTTTAAATGAGTTGTACGGGCATGATACGGATAGTTATTATCCCTGGCAAATTAAGTATTGGAGGTACCGGCCCTATAAAAGTTGCATGAATTATGGTTATACATATAGGCTTGTAGATTACTCAGATGGGTCACATGGTAAAAATGACAGGGATGACTGGGACACTATTGACTTGACGCTATTTCAACAACCTTGGGGTTAATTCCATACTATTCTTTTCCAAAACCTTTTTACATAACTATCTTCTTCTCTCTTTTTGATGATTACTAGGGATGAAGCATTGACTTTAATTAATAAATACATCAGGGAAAAGAAAAATTTCAGAACATCTCTTGCTATAGAAGCTATACTAAAAAAATTAGCCAGAAGACTTGGAGAAAATGAGGAGATTTGGGGACTCACAGGTCTTCTTCACAATATAGATTACGAATACACTGTTGAAGATCAACAAAAACGGGGGGTTTTATCAGCTCAATTATTAGATGGCCTTCTGCCCAAAGAAGTTATAAATGCAATAAGAGCAAACAGTTACATTAACACAGATTATTTGCCTGAAACCCCTCTTGATAAAGCGTTGATTTCTGCAGAGTCGGCTGCCTGTTTAATATTTGCTACGCTTGGCGCATCATATACTCACAGCATCGAGGATATTGATATAATGCTACTTTTTGAGAATTTTAAAGACGCCTCTTTTGCTTCAGATTGTAACAGAGACAGAATAAAGTTATGTAACCATATTGAGATGACAGTTAAAGAGTTTCTTAGCTTGTGTCTTGATGCAATTCAAGATATTCAAAATACCATTGAAATATGAGCTTTTAAATGGTAAATTTAAATGGTAAAAGTTTAATAATGCTGTAAACAGTACAGAATAAGTTTAAAGAGCATGTGATTATTGTGAATGAACCAAACGACATAGAAAATCCTGAGGAAGAATATATTAGACTTCGCTTACCAAATAAAAGGAATAATGAAATGTTTGCAATTGCCGATAGATTGATGGGCGGTTCTAGGATAACTGTAGTATGTGCTGATGGGAAATCAAGAATGGCGCGTATTCCTGGTAGAATGAAGCGCAAGCAGCGAGTAAGGGCCGGGGATCTAGTTATAATAAAACCTTGGGATATTCAAGACGAAAAGGCGGACATTATTTTTAGGTATCGTAGAACGCAATCAGTTATCCTTAGTAGACGAAAACTTTTGCCAGAGGCAATAGATGTCTTCTGATACTTTTTTGGATGATAAACGTCTTAAAAAACTTGATAAAAAACTGCAGGACATTATAAGTAGAGTAGGTGTTGATAGAAAAACTCAAGATGAAGTTTTTGATAAATCCACTCTTCTTAGCTTAGAAAAATTAATTTCAAATCAAGTAATTGATATTCTGGATTTCCCAATCTCTACTGGGAAAGAAGGAAATGTTTTTCGTGGAGTAACGCCTAAAAAAAAATTAGTTGCAGTTAAAATTTTTCGAACGTCAACTTCTACTTTTAAGCACATATCTGAATATATAGTTGGTGACCCTCGCTTCAAATCTCTTCGAAAAACAAGACGAGATATTGTATTTACTTGGACAAAAAAAGAATTTAAAAACTTGGAACTACTTGAAAAAATAGGTGTTAGAGCACCAAAACCCATTATTTTTACCAATAATGTTCTCGTAATGAGCTATATTGGAGAAGCTAGAAAACCTGCGCCTATGCTTAAAGACGTGGTTTTGGAAAACCCAAAAGAAGTATTTGATACAATAATCGAGTATATTTCAAAGATGTATAAAAAAGCGAGGCTGGTTCATGGAGATATTAGTGCTTTTAATATTCTAATTTACAGAAAAAGACCTTATTTAATAGATGTTGGACAAGGTGTTTTATTAGACCATCCAAATTCGTATGAGTTTCTTAAAAGAGACATAAACAACATAGTAGATTATTTTAAAAAGTATAAGATTATTGCCGATAAAGATAAAATTTATCAAAAATTATCAAAAAGTGAATAGTTATGAAATACCTCAAGATTCCTCTAGATCGTGTTGGAGTTCTTATTGGTCATAAAGGCGAGGTTAAAAAAGACATTGAAGGCAAATCTGGATTGAAAATCAATGTAGATTCTAGGACCGGCGAAGTTGTTCTTGATGATCATGATTTGGAAGACCCTTTAATTACAATTAAAATTGAAAACATAGTAAAGGCTATTGGTCGTGGTTTTTCACCTGAAAATGCTTACCGTTTATTTGATGATACTGCTGATTTTTTTTCTTTTGATCTCAGGGATTACGTTGGCAAAAAGGAGAATCATATACGAAGATTGCGAAGTAGAATTATTGGAAAGGAAGGTAAAACAAAACATGTGTTGGAGGAACTTACTGATGCAAAGATATCTGTATATGGTCATACCATATCTGTTATTTCTGATGTTGTAAGGATGAATATTCTAAAGAAATCTATAGATATGCTCCTTACAGGTAGTAAGCATGCTACAGTTTATCGATTTGTTGAACTGCAAATGAAAGCACTTAGACATTCAGAAAAATATGGATTTTAATAGGTAATCTTTTAAAATAATGTAATATTCTGGTGCTGTAAAATTTTATAATGCCGCCTTAGCTCAGTTGGTGGAGCACTCGGCTGTTAACCGAGCGGTCACCGGTTCGAGTCCGGTAGGCGGCGTACATCTTTTTAGAGAGATTTAAGTTGAAAAGGTCTTATTTTTACTTATTATTAAATAATCGCCTTACCTATGTCTACATTATTAATATATAAACTTGATTTTTTCAACTCATCTACTTAACTACATATGTTGATGAATATTCATATGCAAAAAAGGTTCTTAAATGTCTAAAAAATGACTAGAGATGGAAGGAATCGGGCTGGTAGTTTTTATAGAGTGCATCCCATCCCCTCCTGTGTAAGAGGCCAGCCCCCCTTCTTTTTCCTCTTAAACCCTTTTGAAAACAAATATATAGTTTTATTTTATACCCGCAATCCATGGCACATGAAAAAAAGGCAGATAAAGTTGAAGGCAAAGCCCCATATAGAATCGAAGACGCATTAAAAATAGCAGATGATATTCTTAATCTCTCTAGGGAAAAAAAGTACAATTTTGGTGCATTTGTTCATGGGTTAATCTTTGCAGACGAATATCTGCAGTTCAGTTATAAAATTCCACCGCAACAAATTGCAGATATTAGAAGGGGATGCCGTAGATATTTTAAGGAAATTGAAAACGCTAAAACAAATATAAAATAGACTTGCATAATCAGAAGTATATGCATCCAAAAATTATATAAAATTTCAAAACATTTAAATGTCGGAAAGCAGGAAAATATTGAAGTTTGATAGGATAGATGGGATGTGTGAATAAATGGGATCAGAATTCAAGACGCAGGTTAAACTGGATTATATCCAGGATTTTGAAATGATGTTTGAGAGGATGAAGGTACATCGTCCTAGAGAGGCAGCTGTCTATTATTCAACGCTTGTTGTTGATTGTCCAAAGGAATTTTCTGAATTTCTAAGAGTGGCAGAAGATCTTGCAAATATCACGAGAAGGCCCCTTGAAACGGGCAGAGCTTCCCTTTTGAGAAGCGGATTAATCGCAAAAGTACTTTTTTCAAATGAATCAGATGAAGATTTTGGAAGAGAAAGCTATTTGCCAGTTCATCCAAGGACTATTTGGGAAGATGTAAAGTCAGACTTAAAGCAGGTAGTTGCAGAGGACACCTATAAAGTTATTGAGAATCGAATAAAAGAATATGGCGACCATTACACACGTAATTTTGAGAAATATGGAATAAAACTTAAGAGAAATGGCAATGTAACATTACAGTATAGTGGGAAATGGATATTATACAATATGTTAAATAACTGTATTGAGAAGAATAATGGACTCAAAATACAAGTTGGTGGAGATCGCTTCTTTAAAGATCCGTTCCTTAAATACTTCAAGAAATTTTTAGAACTTGATACAAAGGTAAAACTTATAGTCGAAAATACAGATAAAATGGACCTAATAAAAGAACTTAAAAAAATATATGGCGACAACCTAGAAATCAGATATTTTTCAGAAGAAGTGTCTGGTACCATGAGAAATTTTGTTTACGGAAAAGAGATTGCAGTAAACGGTATTAAGATATTGCCAGACAGTAATGATGAGCCATCATATGTGGGAACAGCGTATGTAGATCTTCAGGATATCGAAGTGTTAGATGAGCGTTTCAATAACCTATGGGATATGGCAAAACCTTGGGCAGAAATCCACAGTCAGAAAAAAGAGAACGCTAAAAAAGATAATTAATTTTACCTAAATCGAGTTGTTTCAAGATTACTTAGGGCCATAGTGTTAATATTGTATCTTTTATGAACTGCTGAAGCGATATCTATGCATTTTGATTCTTCACCGTGCCCAAATATAATTCTTTCAGGTCTTGGCGACATATTGTTGATATAGTTCAAAAGTTGACGTCTATCACTGTGACCTGAGAAGCCATCAACTGTTTCAGCATTCATGTTCATTTTGATGTTTACTACATTCCCACCAGTGTTCAAAGGTATTTCTTCCCATCCTTTTTGTATGCGTTTACCTAGTGTTCCTTCTGCCTGATAACCAACAAATGCTATGGTGTTCTTTTTATCCTCTGCCCATTCCTTGAAATACTCCATTACAGGACCGCCATTCATCATACCACTCGTGGCAAGTACTGCACATGGTTCTGGATGGCTATGTATTATTTCTTCTCTCATCTCATGACTGTCTACACGTTTAAAAATATCTGACAACAATGGATTTTCGCCTTGCTGGAAGATTTGAGCTCTAAGTTTATTGTTTAGGTATTCAGGATATGCTGTATGTATTGCAGTTGCTTCCCAGATCATTCCATCAAGGTACACATTGATTTTAGGTATCTTTTTTGTACGGATAAGATTTTCAAGCACAATCATAACTTCTTGGCTACGCCCGACAGCAAAAACTGGAACTAAAAGCTTGCCTTTCTTTTTAACAACTCTTTGGATTATATCACTAAGTTTCTGGGTTGCCTCTTGTCTGCTAGGTTGTAGATCTTCTCTCCCCCCATACGTTGATTCTAAGAATATTGCTTCGAGACGTGGAAAACGATTAATTGCAGGGTTGAATAACCATGTACGCTCGTATTTTATATCACCACTAAATGCTATATTGTATAGCCCCTCGCCAACATGGAAATGCGCAATAGCAGATCCGAGGATGTGGCCAGCATTATGAAATGTCAGTCTTACGTCAGGAGTAATATCAGTTGTGTCACCATAATCAACAGCTATGCAATGTTTAATCATGTCTCTTATATTTTCTGCAGAATAGGGTATCTTTTTTGCATCTGCAGCAGCAACTTTGAGATAATCCATCTGTAGAAGCGTTGCCATGTCTCTTGTAGGAGGTGTACAGTAAACCGGTCCATCATAACCATATTTGTACAGTAAAGGAACAAGACCAGAATGATCTAAATGAGCATGTGTAATAATTACAGCATCAATTGTTTCAATTGGTAATACTTCTGGTAAATGCAGATATGGAGTTGCATTATCTGAAGAGACATCGACTCCACAATCAATCATTATCTTACTGTCTTGAGTATGTAGTAGAGCACAACTTCGACCTACTTGTCTAAAACCCCCTAATGCAGTAACACGGACGAACTTTTCACCGTCAGATACCCCTCTATGGAGTCTACGACCAACTTTTCTTAGAATTTCCTTACGCTCCTCACTCATACTGCGCAGATAACCGCGGATTTCTTTGACTGTTTTAGATTGTATGGGCGGCGTGCGTATGATTCTTGGACTCCAGTTTATTGACCTTCTAATCTCATTTAGGAGATGTCCTTGTTTTCCTATTGCGATCCCAGGTTTAACTGCCTCTATAGTAACTTCCCCTACTTCAGGTAAAAAATAAATATTTGTAATTTCTGCTTCTTTGGGAATAATCTGTTTTATTTTCCGCTCAGCTGTGTCAGCATCTGTTAAAACACTCGGGTCTGGACGGATAGCTATTCTTTTTTGAAGCATTTTTGCAAGCTGTTTAACAATTTCGTCATTTTTTGCAAACTTATCTGGATGTTTTGTATAGATAACAACTAAAGCCCCTTCAAATTCAACATCTGTAAAGTCTATGCTGGGAGGTATAGTTGCTCTTACTTTTCCCTTAATCTCACGTAAAACGTCGTCTACAGTCATTTTATATCCTTCTATAAATTTTTTAATAAACCGAATAATTAAATTAAAGATTGAAAGTTATTTAATCAAAGATTATTTTTCTAGTTTTTCAGTTCGTTTTTTGATTTCTTCTTGTGAAACCTCTTTGAAACCATCTTTGTTGATAATTGCAATGTTTGTTAATCCACCAGATGCAGAATCGCGGCTTTTTGCAGCATGAACTGCTCTAATAGCTATATCCACACCTTGGTCACAGGTGATATCCTCTTTATAGAGGTCTTCTAATACACCAAACACATAAGGAGATCCAGAACCACCAGATGTGTATTTATCAGGGATAGCACCGCCAGCAGCATCTAATGAATAAATGTGCCCACCTGTGTTATCATATCCTCCTAAAATCAACTGAACGTAATAGGGATAAAATTTTCTTTGGTTTAATATGTTTGACATAAGTGTAGCTGCGCTTTCCACAGGAATCCTAGTGTCTCGTTTAAGTCTGTATAAATTTGCTTCAGCACTAAGGTATCGTGCCAAAACCTGCAGATCGCCGACAAGTCCTGCAGTGCATAATGCCAGATGTTCATCCACTTTATATAATTTTTTTGTTTCTTTATGAGCAATCAAAGTGCCCATGGTAGCTCTTGTTTCAGTTGCAACTACAACACCATCTTTACATACCATTCCTAGTGTAGTAGTACCTGTTTTAGTAACTTTTTCTTGTTCCATAATAACTCCTCAAAAACTTGGAAAAATACAGGTTAGAATCATTCATCCTTTATATATAATTTGCGTAAATTCTACTCCGAGAACAAAGCAGCCACTCTATCTACTTGATCTTTATGTGCCAAAACAGTTACTTTGTCTCCTGAAAATAGCTCAACGTCTTCTGTTGGTATGATAAACTTACTATCTCTCTCAACAGCTACTATCAAACTTTTTTTAGGTAGTCCTATCTCCTTAATTTTTTTATTTGAAAGTTTGGAATTCGGTGAAATCGGTAAACGGAAAATCTCGGCATATTTACCGACATCCATATATTCTTCAACATTAGGATGTTTGATTGATTTATAGAGATGCTCTGCCATTACTAGATCTGGGCTTTTTACCATTTTTACGCCTTTTTCCATGTACATTGGCTTGCTCTCTTCTTGATTCACTACAGAAACTAGATGTTTAACTCCCTTGTTTTTTGCAAGTGAACAAACCATTAGATTTGTTGCATCATCATTCGTAGTTGTTACTAATACATCTGCCTTTTTAACTTCAGATTCATCTAAAGTTTCCTCCTGAGTGGCATCTGCATTTATTGCAACAGCATCGTATTTTCTTGCTATCTCTTCACACCTTTCTTGATTTCTATCTATAACTATAACGTTATGATTGCTATCTTGTAAAGCACGCTCAGTAAGCCTTTTACCGATGCCGCCTGCCCCAATTATTACAATGTACATAGTTTGCCCTCAATTAATTGTTGAAATTGAATGGCCTGGTAAATTTATGGTTATTATTAAAGCTTTTGATTAATTGTTGTAATTAATATTATTGTGCTAGCAAAATAATTCTAAATTTGCATAATTAACTATAAAGCTATATTTTATAAATCTTGTTAAGTTATAAAATTAATTAATTAATTTTAAAAGCTAATTTTACAAATCGTGATAAATTTTGTCAATAAATTCATGTTAAAATTTGTCATTGTGAATACTTTGCTAGATTGATAGATAAACTCTAGCAATGTTAAATGTGTTTGCTAAAAATTAATTTTCGTAAAATTTAGCGATTTTCCTATATTTTTGATAGTAGCAGCATATAATAAGAAGAGAAAATGCACATATTACACACATGAAATTAAATTATTCGCTGTTTTTCTCCTTATAATCTCTAGCTCATATGGGTGAAGCATCTTACCTGCTGGGTAACCTTTGGTCTGCCGAAGGTTACCTTTAGTGGGCTAATTTTCGAGTTTTTTGGCTGGCAAGCCACCACGTTTTTTAATTAGATTTTGAATTTTGTTAAATTCTGAATCGTCAATTATTTTTTCATGATCGCTTTTATTTACAAAATCTTCCCAATGTAGATATCCACAATATGTCGGATTTTTTAATATTGCAGAAATGGTCTTTTTCGCCCATAAACCCCCCCTTTTCGTTGGAATTTCACTAGAATTGAGCATTTTAGCTATTTTACCTAGACTTTTTCCTTCCAAATACCAGGAGTAAATATCTTTAACCACTGAGGATTCGTTCTTATTGATTTCTAATTTCCCATCTGTATAATCATAACCATATGGTATGTTAAAACCTAGCACACCACCATTGATTCGTGCTTTCTGTTCCATCCCAATGTAAACTCGCTCGCCAATTTGTTCAGATTCAAGCTGAGCAATTCGCTGAATGATGTCCATGACAAATCTTCCCATTGCTGTTGATGTGTCTAGGGATTCGGTCATCGAAACGAATTCTTTTTCGTTTTTTTTCAGCTCCTCCATCATCAACATAAAATTTTTAGAGTTTCGATGAATCCTATCCATTTTGATTACTAATAATACATCCCATTTGTCCATCTCTTCCATCATTCTTTTGTATGCGGGTCGTTTAATGTATCTCCCAGAATATCCATCGTCGATATATTCGCCTCCAATCTCCCAATCTCTGGCTTTACAGTAGGATCTAAGCTTATCTAGTTGAGCATCTAGCGAAAAACCTTCTTTTGCTTGATCTTCAGTTGATACTCTGGTATAAATTGCAGCTCTTATTAGTTTTGCATCCATCCATTATATCAAATTTCGTTTTTGGTTAAAAGCATTACGCATGCTAAATAATATCTATCATAATAATTCTGCATTTTTAGACAATAACTAGCACGTCACATAATATCAATAAAAGTACTAATAAACACTAAAACATTAAAAATCAACTAATTAACTTAACAGTATTACTTTTATTATTGAGTTGGCTTAATTACCGGCTTTCAGACTTGGATCGCCGAAAATTTCCCAAATTGAAATAATGAGATAATCGTGAGTGAATTTTGTTGAGTGCATATTCAGATAGTTATTTTGCGCATCAACAAACATCTGTCCCAAATAATCATCACCTGCACTATAACTATCAAAGAATTTTGCTGCCATATAGCCATTTAGGCCTTCAGCATTTGCCGATCCATGGTACCCATAACTAATATTTGTGCAGGCAAGTGCAGCAATTGCGCCTCCATTGCTTTTTTTAATAAAATTCCAAGCAATGCATGATGAATCATCTAATTTACCGCAAGAGCAAGCATCTAGTACCACAATTGGCAATTTATCTCGATTCCTTAGTGCAATAACATCTATATCGCTAAAACCTCTTAGTATCGGACGCTTTCTAAAAAGAGCTGGAAACTTGTAAGTTGCATAAGTTGATGGATTACCGTGACCTGAAAAATAAACAAAACCAGCACCATCATTTATTGCTCTCCTTATATAGAAATTGAGCAAAGGCTTATTGTTTTTATCTGGAAAGAGGTTTGATGAATATATTTTTATTTGATTAAAATCTTTCATTGATTCTGCAACAATATCGCACATGTATTCTCCCTCTTTTAAAAATATTTCAGAAGAATTATAAATTAACTGTGACAAAATATTTTTTGGTCTTAATCCACTTCCAGCAAGAATACATCTGAGAGGAGTAAATGTGTCTCCACCGATGAGAATGATATTGTTGAACCATTCTTTGTTGTTATTATTCTCATATGATATAATTTTGTTAAGTACGATATCTAGCTCCTTAGTAGTTTTACAATTTAAACGTCCAAGATACACATCAGGATAATAGTCAATTTTTTCAGTTACCCCTTCCCAATTGTTTTCACCAAATATGTTATTATTATTTGGATCCCAGTCACAAAAACTACCATTTGCATAATATAAGTCACTATAATATAAATCACTAATTGAAGCTAGAGATTCCTGTTTTTTAAGTTTAGAGCGATTATATGCAGCGTGATAATATCTACCTGGAATTTTATTTATATCTCCAACTAGAATAACATATTTTATGCCCCATTTTTCTGCAGCATTTTTTATAAATAATTTGATTTTTTCTTGTTTATCTCTACCATATGTTATAAAATATCTTTGATTATAGATATCTTCTACATTGATTGATTTTGTTCTTATTCCAATGTCATTTTTATGTTTGATAAATGAACTTAGTGAACTTGAAAATTCTCTAGGAGTAATTATAATTAGATCGTAAGTCGAATTAGTTTTATTTTGACAGGCAGATTTGTTTACAAAAAATCTAATTTTCGCATTTTCAATATGATATACTGTTTTTTCTGATTCAGAATATCTTATGGGAAAAGTGTGAATGGTAAAAAACATAGTTCGGTTGCCTTCTGATATTCCACCACCATAGGTTACTCTATACCAAGAATCGGGATAAATTTCATCAGTGTCTTTTTCATTAGATTTAAAAGAAATTCTGTTGAAACTTTGTTCGACAGGTAAAGAACACGTACTTAATTTTTTAGATAATTTTATTTTTTTAATGATAGAATGCTCAAACGAGATATCTTCAATTACAGTTCCCAGTGGGAAGGTATAGACTGTAGTATAGACGGGGACACGAGTGTCTATTTCTTCCAAAGTGAATGAATCTGCGTTTTCATCTATTATTTTAAAAAAGGTTTTTTCTTCCAATATTTTTGGTTTTGAAAAAGTATAATTTTTGTAGAGATAATATGTTTGATTCGACGATTCTTCTTTACTTGTTACAGATATGCCATTTTTTTCTGAAGTTTGTTTAAAGATATCTACAGAGTAATAAAAATAAGTTGAACTTAAAATAACCAAGATTAATATTATGGTTATTAGAAGTTTTTTCATAAAAATTATTTATTATAAATTTATATATAAAGGTGTTGATTAATATTGGTTAAATGACGAACAAATTTTTAAAGTTTATTTGCAATTTGCACTAAAAGTTTACTTTTTGGCATTTTTTTATCAACCAAAACTCGCCCTTCTTTTTTCCACGTTCGAGATGGATGGGCAATGTCTTTTTCCAAAATAGGATTCAATCCAAGAGATTTGGCTGCTTTGGAGATATCTTCAATATTGGGTTTATCAACAGCATATTTTTTTGCGACTTTTCTTCCCGAGAGTCTAGAAATTGATTTATCAAAATAGACTGGCCATATCACGTACTTTTCCTCGCCTCTGGAAACCATGCTGTATCACACAAACAAATATGTTATTAGGATATTAAAACTGCGTTAACTGTTCCAGATTGCCCAGGTCTTGAAGTAACTTCAGCTTTACCCATTTTTGTTTCGATAATGGCGCCTTTATTTATGATATTACGTCTTACATAGTGAATATTTGCTTTGTTTTCAACAACAGACAATATTTCAGTTTTTGTTGCTTTCTTGGTTTTTGGATCTACAATATAAGCAATGTTCGTTGTTTTAATCCTTGTCTTGCGATTATTGCCCATCGTACGTATAATCTTATGGCGTGGCTCACCAATTGTTGTAAGATGAGATTCTCTGCCTATCTCAAATTTACGTTTACCGCGCGCATAGCGTATTCTACGACCAGTTTTTGCCCTTGTTGACTTACCTTGCCAAAGTGCCATATCAACTCGGAATAAAGAACACGTATATAAATAATATGGAAGAGGAACTAAGATGAAGATAAAAATAGGTTAATTAAGACGCAACAGCAGCAACAAAGTGTTATTGCCTTTTGAAAAAATGTTTTTACAAAATCATAAACTTGAAATAGACTTTTTCATTCCAATTCCTGTGCCAGGTAGTATTGAAACAAGAGGCGTTAAAACACTTTTTGGAGATCCAAAGAAAGCGATAATCAAACTAGCCATTCCCATGATTATCGCGATGTCGGTTCAAACCATATATAACTTTGTGGACGCAGTATGGGTTTCTGGTTTTAGTTCCTGGTTGTTCACAACATCAACAGTTGAAGAAACAGGAAAACTCGCTCTGGCTGCGTTGGGATTCGTATTGCCTTTTTACATGATGGCAATAGCCATTTCAACCGGTATTGGGGTTGGCGGTTCCTCTGCTGTTTCTCGCAGAATTGGTGCAAGAGACAAACAGGGTGCAGATAATGTTGCTATTCATTCGATAATTATTACGATTTTAATTTCAATTGTTTATACAATTATTTTCTATATCTTTGCAGAGAAATTATTTATAATCATTGGTGCTGGTGAATCGCTGGGGATGGCAACTTCTTATGGTCACATTATTTTTGCTGGTAGTTTAGTTATTTTTTTCATTAATATTGCTACCGCATTGCTTCGGGGGGAAGGTGATGCTAAAAGGGCTATGTATGCATTAGTTATGGGAGCAGGATTAAATATTATTTTAGATCCGATCTTTATATTCACATTTAGGATGGGTGTGGCAGGTGCAGCTTATGCGACTATCCTCTCTATGGGTCTTTCTGCACTACTTCTCATTTATTGGCTGTTTTTTAGAAAAAATACATATGTCACACTCAATTTTAGAGATTTTAAATTTAAAAAGGAAATTGTTAAGGATATTTTTAAAGTGGGTTTTCCAGCATCCATACAACAACTTAGCATGTCATTTATGATGCTTGTACTCAATTATATTATAGTAACTGTTGCTTCGGCAGGGGATAATGGTGTAGCTGTTTATTCTACAGGTTGGAGGGTTGTAACAATAGCCATTCTTCCATTACTTGGATTGGCAACAGCTGTAACTTCTGTTACAGGGGCATCATACGGGGAAAAAGAGTATAAAAAACTAGATACAGCATTTGTATATTCTGTTAAATTTGGTTTAATGATAGAAATAATAATAGCTTTTTTTATCTTTTTATTGGCACCTTTTATAACAATTGTTTTTACAACTGGTCACGGTTCAGCAGAAATTGCGCCGGATCTTGAAAAATTTATAACGATATCTTGCTTCTTTTATCCTAGTGCTGCTTTTGGTATTGCATCATCGGCAATGTTTCAAGGAACCGGAAGGGGTTTTTATTCGTTGATAGCTACATTGTTGAGGACTGTTATTCTCATGCCAATTCTTGCAATATTTTTCTGTTGTTTTTTCCAATTAGGATTAACTGGAGTATGGTGGGGCATAGTTGCCGCAAATCTTATTGGATCTGTTATATCGTTCGCATGGGCCAAAATATTTATCCATAATTTGAGAAAACAAAAAAACGCAGGGGGTTAAACTAGCTTTAAAACCATTTTTATGTGGTCAATCCCTGCTTCATCAAATGGTTTACCAATTGTTTTAAAACCAAATTTTTTGTAAAAGTCTGTTATGTATTTCTGGGAATGAATTAGGATTTCATTTGACTTATTTTTTTTGCAATAATTAATAAGAAACTCTGTTAATTTTTTGCCATATCCTTTTCTTCTATATTCTTTCAATATAGCAATTCTTTCAAGTTTTACAAAAGTATTTGTTCTTACACGAGCACATCCTATTGGTTTCTTGCCAAGAAATGCAATAAAATGTTCAGATGTTTTATCAAATTCATCCATTTCTATTTTCTCAGGTACTTTTTGTTCCTCAATAAAAACCCTCTTACGAATGTTGAAAACCTGTTCCAATTCCTGTTCTGTTTCAACTTTTTTAACTGTAAGATTATTCACACAATGCGTATTATTATCAGCGATATTAAAGATTTTGAATAGTTTCAATCATCTAGTTTATAAATATATAAGCAAAAAAGATTTTTTTGAATTTGTGATTGAAAGATGATGACGTGGAAATATACCATTCAAACAAGCAATGGGAAGATAATTACAAAGGATCCGTTATCTGCAGAAAAATATAGTAAATCTGGCAACATCGTTTTTTGCAAGCGTGAAACAAATATTTTCAAGTTTCGTTAATAAATATTAAAAAGGGAGCTTTTATTAACCAACTCCAGGTGAATTCATGAGCCCCCCATCTAAATACGTTAGACAACCAATTGTCAGTGTTCTTGGCCATGTGGATCATGGAAAAACATCTTTTTTAGATTTTATTAGGGGAACAACAGTCGTTGCAAGAGAATCTGGAGCCATAACTCAGCATATAGGGGCTACAGAAGTACCTATTGAGACAATATATGCAGTTTGCGGAGATCTTTTAAAAGGTAAGAAATTCACTTTGCCTGGCTTGTTGTTTATTGACACTCCTGGCCATCATGCTTTTACAACATTGCGAGCTAGAGGCGGTTCACTCGCCGATTTAGCTGTTCTTATTGTTGATATTAATGAAGGTTTTAAGCCTCAGACTTATGAATCTATCAAGATTTTAAAACAATACAAAACACCATTCATTGTAGCTGCCAATAAAATCGATGCAATATCTGGTTGGCAAAAAGACGATAGCCCGACAGCAAAAACACGTATTAACAACCAGCGCGTCAATGTAAAAACAGTTTTCGAGGAAAAGTTATATGAGATCATTGGTACAATCTCTGAACAAAAGTTGAACGCAGATCTTTACTACAATATTGGTGATTTTAGAAAAACAGTAGGCATTGTTCCAATTTCTGCAAAAACTGGAGAGGGTATACCTGAGCTTCTTATGATTCTTGTAGGTCTTGCACAAAGATTTTTGGAAGATAAACTTCATATTGAACGCGGTCCAGGAAAAGGAAGCGTTCTGGAAGTAAAAGAGGAAGTTGGATTAGGCACAACAATTGATGCAATCGTTTACAACGGTATAGTGAAAGCATCTGATCAAATTGTCATTGGCACAAACGATAAACCTTTGGTTACTAAAATTAAAGCTCTTCTTAAACCAAAACCGTTGGATGAGATCAGAGATCCAAGAGAGCGTTTTGATAATGTCGATGAAGTTCATGCAGCATGTGGAGTTAAGATATCATCACCAGATTTTGTGGGCGTTGTACCTGGTGCTCCCATTAGAGTTGTGAAAGATAACTTGGAAGAAGTTATTGAAGAAGTAAAAAATCAAACCAAAGTTGATTTTGAATTAGATGAGCAAGGAATTATTATTAAAGCAGACACTATAGGGTCTCTAGAAGCATTAATCAAAGAGGCAAAAGAAAAAGGAATTAAAATTCGCAAAGCTGAAATTGGTAATGTTTCAAAGAGGGATATTGTTGAGGCTGATGCGACTTTAGATCCACTTAATAAATTAATTTTTGCATTCAATGTTAAAATTCTGCCAGAAGCAAAGGAAGAGCTATCAAATGCTGATATTACAATTTTTAACGAGGATGTAATCTATACAATAATGGAAAATTATGATGAATGGATCGAGAAGAAAAAGGCTGAGCTTGAAAGGGCCAGAAGGCAGGATTATATACATCCAGGAATGGTCAAATTTTTATCAGAATATGTTTTCCGTGTAAGTCACCCTGCGATTATTGGTGTTAGAGTTTTAAGTGGCCGCATTAAAACAGGATTAAAGCTTATGAAAGAAGACGGTAAAGTTATTGGCTCGATTAAAGGAATCCAATCCGAGAATAAGTCTGTAGATGAAGCGGTCCAAGGGCAAGAAGTGGCAATATCAATAGAAGGTGTTACAGTTGGTCGACAAATAAAAGGCGAAGATATCTTGTTTACAGACATACCAGCAAGTGATGCAAAAAAGCTTCGCGACATGGATGTTTTAAACCTTGATGAAAAGGATTTACTAAATAAAATTTTTGAGATTAAGAGGAAGACAGATAGGTTCTGGGGCATGTAAGTAGATATATATTACTTATAAAAACTATAATAAATCTCTTTTTATTACAGGGTAACCGATGGCATCTAAATCTATTAAAAGTATTAAAGAGGCGGAAAAAAAATCTATTCAGGGCATCGAGAAATCAAAGATAGATGCAGAAAAAATCATTGAAAAAGCTAGAAAGGATGCTGAAAAAGAAAAACAAAAAATAATTCAAAAGGCACAGAAGACGGTAGCTACATTAAATAAAAAGGCAGAAGAGTCTGCAGAAAAAGAAATTGAAAGACTTAAAAAAGAAGGGAAGAATGAGATTACTAAAATTCAACAAACTGCGAATAAGAATATTTCAAAAGCAGTAGATTTAATTGTAAATGAAATTGGCAAGGGGGAGTAAGTAATTTTATTTCCGGCTTCAATGAAAAAAGTCTCGCTGATTGTTCATCAGAGTTACGCAGAGGATGTAATAAAAAAACTCTATGAAACTGGTTTGATGGAAATCAGAAACGTATCAAAAGACGAGCCAGAGATATTAGAATATTCTGAGGAAGCAACTACTCATCTTGAGGCAGCAATTTGTGCTAATTACGAAATTCGTCTTTCAAGAATAATTGATATTTTAAAGAAAATTCAACCAAAAAAAGGTGGGATTAAAGCTTTATTAAATCCAGAACTGCCTACTGTTAAAACAGTTGATGACCGTTCTTTAGAAGAGATTTATTCACATACTGAAGGCATTCTTTCCGATATTGAGAAACATGTTCTTGAAAGTGAGAAAAAACTAGAGGATATTAAAGAAAAAAAAGAGAGAATTGATACAGATTTGAATCAATTAAATTACATCAAAGATTTTGATTTTGATTTGTCAGATCTTGGAGTATCTGATTATCTAATTATAAAAGCTGGTAAAACCACTGAATTTGATGATTTAAAATCACAGATTGAGAAAGTGGATAAATCATTTATAATTTCTAAACAGTTTGGTAGTGGTAAAAAGATTGAATGGGCAGTTGTTATTGGTGCCTATATCTCTGAGAAAGAGACCATCGAAAAAATAAGTCGCGAAAAACTTACCGAGTTTAATTTTGAAATAGATTCTGGTTCTGTTAAAGAAGTCATAAAAAATCTCCAGAATGAAAAAAAATCCATAGAGCGAGAGAAAAAACAGA
>Ga0190359_1000529_pt1 | contig 25683 bp, 30 predicted proteins | sample 48721823_MG_FD_161269 | JGI IMG/M metagenome (GOLD analysis project Ga0190359, IMG submission 161269) | Hydrothermal vent microbial mat bacterial communities from Southern Trench, Guaymas Basin, Mexico - 4872-18-2-3_MG | ecosystem: Environmental > Aquatic > Marine > Hydrothermal vents >... | reverse complement strand
GCGGCAGTTGCCTGGAGCTTGCGGAACACCCCAGGGTGCCATGACCTGGATAACTATTGCTTACCTACAGTAAGCCCCTAGTCAACTATCTTGCTTACGCAAGTCCCTTCCTGAGCATCAGCGAAGGGAAGGGGTAGTTGACACCCCTTTCTCCTTTGAGTAAAAAATGACGCTGTCTCCAGTTTTAATTACCCCACCTTTTATTACTTTTAGGAAGATTCCTTCCAGCGGCATGACGCACTTTCCGGTTTTCCTGGCTATCTCACAGCCGCTGTGACACTCTTTGCCTATCTGGGTGATTTCCATTACCGTGTCGCCGATCTGCGCGAGTGTGCCTATGGGTAGTTTCCAGACGTCTATTCCCTCTATTGTTATGTTTTCGGCAAAATCACCGAACTTTGCATCTATTCCCCACGATCTTGCCTTCTCTACGCTACTCAAAGAGAGCATAGACACCTGTCTGTGCCATTTTCCGGCGTGCGCATCACCGGAGATCCCCCAGTCTTCAACGAGTGTAACTTCAGGAACAGGTCTTTTAACAACCCCTTTTTTATCAGAAATGTTCAAAGAAGCGATCTTGCCAGTACCGATCACTCTATTCTTCACGTTTCCACACACCGCTTTTGCCCCCTCTTTTTTCTAAAAGACAGATATCTTTTATAACAATCGCTCGATCAACAGCTTTGCACATGTCATATATTGTGAGAGCAGCCACGGTAACAGCTGTAAGAGCTTCCATTTCGGCTCCTGTCTTTGCTGAACAGGTAACTGCGGATGTTATTTTCACGTGATCTTCGATAATTTCAAAATTCACATCAACGTGGTCAAGACTTATGTTGTGACAAAGTGGTATGAGTTCACTTGTTTTTTTAGCTGCCATTATTCCTGCTATTTTTGCGGTAGTCAGAACATTACCCTTTTTTGCTGTGCCTGTCTTTATCATAGAGATAGTTTCACGTTTCATGTGAACGTATCCTTCTGCAATTGCAACTCGCTTCGAAATTTTCTTTTGTGAAACATCAACCATGCGTGCATTTCCATCTTCATCGATATGGGACAAATTCATGAGTCAACCTCCTATTCTACGCATGGACGTTTGAACTATGGAATGCTTCATGTCATGGCCTGCAGGTTTGTTGAAAATCGCCGTTTCTATGGTTTTTCTCAGTTCGACGTCATCTGAACTTGAACGCAGTGGAATCATGAGATCAACGTTTTTGGTATGTCCCAGACATGGGTATAGCTTTCCGTCGCAGGATAGTCTGATTTTGTTACAGAGATGACAGAAATTTTTACTCACTGCTGAGATCAAACCTATGTAGTTTCCAGAGTCTGTTATGAAGTAATCTGCGGGACCATTTCCAAGCCGAACACTCGTTGATTTCAATTTCAAAGGTTTCAACTTTTCGATAATCGATTTCCTTTGAACAAAGTACTGCTCGTTGTTCGATCCCACAGGCATGAGTTCTATGAATCTTATAGGTACACCCAGGCGGCCAGCGAAAAGCGCCAAATCGAGCACTTCTTCCAAATTATCTTTATAAACAACGGAGTTTAGCTTCACAGAGATATTCGTTTCAATAGCCTTTTCTATACCTCTTATGACGTTTTTGAGCTTATTTGAGCCCGTGATGGTGTAAAACTGTTCATCTTTTAGGGTGTCCAGACTTATATTAACTGAAGACAACCCTGCGTTCTTGAGATCCTGCGCGATTCTTTCCAATCTGCAGCCATTGGTCGTCATAGAAACACTGGAAAAACTCGAAAAAACCTCGACGATCTGCACGATGTCTTGGCGAACAGTTGGCTCTCCGCCTGTAATTCTTACAAATTCGATTCCGAGTTGTTCAAAGACATAAGCAAGTCGCTTGAAGTCCTCAAGACTCAGAAGCTTTTCCATAGGTGTGAAGTTGACCTTAACAGGAGTGCAGTAAAAGCACCTGAATTGACAGCGATCTGTAACTGAAACTCGCAGATAGTTAATATTTCGTTTGAATCTGTCTCTCATAGTCTTCTCCTTAAGCATCGCTTTTCAAGTAGAATTATACTATACATCTTTTGTCTATATTTTCTCGGTGGGTACTTTGATCTTTGCTCAATGTCTGTGCTAATATTTTGATTGAAATTGGCTGGGAAGTGAGCTGTCAAAAGAATTGATTTTAGAAAGGAGGAAGTCGTTCATCCCTCTTCAACTTAAAGAAATTGTTGAACAACGTTTTGTGATGAAAACAGCAGTCTTTCTGGTTCTTCTCACTACGCAGTTATTTTCTCAAGCCCTTTTTGTGGCAGAGTCTGAGGGTTTTTCTGTCTATGAGCTATCCACACCTCTTCTGCCTGTGAAAATATCAGAAGTCAAGTGTGACACGCCGTTGAAATGCGAGCAAGTCAACGGCAAGCTGTATCTTCTTTTTCAACACGGCGTGGAAGTCTATGACCTCGACCTCCTGCCGCACTCTGTAAATTCGGCGATCTTCGTTGAGGATTTCATAGATATAACTGTAATAGACAATGTCTATCTGTTTTCTAAATATAAGGTGTTCATACTCGATAAGAATCTGAAAATCAAAACGAAGTACAGCTTCAGTTCAGAAATTGTCAAAGTTGAGAAATGCGGCAGTATCATCTTGGTTTGGTTTGAAAACGGTGATATCACGGCATATTCAACGGAAATTCAGAAACTTTGGACTATCAAGACTCCCTCTGAAATCACAGGTATGAAGGTTTTTCAGAACGAATTATTGATGTGGACGAATACAAAGCTCACGATAGTGGATCTCGGTAGTGGTGTTCCAATTTACGTAGAGGAATTTCCGCTCGCTGATATTGAACAAGTTGAAAGCGTATCTGACTACCTCGTAATCCTGAGCAAGGATAACAAACTGATTAGCGTGAGTAAAAGCGGAGCTATAAATGACACTGTGGAAGTCAAGGGAGTCTTTCTTTCGAGTTATCAAGATTATTTGTATCTTGTGGAGGAAAGCGGTCAAATCAGAGTCATTGCGTTCAACAACGGTTTTTTCAAACCTCTTCACACTCTGCGATCGCAAGCCTCTTTTATCAAGCCCATTAGTGCTACATTAGTCTCAATCGGACCACCATTTGAAAAACGTGACATTCAGAAGAGTGGTTTACGAGAATCTGGCTTGATAGCCCTTGAGGAGGGTGTGAAAACATCGCCAGCAGTTTTTGAAAACACCGCCTTCATATCGGTTGTAACAGGGAATATGTTAATCGCTGATTTTTATGATGGAAAAGCTGATAGTGTCCCGATTTCTTACATAATCACAGCCGAGCCAATGGTCGAAACGAATGGTGATGTAGTCATAGGAGCCTGGGATGGTTTCCTTTATATCCTGAGTAGAACAGGAGATGTTTTGAAGAGTGTTAACCTGAAATCCAACATAGGTTTGACCGCGAGTGAAACGCCGGGTGGCATCTGCGCTATCACAGACGATGGTGTGCTCTATCTCCTTTCAAAAGAAGCGGAAGTTCGATGGAAAAAAGACTTCAATACTCTTCCCGTGCTTCCACCGGCGGTTCATTACAGATGGGGGATAGTCACTCTTGACATTTACGGCGAAATGAGAATGACTGATTTTGCCGGGAATACGGTTTGGGAAAGTAAGCTTCCGGCGGGATCAATGGCTATGGCTTTGAATGAAGAGTACGTGTTTGTTTCTGCCTCAAACTCTGTAACGGCTGTGAAAGTTTCAACTGGAGATGTGGTATGGCAAAGAACATTTGACGACAGCGAACTGAAACCTCTTATAGTGTGTGACGAAGAAAAACTCTTTGTTGCAAACTCCGCTGGAATTCTGTGGGCGATCGATTCGTCTAACAACGTGCTCTGGTCATTGAAAGTTGGAGATGTGGATGCCATGATAATCACTCAGATGGGCAGGGTTCTTGTCTTCAGCGGGGGAAAGATTCACCTTGTTTCCTCGGAAACAGGACTACTACTGCAAAGTTTTGATCTTCCTTATCCTGTTTCGAGTTTTCCTGTTATGACGAAGGATGGTAGAATAATCGTTCCTTTGGAAGAAAATACAGTAGCGGTCTATAATTTTGATGACCGCCCTGCCAGCGGATGGCCAATGTACCTCCACGATGCCAGACACAGTGGGCTTTACGTTAACCACGAATAACCGTCCACGCGTCTTTTATCAGCTTCGTCACGGCGTACAAAACTACTAAGAATTCCAGTCTTCCCAGAAACATGCCTGTTATTAAGGTCCAGAGCACACCTGTTGGAGCGGTGAAGTTCGTAATACCGGTGGACAATCCAACGCCACTCAACGCAGATGCAAATTCAAACATTGAATCACGAACTGGAAAGCCGTACCCACACAAAATTGTTACTCCGACTGTGTAAGTTATCATGTACAGCGAAAACACCAAAAGAATTTCTCTTATCACGTTTTCATCGATGTACCTCTTAGCCTGCCCCTTCCATATCTCAATCCTCGAAACAGTGTTTCTTGGTCTTACGAAAGACAACAAGGATTCTATAATAACTTTCAGCAATACAAATATACGGTACTGCTTCAAACCGCCGGATGTTGAATCCATGCATCCACCGAGTATCATCAGCACTGTGAGTATGAACATTCCCAAAGGAAAACCAGGCCATCTCACAGAAAAGTCGACAGTCGAAAATCCGGTGCCTGTTAATGCAGAAATGCTCTGAAAAGCGGATTTTCTCACGGCTTCTCCAACTGAGTCAAAAGCAGGTCCAAGTCCATTTATGGCAATGAGGATTGTTGAAACCAACGCGATGATAAGCAAAAGCCATGGTTCACCGTTCTTCAAAATAGCTTTAAAGTCTCTTTTCCAGAGCGCATAGTGAATTCCAAAACCTGTCGCTCCAAGAAACATCAGGACTATTGTCACTATTTCAATAGTGACACTGTTGAACTCACCAATACTGCCGTTTCTTGTAGAAAATCCACCGGTGGCGAGGGCTGTTAGTGAATGATTGAATGCCTCAAAAATGCTCATTCCCGTGAGAGAAAGGGCGATCATTCCAGCGACCGCATATATCACGTAAATTCTGGCAATAATGCGAGCAGATTGCTTAACGTTTGGTACAACGTTGTCGACTCTCCCTTCAGCATGATACAACCCAAAGCCCCGAGGACCTATTATGGATCCCATCATGATGATAGCAAATCCCGCTCCACCCAGAAACTGCGTGACACTTCTCCATACAAGGATAAGCTTTGGTACACTGTGGGTATCCGTTACAACCGTCAGGCCCGTAGTTGTCCAGCCACTTGTAGATTCAAAGATCGCATGGGTAAAATCGAAAGTACCGCTGAAGATGTAAGGAAGAGAAGAAACGAATATGCCTATCGTCCAGGAGAACAAAACAATCACTGCGCCTTCTCTTATGCTAACAACTTCCTGTGATAAGTTGTTCCTCGGAATATATTTCAGTAGAAGCCCTATAACCGCTGATGAAGCGGCAGATAAAATAAAGGCGTAGCCCGCTGTAGAAAATTCTTCTGGAAAAAACAAGCAGAAAAGAACCGGGAAAAGCAAAACAAGTGAGAACAGCAGAAAAAGATTTCCCAGAACCTTCATTATGATGAAATAATTAGATTTCAAGACCGCTTTGAACACCATTTTAAGCACCTACCAGCGCTTCTACTACCCTGGTTTGAACTTTGGGATCACATATGACAAAAACTCTGTCTTGTGGTTGTAGAGAGGTGTCCCCTCTTGGTATAAGAAAGTCGTTGCCTCTGATTATACCTCCAATGACACTGTCTTCCGGCAGAACTATTTCCTTCAGTTTTTTCCCGGCAGAAGGCGATGTTGGCGGTATTTCCAAGCGCAGGAAAGCGAGTTTCCCTTCTTCCATAGGAAAGAACTGAAGCATTTCATCGACAAATAACAGATTTTGTATCGTTTGAGCGAGGAGTATAGTTGGACTCACAGCTACGTGAATGCCCAGTCTGTCAAATATCTCGATGTTATCTGGGTCGTTGGCAAGTGTGACGACTCTTTCAACTCCGTAGTAGCGGCGAATCATCTGAGAAATAATCAGATTATCTTTGTCCCTGTTGGTTAAAACGACCACTATGTCGTTTTTCATAAATTCGATTTGATCCAGTACTTTCTTTTTGCTTCCATCTCCGTGGATTACAACGGCTGAAAACCTTTTTGCCAGCTCCTCACAAAAAGAAGCGTTTTTGTTTACCACGTAAACTCTGTATCCTTTGGAAATCATAGATCGAGTGAGATGATAAGCTATACGTTGACCACCTATAATGACTATCTTCAAAGCGCTCCCTCCGAGCTCAGAAAAGATTTGATTTGTTCCACCATCAGCATTGTTGGTGATATAATGGTTACGCCGAATTCTTTGAATATTTCTTCGTTTTCTGGTTCATTAACACGCGCCACAACCTTGTTAACACCGAAATAGTATTTTGCCACAGTGGCTACCATAAAATTTGTGTTGTCTTCTGCAGTCAAGGCCAGTAGTATATTCGCACGATCGGTCTTGGCTTCTTTTAGGTATTCCAACTCCGTTGCATCTCCTGTGATTGTGAAACCTGTGAAATCAGACGCCAGAGCCTCAAAAGCGTTATCGTCCTTATCCAGAATTACCACATTAGTACCCGCTGATGAAGCGCGGGAAGCTATTATTGAACCTATTCTGCCACAGCCAACAATTACAATGTAGAGTCCTTCAGTTCTTTTCTTTGTGTTCTTTTTCATATTTTTGAATCTCCTCCGAAGCTTTCTTGTGATTTGGATCCAGAGACAAGGCGGCCCTGAGATGCCTCAAGGCTAATTTATGATTGCCGAGTTTTTGCAGTACATTGGCATAAACGTAATGGGCATCAGCCGAAGGTCTCAACGCGAAAAGCTGCCGTGCCATCTTTTCAGCAACCGCGTATTTACCCTCTGACAGTTTTTCCTCTATGCGTCTTTCAAGTTTCTCAAATGTTATCTGATCTATAGCTACAAGTTCTCTAACTTTTCTAACAAGATCCTGAGACGGAAATGGTTTTGAAAGGTAATCATTTGCCCCGCTCTTTATCGCTTCGACGATAGGAACGGCATTTGTTAACGCTGAAATGATAAGTATTGGCGTATCGAGCCCTTGAGTTCTAACTCTTTTTATGAACTCTATTCCGGAAATACCTGGCAGTTTTATATCAACTGTAATCAATTTGAAGTCACCTTTCTTTATTTCTTCAAGAGCTTCTTCTCCAGTCGCAACTGCTGCGACATTGTAACCCTTTTCTTCCAGAATCTTTCTCAAAAGGCCTCTCACATTTCTCTCATCGTCCACGATGAGAATTCTGTTTTCTTCCATCACCCCCTCCTCCTTTCCAATCTTTCTTAAGTAGACCAAAGACGAGAATATCATAATACTTCTCATTGTGGAATTTAGCCGATCTCAAGCGTCCTTCACAGACAAATCCAAGATCTTTCAAAAGATTTGCGGACACCTTATTGTAAGAGTAAACCTCTGCTGACAATCTGCGAAGATTCAGAGTTCTGAAGGCAAAATCAATGGCTGTTTTCAGGCATTTCTTACCGATTCCCCGCCCTCTACAACCTGGTTCAACGTAAAATGTGATGTACGCACTGCGGTTTATCCAACGAAGGGTGTGGAAAGAAACAAAAGCCAAATACGTGTTCTCTCGCTTGAAGTTGATAACGATTTTGGAGGGAATATCATTTTTGTGGAGCCTCATTTCGGAAAAAAGGTGCAGTTCCTCAGGTGGTGGATGCAGTTCCTCCTGTTCTCCAATGTCGAAATTCATGCTCAGATCCTCACACATCTATGTATTTTTGAACTTCCCAATCTGTGACGTGGATACTGTACTCTCGCCACTCTCTTCGCTTCAAATCAAGAAACTTCTTGAAGATGTGTTCACCAAGTACATCTCTGACAAGATCCGAACGTTTCATCAGATCCAGCGCCTCCTTCAGCGAGCAAGGAAGTGTTTGAATGTCAAGTTGTCCCTTTGCGTTCTCGTTCAAAGAGTAAATGTTTTGCTCCACTGGCTGGGGAACCTGAGTCTTTTCTTCAATACCCTTCAAACCCGCAGCAACAATAACCGCAAAAGCCAAGTAGGCGTTACAAGAAGGATCTGGGGCTCTGTATTCGATTCGTGTTCCACTTCCCCGAACCATCGGAATCCTCACGAGACTGGATCTATTTCCCATTGACCAGGCCACATTTACAGGCGCTTCATATCCAGGTACAAGCCTTTTATAGCTGTTAACTGTCGGGTTTGTGATCGCAGTTATTTCCCTGGCATGGGTTAGTATACCACCGACGAAGTGAAGAAGTGTATCTGATAAACCCTGACTGTCATTTGGATTGGAAAACGCATTTGTTCCGTTATGGAAAAGGCTCAAATGAGTATGCATACCAGAGCCATTGATATTGAAAAACGGCTTTGGCATAAACGAGGCACATAAGCCATGTCTGACTGCAAGTGTTTTTATAACGAGTTTGACTGTCTGAGTGTTATCCGCGGCTCTGACGAGTTTGCTGTAGCGAAAATCTACCTCGTGTTGTGAGGGTGCGACCTCGTGATGAGATGCTTCAACATCTATTCCCATCATTTTTAGGGCAACGGCTACCTCACTCCTGAGTGATTCCACTTTGTTAAGAGGAAGCAAATCAAAGTAACTACCGTGGTCTAAAAGCTGTGCTACCGGGAATCCGTTGTTGTCTCTCGGTAAGACGAAAAACTCTATTTCCGGGCCGGCAAATATCTCAAAGCCAAGGGATCTGGCCTTATTTACGACAAGCTTCAGTCTGTAGCGGGGGTCCCCTTCAAAAGGCTCGCCATTGGGCTTGTAGATATCGCATATTACGCGAGCGCTTTTAATACCATCAGTGCTCCATGGCAAAATTGCGAATGTCTCTGGATCGGGTTTAAGAAACATGTCTGATTCTTCAATTCGGGCAAATCCTTCTATTGAGGAACCATCGAACATGATTCCTGATTCGAAAGCTCTTTTTATTTCCTGAGAAGGTACTTCAACGTTTTTGAGTGTGCCGTTTATATCAGAAAACTGCAGGCGGATAAACTGTATTTTTTCATCTCGAACCATGTTGAAAATTTCCTCTATAGTCATCCGTCTCCCTCCTTTGACGTTTATAGCAACATCATAGCAAGCGAGGCTTTAGAGATAGTTAAATATCCGTTAATTTTTCTCTTCTTCCAAGCTTTTTGTTGATGCTCTCAAATCTGCGTAGACTTATTTCAGTAATCTTGAAATTTAGACTACCGCGTTTTCTAATAGCGCTCAAAACTGGCTCATAAGTCAGCCTGTGAATTACTGTTGGTCCATATTCGCAAAGAAATTTTTTGTGCTCAGCGGTTGCATACCCCTTGTTTTTGTAAAACATGTACACGGGAAATACCTTGTGATAGGAAATCATTATTCTATCTCGAATAACCTTAGCAACGATCGATGCAGCGGCGATACTCGCGCTTTTTGCATCGCCTTTTATCACACAACTGCCTTGCCTTGACAGTCTGAGGTTCTTACCGTCAATGAGCGGATAAGCTTCCCTGTCGCCGAGATTTTCAAGAGCCCTGTTCATTGCCAGTCGAGTTGCTTGAAAGATGTTGAAAACATCTATTTCTTCCGGAGTTGCAAGGCCTATTCCAACTTTTGAGGTAGAAACGATTTGTTGAAATATGTCTTCCCTTTCTGAAAAGTTCAATTCTTTTGAGTCACGTACGGGAATAGAGCTATTTTCAAGAATTACTGCGGCGGCAACAACTGGACCAGCCAGGCTTCCTCTACCGGCTTCATCTATACCCGTTATTTTGCCGAATGTGTCACGAAAGAAATCATCAAATCTAAACATATCGTCTGTTTTCAATGAATCCTCTCCTCCAAAGATCGTGTCACCAGGGTAACTCACCATAATATTCTTCTTCAGGTTCTTGCAGTGGAGGATTTCTCAAAATCGATGAATAAAGCGCTGTGAATTGTTCGGCTGTCATTGTATCCACGAGAGAAAATCTCACCTTGTGTCCTGTGGAACACTGGGCCAGCCTGTCCACATCTTCACGTATGACGTGAAGTATCACGGCGTATCCTCCCGTTGTTTGAGAATCTGCCATAAGCACTATTGGTTTGCCATCTGGTGGAAGCTGCACATATCCCCGATCCACAGCTGTTGTGATCACACGTCCCAGTGTTCTGGCTTTTTCAATGCACTGACCCTCCAACCTGTAGCCCATTCTATCGCATGAAGAGCCCACCGTGTAGATGAATTGAAAGATTCTGTTGAAATCTTCTGAAAAAAGATCTGCGTGTATACCCTTAGTTGCACGCAAGTTCAAAATTTCATCGCGATCCGGTATTCTTTCTAAAACATCTTTTGTTGGCCTCTTGCCTGCGACTTCGTCCAAAACTGAGTGAACATCAGTTGTTTTTAGAGGAAGAACATCACCGTTTTTCAAAAGCCTTCCGCGGAATCCTCCAAATCCACCACGGTAGTAAGTAGACTTGCTTTGCATTAACGATGGAACATCTATTCCTCCCGCAAACGAGATGTAGTTCACTAACCCTCGCTGCTTCAGCCTTATCTCAATCACGGATCCCTCATTAACGAACAGAGCTCTCCATGTCCTTGCCTTGGTGTCATTTACGATCAGATCCGCATCGGCACCTGTCACAGCTATGAGGGATTCTTTCAAGATTTTAAATGAAAAACTGCCACCTATAACTTCGATTAAAGCTTCGTCGGATCTGTTTCCCACCAAAGTATTGGCATAAGCGGCAGAGAGCTGATCCATGGCACCTGCCACAGGCACTCCCAGTGACCTGTATCCCTTTCTTCCAAAATCCTGGACTGAGGCGAAAAAACTGTTTATTATCTCAATGCTCATTTTGTTCCCCCTGTGATGTGGACAAGTCTGTTAGATAGACACCTTCCATCTGCTTGTACTGTTCAACTGTAACTGGATAAAATCTAACCTTATCACCAGGCTTGATCGCGATTGGAGGAGATCTCCTGGGATCAAACATCTTGATCGGCGTTTTGCCTATGATTCTCCAGCCGCCCGGACTTTCTACACCGTAAATGCCTGTCTGTTTTCCTGCAATTCCGACGGAACCCGGAGCGATTCGGGATTTGGGACTCTTCAATCTTGGCAGCGCGATTCTATCGTCAACATCTCCAAGGTACACAAAACCCGGTGTGAAACCGAGCATGTAACACAAATACTCCTTTGATGTGTGGACAGCGATGAAGCTTTCATAACTCAATTTTGTAGCAGCGAGGATTTCCTCCAGGTCTGGACCAAACGTACCACCGTACGCCACGGGTATCATCCAGAGTGAAGATTCAAGGGGCAACTTCTTATCTTTTAGTTTCTTCCACTGTTGCAAAACAGTTTTTCTCAGCTTCTCTGCACAGGTTTTTTCAGGATTGTAGAATATCGTCAAACTGGAATACGCGGGAACGATCTCTTCAATACCACCATCGATACCACTTTTTGAAAGCTCCATGAGGGCTTGCCAGAGCTTCTGCACACAAATGTTGCAGTTCAGATTGATACCCGTGCAGAACTCGATGTGGACGACGTATCCTCCACTTTCCTTTATGACAGGATTGTCGTAGATCATATCAGCTCACACAGCTTGGTAATAGCTATTCCTTCGTTTTCAAGAGATTTTCTTAAGTTCCTTGCGATTTCAACTGCGTGGGGTGTGTCTCCATGAACACATATCGTGTGAACATTCATTTGTATTTCTTTTCCATCTACACTCTCCACTTTTCCTTCCTTAATCACTTTAACAGCTCTTCTTGCTATTTGATTGATGTCTTTAAGCAAAGCGTTCTCGTGAGTTCTCGGCACTAAGGTGCCCTGAGATGTGTAATTTCTATCGGCAAAGAACTCAAATCCCACTTTCAAACCTTCAGCTTGTGCCACTTCCACGATCTTGAAATTCTGAGGAGCTATTAGAATCAAATCTCTGCTGAAGGACTTCATCGCTTTGACAATAGCTTCAGCGTAATCTACTCTGCTGCAAGCAGTGTTGTACAGCGCACCGTGAGCCTTGACATGTGTCAGTTGCTTTTTTTCGGCTTTCGCAACTGCATAAAGCGCTCCAAGTTGATACAACACATAGTTTTCCAGCTCATCTTTCAAGATTTCCATGTTTCTTCTTCCAAAACCAATTAGGTCTGGGAAACCTGGATGAGCTCCAATAGACACGCCCGCGTTCACAGCGAGCCTGACAGTCCGTCTCATGATATTCGGATCACCGGCGTGAAAGCCGCATGCGATATTAGCAGAGGTGATATAGCGAAAGAGTTGTTCATCGTTTCCGAGCCTATAAGTCCCAAAAGACTCTCCACAATCAGCGTTTAGATCTACTCTGTGTATGAAAGTTCCCTCCTCAGGTTTATCCTACCATTAAACGCGTTCTCAGAAGACTTTCCTACATTAATGCCAAGGGTCTCCATCCATACTTCTGATATATAATAACTTAGAACTTTCTTTGTTGATGGGAGTTTCGATCTTGAAAGAGATTCTCAGTGAGTACGGAATAAATATTTCCAACGAAGCTGCAGAAAAACTGAGTTTTTACATTGAAAAACTGCTGAAAGCCCCATTCAATCTGACTTCAATCAGCGATTTCCGCACAGCCGTTCACAAGCACGTAGCCGATGTGTTGTTGCCTGTGAGGAACATTGAGGGGAAACTGCTGGACATCGGCACGGGAAGCGGGGTTGTCGGCGTTGTGCTTTGTGCCATTTTTCCCATTGAAGCCGTGTTGCTCGATTCTTCGTCGAAGAAAATAGCTTGGCTACGAAGGATCACAGAATCAATCGAGTTGCCCGTTGTTCCTATCAAAAGGCGCGCAGAGCACTACACAAAAGTCAACAGGGAATGTTTTGATTTTGTGAGTGCCAGGGCTGTCGCTCCACTCAACATTCTTTGCGAAATATCTTCGGCGTCCTGCAAGGTAGGAGGAACTCTTCTCTTCTACAAAGGTTCCAAATGGAAGGAAGAACTAAAAGAAGCAGAGAACGCTTTGAAAACTCTTCATCTGGAAATTTTGGACGTTGTTGAATATCACTTGATAACTAACGAAAAAAGAGCGTTACTGAAGCTCAGAAAGACAGCTCCCACACCTGACTGCTATCCAAGGCGATGTGGAATTCCAAGAAAGAGACCCCTTTAGTGAGGAGGACACGAATGAAAGTATTTAGAACATGGGGATTACTGGGAGATCTGAACATGGCTGTTGATGTAGAAATGGGGAATCACTTGCAGGAACCGGCATTGCGCCTTTACAACTGGGCAAAACCAACTCTTTCTTTGGGAAAGCATCAAAAACGTGTGCGTCTTAATGAATCCTACATGAGTGAGATGGGAATCGACTGTGTTGTGAGGCCAACTGGCGGGAGAGCTGTTCTTCACTGGGATGAACTGACTTACTCGTTGGTAATACCAAAGTCGCACATTCTTTCAAAGGAAAGCGTTCTTGGCTTATATCTCATAGTGTCGAAGTGTATAGAAGGAGCTTTAAGAAAACTTGGATTCGATGTCTCTGTTGAAAGACCGAACAGGAAGCAATTTCAAAGGACACACGCCTGTTTTGACTCTGCCTCAGCGTATGAGATAAAGATCAATGGAAGAAAAGTGGTCGGAAGCGCTCAGGTAAGAACGGAACGATTCATACTACAACACGGTTCGATCGTCTTAAAGCAACATTTTGAAGAGTACGAAAAATGTTTGTTCCTGGACACCGATCAGTTTCTGCGAATGAACGCTGGGGCGCTCTTGGACTTCGGCAAGACGACGCTCGAGGACCTTTGCTCAGCTTTGATAGAGGAATTCGAAGTGATCTTAGGAAAACATGAAGAAATGGCTCTCCCATTTCCGCTGTTGAGAAAGGCGGTTTTGAGGAGGAAGGAATTTGTCTGGAAAACTAATTCTTGTGGGAACGCCAATTGGGAACATTGAAGATATAACAATCCGGGCTTTGAAATGTCTTCGTTCATGCGATGCGATTGTCGCAGAAGATACAAGGCGGACTTATTACTTGTTGAAGCATTATCACATCAGCAAGAAGCTGTTGTCTTATGGCGTTCACAATGCGGAGCGATCTGCTTGGAAAATATTGAACATGTTGAAAGCTGGAGCAAATCTCTGTTTAGTGACTGATTCGGGAATGCCATGTATCTCTGATCCAGGACAGTCGTTGGTTGATGCTTGCTGGAACAACGGCATTGAAATCGATGTTGTGCCCGGACCGAGCGCTTTAACAGCGGCGATATCGGCGAGTGGTTTACCTTCGAAAAAAGTCATTTTCCTTGGTTTTCTGCCTCGAGGGAAAAAGCTCAGAAGGGTGATTAGAACCCTTTTGAAAGAGGAAGCCCTTGTCGTCTTCTTTGAATCTGCTCAGCGCATACTTCAAACTTTAAGGGAAATATTGAGTATACTTGGAGAAAGAGACATATTTGTAGGCAGAGAAATGACAAAGGCTTTTCAGCAGTTTTTCAGAGGGAAACTGAGCGAGGCAATAGAGTTTTTTTCTAAGGGAAGTGCAAGAGGGGAATTCACAGTGATCCTTTCTTTAAGAAAGGGGGAGTTGGCTTGAGTCGTGAATTCGAAAAGTTGCTGAGAGAGATTTGTTTTATGATCAAGGTGGAGGGCAGGCGAGTTCTAAAGAATTATCCCATAACACCTGCGCAATTCGATCTTCTGCAGAGCCTTTATTTCAGGGGCCCGTGCAGAATGACAGATCTCAGTCTAAACATGGGTATAGCCAAAAGCACGCTCAGTGGTCTTGTTCAGCGTCTGGAAAATGAAGGATACGTGCATCGTGGTAAAGGAAAAGATAAACGAGTCTACTTGATATCTATAACAGAGAAGGGCAAAAGCGTTATCCAGAGCGTGATAGAAAAGAGAATAGCTTTTATCGAAAAAATTTCAAAAAGACTGGGTAAGGAGAGATCAGAAAAGCTGATGGATCTCCTCATTCGCTTCAAGGAGGAAATTGAATTTTGCAGAGAACATTAGTTCTGATTCTGGTTTTGCTTTGTGGAATCAGTTTCGGAAAAATCAGGATTCTGACGAATGTTTCGGGCGTGGAAATCAGAGCGGGTCATTCCTTGCTTGGATTCATAGATCAAACAAAGACCGCGGTGGTCGAAATAACCCCTCCGGCAACTTTAACACTTTCCAAACCCGGATACCTATCTTCTGCGCTTCCAGTTCGAGATGCGTCCAGTACTTATTATGTAGAAATGATTCCAGCGTCGTACATAACAGTAAACAGTACTCCTTCCAACGCATATGTGATTTTCGACAACTCGTTCGTTGGTGTAACTCCGTTAAAGTTGACAACATTTCCGGGAACCGCAACGCTCATTATAGGGAAGGAAGACTATACAGAAATTAACAAGACTGTGTTTCTTCACCCCTTTGAGGAGGTTTCCGTGAGTGTGTCCTTACCAGAAACACCCACTGTTAGTTTTGAATCCAATCAAACTGCTGATCTGTGGATAGATGGTGTTTACAGAGGAAAAACACCTCTCACCGTGCAACTTCGGATTGGAGAGCATGTTCTACGGGCAAAGGCTGAAGACTGTTTCGATGTTCAAAAATCTTTTGTGGTGACCAATGCAGCTGCTCAGAACATTAACATAGACATGATGCCAGCATCTTATTTGAAACTCCAGATCCCTGTTGACGGCGTGGTAATAGATCTCAATGGTGAAAAACACATGAGCGGTGAATTGATAGGTCCGCTTAACCCAGGCAAACTAAACGTTGTAATCGAGGCTGAGGGATACGCTAAAAAGACATTGGAGCTTTCACTCAATCAAGGGTTGAACGAAATAACTGTGGAACTCCAGGAAGAATCACACATTTTAAACGTGTTAGAACCAGTTGATGCCGTTGTCAAAATTGACAACATACCGCGAGGAAGAATACCAGTTAAGGTTTCGCTGATTGAAGGCATTCATCTTGTGGAAATTCAGCGGGGTTCAAAATTTTGGCTTGGTATAGTTGATGTGACGCAGGACACGGTTCTAAGAACTGACTTCAGCCGAGCTACAGTGGTGCTCCTGGGAAACAAGAAAGATACACTCTTTGTTGTCAATGGAACTTCATTTGTTCCGCCTTCTGTGATATACATCAAACCCGGTTTTTGCTCTTTAGAGATACGTTCAGATATCGTTTCTAAGAGAATAGTTGAACTGCTTCCAGGAACTGTGAATTACTTTTTTGGAGATGAAGACAGCGGCTATGTGTGTTTGTTCAGCCGCGTTCCTGAAAGTTGCTTTGTTGATGAAATGAGCGTAGGAATATCGCCTATTCTCTTTCTGCCGTTGAAATCAGGTGAACACGTGCTTCAAATTGGCCAAAAAAGAACTGTTATTGAGCTACTGCCACAGGAGATTTTATATCTTGAACAAAAGTAACTAAGCTCTGGGGGTGATGAGATTGAAGAAACTCTCTGTTCTTATTGTCTTATTTTTGCTTATAAACCTCGTCTTTGGCGATCAAGTCGAGATAAAAGACGTCTCTCCTGTTCTCGATGTGTACAAAGCTGTTTCGTTTCTGGTTGAAAATCAAATCATGAAAGTTGATGAGAACGGCAACTTCAAAGGTGGGCTACTGATAACGAGATTTGACATGGCCGAGTATCTGTATAATCTCATAAATGTCTTCAATTTGCATCTTCTCGCTTCAAACATGTCGAGTGTTACGCAACAAACGCAGGAGATTTCCGTAAGAATTAAAGGCATCGAAGCGGCTTACACTTCCATAGAAGATCGTCTGAACAACTACGCAGCGCTTTTGCGGGATGTTCAGATGAAAATGGACCAGATATCGGCTGATGTTTCTTCCCAGATCAAAAATGAAGTCGAAACACAGACTTCTTTTTTGCAAAGCAATGTGGAAGAGCTTTCGCAGAAGATATCGAGTCTTGAAGAAGATTTTTTGCAAAGAGAAGACAGAATCGCGTCGCTTCAGGACAAGATATCTTCTCTTGAGAGCACATCCACTGATCTGAAAGACAGTATCGAGAATCTCAAGGAACGAGTAAACGATCTGAATACACAGGATACACAGCTTTCTGAGTTACTCAAGGAATTCGACGCGAAAATTCAGGCTCAGGAAGATTTCTACAACAAGAAAATCGAGCAGATGAAGTCCGACACAGAAGCGAATATAAAGAGTGTGCAGAACGATCTCGCGCTTTATAGAAAAGAAGTGAATGACTACACGCTAAGAATTGAAAAATTGGAAATGACCGCTTCTCAGATGAGCCGGGATTTTGAAGACGCGTTGCAAGCACTGGCTACTGAAGAGCAGTTCTTAACTCTGGAAAGTTCGGTGACATTGCTTTCAAAACAATTAGTTTCGAACCGAGAAAAAATATCTAATATTGAACAAAAGGTAAGCTCTATCAACAATGAATACGTGATGAGAAGACTACAGGAATTGGAATCTTCCTACAACAAAATGCAGCAGAACATGTGGACGGCGTACCTGATAGGTGGAGCGGGTGTTGCCCTCGGACTACTCGGGCTCTTCTTCGCCATGGGCAGCATGGGTGGCATGTAAAGAGGTGATAGAGTGAAGATAAAAAAAGCACTGATTTTGTTTGCTCTGCTACTAACGGCTTCTTTGCTTGGAAAGACTGTTCATATTTTCTCAGACTATGTGAAGCCAGAGAAAGACAGAGCCTTTTATCAAGGTAATGTTTTGGTGGAAATAGATGAGGACAATCTAAAACTTTCGTGTCCTACGATGACTATATCCAAATACCAGCAAGAGTGGAGACTCGTTGAAGCCACGGGCACAACGTATATGGAGTTTGATGGCGGCAGCGCAACATCAACAGCACTGAATTACGATCTCAAAACAACGCAAGGTGAGCTTCTTCAGGGAGTAACAGCTGAAATTTTTGACCAAGAGAGCACTGATACTGTATTTTTAACCTGTGATAGCTTGAAAATAGACCTCTCAAAAGACCTGTTTGAGGGCTATTCAGAGCAAAAAGTTTGGATAGTTAAGGGAAGCATAGAAGCGACAGCCGAGAACTTCACGTATGATAGAGAGGCTGGTATTATAGAGCTTTCTGGTTCTGTTCAACTTGTGGACAACGACAAAAATATAACGATATCGGCAGATAGTGTAACGATAAAGACAGAAAATGACGAGATGACAGCCACAAACGCAGAAGTAGAGATTGTAGTGGAAGAATAAGGGGGTAATTAGATGATCGATATTAAAACTATTAGGGAGCAAGCTGAGTTGGTGAAACAGAGTCTCAGAAAGAGAAATGAAAACGACGATGTGGTTGATGTTATCTTAGAATTTGACAAACAGCGCAGAAAAATTATCGAAGCGGTCAACGCCTTAAGAGGGCAGAGAAACGCTGCTTCGAGAAAGGTAGCTCAACTGAAAGCGTCTGGGGAAAACGAGGAAGCAGAGAAAGTGATAGCCCAGGCAAAACAACTGGGCCAACAGATTGCCACTGAAGAGAAAAAGCTTTCAGAATATGAAGAAAAGATCATGGAACTTCTTCTGAGGATTCCCAATATCTGCCACGAGTCTGTTCCTTTTGGTAACAGTGAAGATGACAATGTCGAGGTAAGAAAGTGGGGTAAACCCCGAGTATTCGATTTCGAGCCTCAAGCCCACTGGGATCTGGGACCAAAACTAAAACTCATGGATTTTGAAAGAGCCGCAAAGTTGAGTGGATCGCGGTTCACAGTTATGTACAGTTGTTTTGCTCGATTAGAGAGGGCTCTCATTAATTTCATGCTTGATATTCACACGAAACAACACGGTTATACCGAAGTGTGGGTTCCTCATCTGGTAAAGAGAGAAACGATGACAACCACAGGACAACTTCCTAAATTTGAGGAAGAAGCGTACCGGATAGAATCCGATGATATCTTTCTAATTCCGACGGCGGAGGTTCCTCTGGTAGCTCTGAGATCAAACGAAATATTACAGGAAGCTGATCTTCCTTTGCGATATGCCGCTTATTCACCGTGTTACAGGAGAGAAGCGGGAAGCTATGGAAAAGATGTGAGAGGAATGATACGACAGCATCAGTTTGATAAGGTGGAGCTCGTCTGGCTGACGACTCCTGAAAAGTCTTTTGAGGATCTTGAAAGGCTTGTTTCCGATGCCGAAACGGTGCTAAAACTTCTTGAGCTTCCATACAGAGTTGTTGAACTCTGTACCGCAGATCTGGGTTTTGGCGCTGCGAAGACTTACGATCTCGAAGTTTGGCTTCCATCTTACAACAACTACAAGGAAATATCTTCATGCAGTAATGACACGGATTTTCAGGCAAGGCGTGGAAATATTCGCTACAGAAGAAGATCTGATGGCAAACTCGTGTTTGCCCACACATTGAATGGCTCTGGAGTTGCCATAGGAAGGGCCCTTGTGGCTGTGGTGGAAAACTACCAGAGATCTGACGGTCGAATAGATGTACCAAAAGTTCTCCAGCCTTATATGAACTGCGAGGTGATTCCCTGAGTTGCCACATATTTTCTATGGGCAAGCAAAAAAGGACCATCTTGTGTTGGATAGGCACGAAACAGAACATATCAAGGTAGTCCGCCTTAAAAAAGGAGATATGATCAAAGCGACAGACGGGAAAGGAACTTTATACACGTGTGTTCTAAATGAAATCAAAAAGGATCGATCCACGGCGACGATAAAGAAGTCTAAAAGAGTAGAGGAGATACCAACTGAGGCGGAACACACTTTATGCATTGCTTCGCAAGGATGGGGAAGACTTCGCTGGATAGTGGAAAAGTCTGTTGAGCTTGGAGTTGATAGGTTGATCATCTACAAGAGCGTTCGAAGCAGGTCTTACAAAGACAAGTACAACAAGGTGCAGTTAATTGTCCGCGACAGCGCAAAGCAATGTGAAAGATACGCTTTCCCAGAAGTTCTCTTCTTTGAGGATTTTTCGTTCTTGAGCATCTTGAAAGGAAACACAGTTGTTCTTCACAAAAGCGGAAGACCAGCTGAATTGAAGGATTTCAAGGGTCGGGTGAATTTAATAGTTGGTCCAGAAGGAGATTTTACACAAGAAGAAGCGGACATGCTTGCTGAGAATGGCACACCGATTTCCTTTGGCCGAAAGATTCTTAGATTCGAGACAGCAGCTATTCTATCCGTTGGTTTGGTGGCTTTCCTAAACGGCAAAATTTGAAAGGAGTGTGTCATGATGAAAAAAGGAAAGAAGATGCTTTCGTTTGTCAAGTATGAAAAGGAACTGGAAAGTTCTTACAGGGAGCGTTTATCTTCCGTCAAAAAACCGGAAGAAATTGGTGATGTTTTCATTGATTGTATCCTTTCTTTGTTGAAAAAGATTCATCCTGAAGTCAATTCAAATCATGTTGAAGAGATATTGTTTGATCTCGACTCTTCCGAAGGTTACACGCTCAGCCAATCGCTGCAGAAACTTCTTGGGGATGATCTTTTGAAAAACAGTGATTTACTTGCGATTATAAAACGATTTGCTCAAGCAGCTTTGCACCGATATCACTCTCTTGCCAATGATGATGAAAGAACAGAGTTGTTCAGGTTAACCAGTGACAAAAGAGATTAACGACACACCAGAAATATGATGACAGCTCCTACAAGACATACACCAGCCATCAAAGCATACAGAAGGGTAAATGACCATTGAGCTATTATTCCGGCTATGATAGGACCAATGAGAAAACCGATGGAACGAGCCGATCTGAGAAGTCCCAAAAACTCTGCTCGTCTGTTCGCGGGAGTTCTTTCAGCTATGTAACTGGAGGCTCCGTTTATAAATCCGCCGAAAGCAAAGCCCGCAAGAATATAGCCAACTAAAACCGTTTCCCAGCCTTTTGCAAAGGCAAAGAGAACCGAAGACAGACCTGAAAGGCTCGCTCCAATGACCGTGCTTCTCTTCGAACCTATCTTTTTAATTATACGGCCAAAGAAGATGTGAGAAGGAACCTGCATTAATGGATTCATCATGGAAAGGAATGCCGCCTGCGATTGCGTCAATCCAACCCTTTCGGTCAGATAGACAGCTATGAGGGCAAAAGTGCCAGCGGTGCCAAGCTGCCTCAGAAGTGTTCCTATGTACATCGCCCAGAGATTATTCCTTTTAAGAATATCCTTCGAAACAAGTGCTGAAAACATCTTTTCTATAGTTTTTCTTCTCTGATGTCTGCTGTGTTCAATGCGTGGTATGAAAGAGGCGAAAACAACCGCAAATGCGGCCACAGCACAGAACATTCCCATTGTTCCCAAAACACCAAGAATCCCTATTAGAGCCGCTATCAGGAATCTGCCCAAACCCATTCCAATAGAATTTGCCGTGTTCAAAAGTGATAGGGAAACAGAGGTTCGTCTGTTTCTTTCATCTGTACTCATAGCCAAAGCGATTGGCTCAAATCCAGCCGCACAAAACGCAACAACGCCTGCGATGATCGGGAAGAAAACAGGATTTCTGAGAATTAAATACAGCGGCAATAAAAGCGCTGTCAGGGTTAATGAAAGCACAAGAACGGGCTTTCTGTTTCTGGCTTCATCTGAAATGGCTCCCCACAGGGGGGATGAAAGTGAAGTCACCCCACCTCTGACTGAGGAAACAGAGCTTATTAGGAACAAAGGGGCATCCATCTCTCTCATTCTGAACTGTACAAGCATTCCAAAACTGAGCACAGAGGCAAAACGCGCAATAGCTGTCAGAAAGAGAGGAAGCATTTTTTTCATTGTGATTACTCCCATTCTATTGTTGCTGGAGGTTTTGATGTTATGTCATAAACTACTCTGCCAACGCCTTTGACAGTGTTCAAAATGCGCCTCGCTGCAAGATCAAGAACTTCGTGAGGTACTTTGAACCAGTCTGCAGTCATTCCTTCGACACTATCAACCGCTCTGAGCGCGAGAACATAGTCGTAGGCCCTCTTATCACCTCGCACTCCAACAGATCTCACTGGCAGGAGCACAGCAAAAGCCTGCCATATTCTGTCATACCAACCTGTTTCTTTCAAAACCTCAGTGAAAACATGATCTGCTTCCTTGAGTATTCTCAGCTTTTCAGGATTAATCTCGCCTATTATTCGCACTCCGAGTCCAGGTCCTGGGAAAGGTTGGCGATGCACTATACTTCTTGGGATTCCAAGAATCTCTCCGACGACTCGGACTTCATCCTTGAAAAGATTTTTCAAAGGCTCAACGATTTGAAGACTCATTGTTTCAGGAAGCCCTCCTACGTTGTGGTGACTCTTTATCGCGGCTGTCTTCTTTCCGGATTTCGCACTCTCTATGACATCAGAGTATATGGTGCCCTGAATGAGAAATTCCACACCGTGCTTTCTTGCTTCCTCTTCAAAAACTCTTATGAATTCTTCACCTATTATTTTTCTTTTCTTCTCGGGATCTGCCACTCCTTTTAGGGCATTCAGAAATCTCTTTTGGGCATCAACCCGAACAAGATTCAGTCCAAGCAGCTCGTGAAAAACTCTGTACACCTCGTTTTCTTCACCTTTTCGAAGCATTCCGTGATTCACAAACACATTGACCAGGTTCTTTCCAATCGCTTTGTGAGTCAAAACACAGGCAACAGAGGAATCTACGCCACCAGAGAGAGCAGCGATGGCACGTTTACCCCGAAGAATTTCCCTGAGCTCCTCAGCTTTTGCCTTTGCAAAATCCTTTAGATTCCAGTTGGGTTTGAGGTTGCAGACCTTCAGAAGAAAATTTTCCAGTATTTCCCGACCATACTCTGTGTGCTTTACTTCGGGGTGGAACTGTAGAAGCCAGTACTTCTTTCCATCAGTCGCCGCGGCGGTTATTTTGTCTTCGCTTTGAGCAAGAATTTCAAAGCCTGGGGGAAGTTTTTCAACGTAATCCCCGTGACTCATCCAAGCGACAAAAGTTTCAGGAATTTCTTCAAAGAGTACATCTTTCTTAGTAACTTTAACGTTCGTTCTACCGTATTCCGCTGTTGCAGACGCTTTGACTTTTCCTCCCAGCGCATAACTGATGAGTTGCATTCCGTAACATATTGCAAGGACCTTACCTTCATACCTCTGAATCCACTTTGGGAGCTCGGGAGAGCCTTCTTCATAAACACTGCTTGGCCCTCCCGAAAGGATAACAGCGCCAATATCAGATATATCCAATTTCTCATCGTACTGAACTACCTGACTGTAATAACCAATCTCCCTGACTGATCTTGCTATCAGTTGTGTGTACTGTGAGCCATAGTCGACGACTATCACCCTCATTTTAGAAACCTCCGATCAAGTGAGCTTGAGAATTTGCTTAGCCCTTTTTGGTGTAGCTATGTCTCTACCAAGCTCGGTGGAAATTCTAACCACTTTTTCAACAAGCTCCGCGTTAGATTTAGCCAAAACACCTTTTGAAATGTATATGTTGTCTTCAAGGCCCACTCGAACGTGTCCTCCCATCGCTATAGCAGCGGTTGCCATTTTGAATTCGTTTTTACCGATGCCGGCTACAGACCATGTTGCTTCATTAGGGATGTTTTCGACCATAGCCACCAGATTTCTGACCGAGGCTGCAATTCCTCCGGGAACGCCCATAACGAAATCAAAATGAAGATGAGATTTTATCAGGTTCTTTTTGACCAGGTACATCGCCGTTGATATGTGGCCCATGTCGAAGCATTCTATTTCCGGCATGATACCTCTTTTACTCATCTCTTCTGCGAACTTTTCGATAACCTCCAGAGGGTTCGAAAAAACCTCGCGGCCAAAGTTGACTGTACCCGTTGTCAAAGTAGCCATATCAGGATTTGCTTCCAAGGATTGAAGTCTTTCCTCGGGTGTCATCCAAACGGCTCCACCCGTGGAAACCTGCACAATGATATCGGGACACTTTTCTCTGATGAGATCGACTGTTTTCTTAAATATAGAGGCATCCTGTGTTGGCAAACCGTTTTCATCTCTCACATGAAGGTGAACAATTGAAGCTCCTGCAAGATAGGCTTCGTAGGTCTGTTGAGCTATCTCTTCAGGAGTTAAGGGTATATACGGGGTTTGATCTCTTGTTACTTCGGCTCCACACACCGCCACGGTGATAATAAGATCATTCACTTTTGGTGCCTCCTTTGTTTGGATTTTGGGACAACACAAGTGCCACTCGCCTTAGCCACCAGGATCGGTGGTTCTAAGATATCACAAGCTGATTCCTGTTCAGGAAGGTTGGCATTGGTTATGTATTTGTACACTTCAAACTTCATTTTACGTGATGTGTTGCCTACTTGTGTTATCTCTCCATGAACTTCAAGAAAATCACCAGCGTAGACTGGCTTTAGAAACTCAACATTGTCGTAAGCTCTGAACAGTCCTTCATCTCCATCAAGTCTTATGAGAAGTTCTGTCGCCGCATCACCCATGAGCTGCATTAATCTGGCTCCGTCAACCAAACCACCCGCGTAATGAGCATCGTGTTCACTCATTCTCACCTTTAACAAAACCCTCACTTCTCTTCCCCCTTTCTATGCGATTGAAGAGCCACAGGCCAAGTATAACGAGAATAGCTCCAGATATCGTGTATCCATTAGGAATATTACCAAGAAGCAAAGAATCTGCCACGGCGGTAACGATGGGAATGAAATATATTGTGTTCGTGGTGTATCGAGCTCCCACATTCTTTATTCCAGAATTCCAAAACACGTAGGCAATGCCAGAGCACACCACCCCAAGATATAACAACGCCAGTATCTCTTTGATCCCCACAGTGTTTTCCACGGTGAATCTGTGGTTGAAGAATTCCAAAGCTGAGAAAGGAATGAGCAAAATCACGCCCCAAAGGGTTATTCCACACACAACTGGTAAAGATTCAGCGTTGAGAATTTTCTCAACATGGTAAGTGTAAAAGACCCATGAGAGGGCTGCTCCCAAAAGCAGCAAATCGCCGACCGGGTTTATCTTCAAGACTAATTGGCCGTTCAGTATCACAATCGCAACACCGAAAAACGCAATGATAGATGCCAGATATTCTAAAAGCGTGGTGCGGCGCCTTTGAACCAGATGTGAAAAGAGCGTGTACAAAATGGGAGCGCTCGATACTATCAAAGAAGCGCTTGTTGGAAAGGTGTACACAAGAGCGGCGTTCTCAAAGGCGAAATACAGTGTGATTCCCCAAAAACCAGCAAAAAAGATGTGCCACGAAAACAGAATTGGCCTCTTTCTGGACAAAAGAATCAAAACACCAGTGGCAATGAGAAAACGTAAAAGAGCGGTAGTTAAAGGTGGAAGACTTTGAACCACAACTCGAGTGGCTACAAAAGAAACACCCCAAACGAGGACGACACTCCAGACCATTACCCTATACAAGAATCATCACCTCAACAAATTCCATTTTGGCACAGAGAACGAATTTTTTCAAAAGATTAGGAACGCGAATATTTATGTTCGCTGAAAGATTAAAATACATATACAAAAAACTGTATATTCTTGCTAAATAAATATGAAACAATATTGTATTTGCTTGCAAGGAATATCCAGTGAAAACCTTATTTACAACTGTTTTTATTTCATGCTACACTTTATTTCACAGCATCGCGAGAAGCTAATACTGACCTAAAGAGGAATTTACGGTGAAATCTTTACGGGCAAAAATGCTGGTGTGGTTGCTCCCCTTGAGTGCAGCCCTTCTTGTTGTT
>Ga0190359_1000526_pt1 | contig 25763 bp, 18 predicted proteins | sample 48721823_MG_FD_161269 | JGI IMG/M metagenome (GOLD analysis project Ga0190359, IMG submission 161269) | Hydrothermal vent microbial mat bacterial communities from Southern Trench, Guaymas Basin, Mexico - 4872-18-2-3_MG | ecosystem: Environmental > Aquatic > Marine > Hydrothermal vents >... | reverse complement strand
CCGCCGGCCCCCAAGGCCCAGGCCGCCAACAACCCCCAGCACGAGGCCGGCGCCCGGGGTGTACCGGACGAGAGAAGCAAGGAATACAACCTGGTGAAGCGCAGGAAGACCGAGACGAAACAGCGAGGCAGCAATTGACCGGTCCGAAACGCGGCGCCGGCCCTTCCTTGCGGTAGCTCCTTGCTCTGTCCCAACTGCCAGCGGGAAGTTCCCGACGGCCCGGAGTGCCCGGCCTGCGGCATCGTGGTGGCCAAGTTCCTGGCCCGCCAGCGGTCGCGGCCCGCCGCCGGTTCGCCGGGCCACGCCGGCACGAGCCCGGCCCCGGTGCAGTCGGTGGGATCCGGGCAACGCCGGAAAGGTCGGCCTCCCTGGCCGCTGGGACGGGTGAGCGAGGCCCGGCTGGCGGCCGTGTTCGGGCAGCTGGCCAGCCTGCTGGAGTCGGGCCTGCCCCTGGACAGCGTCCTGCGCTTGTTCGAGCAACGGCGTCCCCGGGCACTGGGCGAGGCCTTTGCCGGGGTGAGACGGGCGCTGGCCGACGGAGCGGGACTGTCCCGGGCCCTGGGCGAATATCCCGCGGTTTTCGGCGACGAGGTGCAGGCCCTGGTCGAGGCCGGGGAACGCAGCGGGGCGTTGCCGGCGGTGTTTGCTGCCCTGGCCGCCTCCTGCGAGCTGCGGGTGAACCTGCGCCGGCGCATCCTGCGTTCGCTGCTGTTTCCCTTCATCCTCTTCACGCTGTCGTTTTTCCTGCTGCCGCTGGCCCGGCTGGTGACCGGCGGCTGGTCGGCCTACCTGGCCGAGTCGCTGCTGCCCTACCTGGTGACGCTGGCCGCCGGCTTCGTGCTGGTGGTGGGCCTGCCCTGGCTGGCGGGCCGGCTCCTGGGCCGGGAACGGGTGCAGACCCTGCTCGACCTGTTGCCGGTGCTGGGACGCCTGCGACGCCTGCGCACCAGGTCGGTGTTCTGCCGGCAACTGGCCGTCGGGCTGCGGGCCGGGCTGGAGATCGGCCTGGCCGTGGGGCTGGCGTCCCGGGTCAGCGGACAGGTGCGCCTGTCGCGACGGTCGGAGCGGGCGCTCGAGCTGGTGCGCGGCGGTGCCACCCTGGCCGAGGCCTTCGAGCGGGCCCGCCTGCTCGACGAGGAAGTATGGCTTTCCGTGCAGGCCGGGGAACTGGCCGGACGCCTGGACGAGACCCTCGAGCAGCAGGCACGGCACGACCAGGAATCCTTCCTGGTGCGCCTGGACGTGGCCGTGCAGCTGCTGGCGGTGCTGGTGCTGCTGGCCGTCTACGCCTTCGTGGCCTGGCGGGTGATAGACCAGTACCGCTCCATCATGGACGGCTACCAGGGACAGCTCGACCAGATACTCAAGGAAGCCGGCGGCGGCAGCGGCGGGCTCGATTCCCTGCTGCGGGGCATGAACCCGCAGCAGCACGGCGTGCTGCCCTCCGAGCTGCGGGAGATCCTGCCGTGAGCCTGCTCGAACGGGTGGACATCGTGCTGGTGCATCCCGAGCAGCCCGGCAACGTGGGTGCGGTCGCCCGGGTGCTGGCCAACCTGGGCATCGACTCGCTCATCCTGGTAGAGCCCCGCTTCCGCCACTGGGCCGAGGCCCGCAAGCTGGCGGTGCACGCCTCCGACCTGCTGGAGCGGGCCCGCCGGGTGGAGTCGCTCGAAGAGGCGGTGGGCGATGCCGCCTGGGTGGTGGCCACCTCCTGCCGGGGACGGACCCATGCCGAGCGCAAGCCCCCCCTGGACCCGGAGGCGTTCACCAGGCGATTGTCCGAGCTGGCCGGGTCGCAACGCCTGGCCCTGGTTTTCGGGCCGGAATCGGCGGGCCTGACCAACCGCCAGCTGGGCTTGTGCCAGGATATCCTCCGCCTGCCCACCGCGGACCGGTATCCATCCCTGAATCTGGCCCAGGCGGTGGCCATCTGTGCCTGGGAGCTGCGCCGCTGCCAGCTCGAGCGGCCGGCGGCCGGCACCGCGCGCCGGCGGGCCAGCGCCGGTGACATCAACGGCCTGGTGGAACACATGCGCCGTACCCTGGGCAACATCGACTATCTCGATCCCCGGAACCCGGAGCACGTCCTCGACGACCTGCGCGCGCTGATCATGCGCGCCGGGCCCGACTCCCGCGAGCTGGGCATGCTCCGCGGCATCTTTCACAAGATGGACGTGTGGATGTCCCTCCACGGCGGCCCCCCCAATCCCAACCGGCGCTAGGTATCGTCGCCTCCCGCCCTCGGGCCGCTGTATCGCGGAAGCTACAGGTTGCCGTGCCGGGCGACAGCAATCTCCCCCCGACGTTTTCTATCATCATGTAAAGACGAAGCTTTTTTTGAAAGAAGGCGCGGGGCCGCTTGGCACGATTCGTGCTTCGATTCCCGGGCGAAGGCATAATGGCAGTCAACTGGATTGGCCAAGGAGGATGGAAATGAAACACCTCGGAACCAGCCTGGTTTTCGCCGTCATGGCATTGCTGGCCGCCGGCTGCGGCGGCGCCGGCGACGAGGTCGAGGAGGAGTCGTTCGTGGTACCGCCTGACAAGACGGACAACTTCCTGTCGCTGACGGCCCAGGAGTACCAGCTGGAGGGCACCTCGACGGTCACCATCGAGTCGTACCTGCAGTCGGAGCCCGAGGAGGTCAAGATCGAGCGCGTTCACGAGCTGATCTCCCTCAAGCAGATCGTCATCGGCTGGTTTCTGAACGCCTACCTCGGTCCCGACGAGGAGGATTCCAGCAAGGGGTTCGATTGCCTGACCAAGAACGGCTCCTACGAGGACATGGGCATCAAGCCGCTGGAAGACGGCCTGACCTATGCGTTCACCTTCCGCCAGGAGATCGGGGGCACGCTCGACCTGCTGTCCAAGCTGCCGACCACGGTGGGCGAGGACGGCCGGCGCTACTTCGACCTGTTGATCGGCAAGGTCTCCAACGAGGAAATGGCCCAACTGGAGACCAACCACGAGTGGTACCGCAGCTACAAGTGGTCGAACTTCGATCCCGGCAAGGCCGATCCCGACCAGGTGGAAACCGTGCACCTCGCCATCTGGCCCGAGCCGCGCTCGCCGGACGCCTGGATCGACTACCGGGCGCTGTTCGCCGACGGCGAGGTCACCATCGGCGTGCACTTCGGCTGGGACTACCACGGCGACTATCACCTGAAGCATTCCCGCCAGATCTACGACTGGCTGGTCGGCCAGGGATACCGTTCCCCGGTGGACTCCTACGACGACTACACCCACACCTCGGGTCCGCTCACCCGCACCATCAAGGCCGACGGCCGGCCGGTGGTGGTGAAGATCTGGCTGTTCTGGGGCAAGCCGGGCACCGTCACCGACCCGGACACCGACGCCGGCGGGCGGGTGCTCGAGGACGACATGCGCGAGAGCTTCAGGAGCCGCGAGGTGATCCTCTACTCCGGCCACAGCGGACCCTTCTACGGCTTCGCCCTGGCCAACTGGCGCAAGACCGACGAGGGCGACCTGGACGACAGCGAGATTCCCACCCTGGACATGCCGGCCGACACCTACCAGGTGGTGCTGGCGGATGGCTGCGAGACCTATGCCCTGGGGCAGGCTTTCTGGGACAATCCCAGCAAGGCCGATCGCACTCATCTCGACATCCTCACCACCACCAGCTTCTCCAATGCCGCCGCTCCCTATTCCATCAAGGACTTCATCGACGCCATCGCCGGCACCGACTACTCGGGCGAGCACGAGGCCAGGCTTTACGGAGAGCTGCTGCGTGACCTGGACGGCAACTCCTACTGGTTCAACACCATGTACGGCATCCACGGGCTGGACGACAACCCGCACCTGCATCCCTACGCGGACGAGCGCATGTTCTGCCAGGGCTGTGGTCGCGACAGCGACTGCGGACAGGCTTACAAGTGCGCCCGCCTCAACAACCAGGAAGACAAGGCTTGCTTCGCGCTGTGCACCGCCGACGACGGCTGCCCGGAAGGATGGAAGTGCATGAACGTCGCCAGCGGCTACACCATGCAATGGAAGGCCTGCGTGCCCAACAACCTGAGCTGTACCCAGGAGCCCGAGCCCGTAACCAGGCCCAGCCTGATGCTGAACGAGGTGCTGGCCGATCCGCCCCCGGACAGCGCCGGCGATGCCAACCGGGACGGCAGGCGTGACGCCAGCCAGGACGAGTTCGTGGAGATCGTCAACTACGGCACGCAGCGCATCAACCTCAGCGGCTGGGCAATCGCCGACGCCACCGGCACGCGCTTCGTCTTCCCGGCGGGCACCGGCATCCCGGCCGGCCAGGCCCTGGTCGTCTTCGGCGGGGGAACTCCTGCCGAGTCGATCGGCAACAGCCCGGTCCTGGTTACGGGGAGCATGCTCGGCCTGAACAACGGCGGCGACACGGTGGCGCTGCTGGCGCCGGACGGGAACGTGGTGGACCAGTTGCACTACGACCGGGCCCTGGGGGGCCAGGATTGCTCGATGGTGCGTGCCACGGACGGCGATCCCACCGCCGCCTGGATCCTGCATTCGACCCTGGGTTCGCCCTTCTCCGCCGGGACCCGCTCGGACGGCACCTCGTTCTGAGCGCCGGGCTGCCGGCCCGGGGCGAGGCCATGACGTCCGACACCCCGGGAGACACGTCGGTCTTCTGCCGCATCGGTTGCGGACCGGACGAGACTTACACCAAGCCGGTGCAGGTGACCTTCACTCCTTGATGCGTGCCAGCAGCAGGCCGGCCGCCAGCAGGACCAGGCAGATTGTGGAGTCGATGGCCAAGGACGATCAGCTTCCCGTCGCCACCCCCATCAAGGCGCTTCAGCGGAAAAAGGCCGGCAGGGCGCCTGTACTGCATACATGAACATGCATCTTTCCGTAGCGACGCTCGTAGGGCTGCTGAACGCCGGGACAGACCAGCAGGTTCCGCCCTCGGGGATAGAGCCTCCGGAACGCCTCCAGTGACGTTGCGGCGAACCGCGAGGGATGGAGCTTGCATTCCACGGCGTCGACCTCATTACCGCGGGACACGGTGAAATCCACCTCCCTGCCGGACTTGTCACGCCAGTAACCGAGACGCTCCTCCAGCACCGAGCTGCGCAACGTATCCAGCACGAGGTGCTCCCACAGCGGCCCACGGTCTTCCGGGTGTATCTCGTTCCATCCGCGGGCGAAGGTGACGAAGCCGGTGTCGAACGCATAGGCCTTCGGCCGTTTCAGGATCTCCCGCCTGCCACCGCCGTGGTAGGGGGGCAGGAGGAACACCGCGCAGGCCACCTGCAGCGCTTCAAGATGTGCCTTGACAGTGGGGCGGCTCATGTCGCACTCGCGCGACAGTGCCGAGATGTCCACCAGGCCGCCGCTCTGGCGCAGAAGCAGCCGAAGAAGGCTCAGGAAACCGCTGCGCTGTCTGATGCCGAACAGCTCCTGTACGTCACGGGCATAGAAGCTGTCGAGCCACTCGGCGAAGAACTGTTCGTCCTTCTCTTCCGCCAGAATAGCCTCCGGCAGTCCGCCTCGAATCAACCGCTGATCGAGATCCGTCACGCCGAAATCGGGGCACTCGTCCCAGAGAACTGGTGTCAGGTACACGGTGACCTTGCGTCCAGTCAGCGCATCTCGGAACTTGCGGGTGGCGGCGAGGGTGGACGAGCCGGTTGCGAGCAGGCGCAGCGCGGGGAATTCGTCCACGGCTATTTTCAAGACCCTGCTGGGATCGGGCAGACGGTGCACCTCGTCCAGCACGATGATGCGGTCGGGGGTTTGTGAACGAAAGAAGCTCTCGGGATCCTCCAGGCGGTCTTCGACCGAGGGCAGGTCGCAGTTCATGTACACGGTGTCGGGAAGCATTCTGGCCAGTGTCGTCTTGCCCGCCCGGCGCACCCCCGCAAGCCACACCAAGGGCCTTTTGCTCCATCCTTCGAAAAGTCTGTTGAGCCAGAATGGTCTTTCTACCATGAAACCATACTTAACAAAAAGACGACTATTTGTAAAGTACACCTCTCAAAATACCCAAACTACCCCGGGGTCTGTCCCCACTATCCGCAAATCCTCACCCACTAACTGTCCCGTGTTGTTTTTCACGTTCCCCGCGTGCCTCCCCACGTGCCTGTCCCCGGCCTTCTCCCACGTGCCTGTCCCCGGCCTTCTCCAACTCCCCGGGCAGCAGGGCCCGCCCCGACTCCTTGACCACCCCGCGCAGGGCCGACAGGAAATCGGCCAGGGTGCGCTTGCGCTCCACCAGGGCCTGGCGGGCGGCCTCCAGGATGAAGCGGTTCAGCGACAGCCGGCGCTTGTCCCGCGCCCGCCACAGCAACCGGCCGTCGGAGCACGCAAACAGGTGCGCCCATAATTCCGAGACGGCCAATGAGCGGGTGGCACCGAGGTCCAAGGTGAGCCGCTGGTACAGCAGCAGGACCCCGTCGGCTCCCTGGCCTTGGGCCTGGGCGCACAGGCCCTCGGGAAGCCGCAGCTTGGCGAAGTCCCGTCCCGGTTTCTCGACCACCGTCTCGGCCATCGTCACCTGCCAGCCGCTCGCGGCCAGCAGTTCCGCCGCCGTCTCCAGGGCCAGGCGCCTGGGCAGCAATCCCAGGCGATGTAGCTCCTGGGCCAGCGAAGAACCGGGATCCCGCTCGACTATGGCCTCGATGCCCTTGAGCGCCATCTTGCCGGCCATGCCCACGTCCAGGGACACCAGTGCCGGACCCGCGCCCACCAGCAGCAGCCGCTCCAGGGCGGCAATGCCGGCGCGGTCGGGAAGCAGCTGCCCCCGGCCCCCGGAACAGCCCGCCAGCAGTAACAGCCCGGCCCACCAACCCAGACGTTTGCTCAGGCGTGACACGACGTTTCTCCTTTCCAGCACCGGCTTTCGGTAACGCGCCGGCGGCACGTTGAGAACCTCCTCGCCCCTGCGCCCGCGCCCGGCAAGCGCGCGCGGCCGTCGCTGGCAACGTTTGCGTGCATCATAATACACGCCTTGCAGTCCATTATGCCCCGTTACGCGGCCGCATCCAATCCTTTCGGTAAGCCAGATCATGGGTCAGAATCGATCCGAAGCGATTGGAGGCTCTCAGAATCGATCAATCATCACGCGGCCGCGACCTGAGAGTCAAGAGGTTCTACACTAAATTCGAACGGCAGGTGTCTCAAAATCGTTGACAGGCTCCGCCCGCACCGACTACCACGGCTGGAACCAGTATTGCCCCCAGGGGAGACCCACCCCGGGCGAGGACGGCCCCCACGAAAACCGCCGGGCCGGGGATCTCAGCTTCCCACGATGATGCTGGCCACCAGGTAGTAGGTGGAGATGCCGATGATATCGTTGGCGGTGGTGACCAGGGGTCCCGAGGCCAGGGCGGGATCGATGCGTACCATGCGGAAGAAGGAGGGCACCACCACCCCCATCAGGGTGGAGATGGTCATGGCCGCGGCCATGGCCAGCCCCACGGTCACTCCCAGCACCGGGTCGGCTTTCCAGAACCTGGCGAACAGCCCTATGGCCAGGCCGCACAGCACACCCATGAACAGGCCGATGGTGATCTCCTTGAGCAACACCCGCCCCAGGTTGGTGAAATCCACCCGGCCGGTGGCATAGCCGCGCACCACGATGGTGGATGACTGGGTGCCCACGTTGCCGCCCATGGCGGCGATGACGGGAATGAAGATGAGCAGGGTGAGCTTGTCGGGGAAGGCCAGGCGGAAGCGCCACAGCAGCGAACCGCTGACCAGCCCGCCCAGGGCGTTGCCGAACAACCAGGGCAGGCGCGCCGCCGAGATGCGGAAGATCTTGTTGGTGTAGACCAGCTCCGGCTCCTCGGCGCCGGCCATGCGCATGATGTCCTCGTCGGCCTCCTCCTCGATGACGTCGACCACGTCGTCGTGCATGATGCGGCCCAGCAACCGGCCCTGTTCATCCACCACCGGCAAGGAGATCAGATCGTAGCGCTTGAACATGTCGGCCACGTGTTCCTGGTCGACGTCCGGGGTGACGGAGTGAATATCGCGCTCCATGATCTCGGCCACCGGGCGTTCGGGCCCGGCCAGGATGAGCCGGCGCAAGGGCAGCCAGCCCACCAGGCGCTGCCGGTCGTCCACCACGTAGACGAAGTGCAGGTCGCCGGCCTCCTCGGCGTGCTGGCGGATGGCCTCGATGGCCTGGTGCACGGCGGCGCTCTCCGTCACCGAGACCAGCTCCAACTGCATCAGGCCGCCGGCGCTGTCCTCGGGGTACTCCAGCAGTTGCTCGACCTCGCGGCGGTCATCCTCGGGCAGGGCCGAAAGCACCGCCTGCGCGGTTTCCGGCGGCAGGTCGGCGATGACGTCGGCGGCATCGTCGGAAGCCATCTGCTCGAAGGCATCGGCCAGTTGCCGGTGGCTGAGCAGCTCGGCCAGGTCGTCGCGCAGGTCGTCGGGCAACTCTTCCATGACGTCGGACAAGGCCGCGGTGTCGAGGTTGCCCACCACCCGCGGCCACAGGTCGCGGTCGAGGCGGTTGAGCAGGAAGGCCAGGTCCGCCGGGTGCAGCAGCATCAGGAAGCGACGCAGCGAGGCGTCGTCGCCTTCCTCGAGCAGCAGCTCCAGGTCGTCGACGTCGGGTCGTTCTTCTCTGGCGATGTCCGGCATTTCCTTCCCTTCGAACCCGGGGATTATGCCACCTGGACCGGGCAGTTCCAAGGAAACTGTTGGCGGGCGGCATTTCCGGCCGACCATATTCACCTTTTACCCCGGGGCCTTGAAAATGCATCTTGACCTGGACCGGTCGCGGCGTGACAATTTCTTTCCTGATGAGTTCATTCACGCACCTGCACCTGCACACCCAGTACAGCCTGCTCGATGGAGCCATACGCCTGTCCGACCTGTTCCCGCGCCTGCAGGAGCTGGGCATGGGAACGGTGGCCATCACCGACCACGGCAACATGTTCGGCGCCATCGATTTCTACCAGCGTGCGGTCAAGGCCGGCATCAAGCCCATCATCGGTTGCGAGGTGTACGTGGCCGGCAGCAAGGGCATGCACGATCGCAGCACCCGCGAGAATTACCACCTGGTGCTGCTGGCCCGGGACCTCGAGGGTTATCGCAACCTGTGCCGGCTGGTGAGCCGGGCCTGGCTGGAGGGCTTCTATTACCACCCGCGCATAGACAAGCAGCTGCTGCGCGAGCACGCCCGGGGACTGATCGGCATGTCGGCCTGCATGAGCGGCGAGGTCGCCTCGCGCATCAAGGAAAACAACATGGATGGAGCCCTGGCGGCGGCCCGTGACTATGCCGCCATCTTCGAGCCCGGCAGCTTCTTCATCGAGGTGCAGCACAACGGCATCGCCCGCCAGGAACAAATCAACCCCGGCCTGGTGGAGGTGGCCCGCAAGCTGGAACTGCCGCTGGTGGCCAGCAACGACTGCCACTACCTGAACGCCGGCGATCACCGCGCCCACGATATCCTGCTGTGCATCTCCACCAACAAGACCATCGACGACCCCAAGCGCATGCGCCACGACACCGAGGAGTTGTACCTGCGCCCGGCGGAGCAGATGCAGGAGCTGTTCGCCGACCTGCCCGAGGCGTTGGAGAACACCGCGCGCATCGCCGACATGTGCCACCTGGAGCTGGAACTGGGCAAGATACAGTTGCCGCGCTACCAGGTGCCCGAGGGCTACGACCTGGACAGCTTCCTGGACGAGAAAGCGCGCCAGGGACTGCGCCGGCTCATCGCCGACAAGTCCGAGGACGAGCAGGAGAAGTACCACAGCCGGCTGGAGCACGAGCTGCGGGTCATCAAGGACATGGGGTTTTCCGGCTACTTCCTCATCGTCTGGGATTTCATCGCCCACGCCAAGAGCCGGGGCATTCCCGTGGGACCGGGACGCGGCTCGGGTGCCGGATCGCTGGTGGCCTACGCCCTGGGTATCACCGCCATCGATCCCCTGCCATACGACCTGCTCTTCGAGCGTTTCCTCAATCCCGAGCGGGTGAGCATGCCCGACTTCGACATCGACTTCTGCCAGGATCGCCGGGGCGAGGTCATCCAGTACGTCAGCGAGAAATACGGCGAGGATCGCGTGGCCCAGATCATCACCTTCGGACAGCTCAAGCCTCGCCTGGCCATCAAGGACGTGGGCCGGGTGATGGGGCTGTCCTTCGCCGAGACCGATCGTATCTCCAAGCTGGTTCCCCCGGGGCCCAAGGTGACCCTGGAACAGGCCCTGCGCGAGGAACCGCGCCTGCAGGAGATCCAGCAGCAGAAGCCCGAGTACCGGGAGCTGGTGGAGGTGGCCCGATCGCTGGAGGGGCTCAACCGCCACTACGGCACCCATGCCGCCGGGGTGGTCATCGCCGACCGGCCCATCGTGGAGATGGTGCCGGTGCTGCGCGGCGACGACAACGTGCTCACCACCCAGTTCGCCAAGGATGAAGTGGAGCGCGCCGGGCTGGTGAAGTTCGACTTCCTGGGCCTGAAGACGCTCACCGTCATCGACTACGCCCTGCGCCTGATCCGCCAGGGGGGCCGGGAGCTGGACATCGACAGCATTCCCCTGGATGACCCCCGGGTTTTCGAGCTGCTCATCTCCGGTGACACCGACGGCGTGTTCCAGGTGGAGTCGGACGGCTTCAAGGCCCTGATGAAGGACCTGCAACCGGACCGCTTCGAGGACATCATCGCCGCCGTGGCCCTCTACCGGCCCGGTCCCCTGGGCGCCGGCATGGTGGAGGACTACATCCGCCGCAAGCGCGGCGGCCGGGTGAGCTACCCTCATCCGGCCACCGAGCCGGCGCTGCGCAGCACTTACGGGGTGATCATCTACCAGGAACAGGTGATGCGCATCGCCGTCGACCTGTGCGGCTTCACCATGGGACAGGCCGACATCCTGCGCAAGGCCATGGGCAAGAAGAAGGCCGAGGAGATGGCCAAGCTCAAGGAGCGCTTCGTCGAGGGGGCCTTTGAAAGGAGCGGCATGCCCCGCCCCGAGGCCACCGAGCTGTTCGAGAAGATCGAGAAGTTTGCCGAGTACGCCTTCAACAAGTCCCACTCCACCGCCTACGCCCTGATCTCCTACCAGACGGCCTATCTCAAGGCCCACTACCCGGTGGAGTTCATGGCCGCTCTGCTGTCGAGCGAGATGAACAACACCGACAAGCTGGTGCGCCACATCGCCAATGCCCGGCAGATGGGGATCGAGATCCTGCCTCCCGACGTCAATATCTCCGGCCAGGCCTTCGGGGTGCGCGAGGGCAAGATCGTCTTCGGGCTGGGAGCGGTCAAGGGACTGGGTGATGCCGCCATCGACAGCATCGTCGAGGCGCGCCGGGACAAGCCCTTTTCCTCGGTGTACGATTTCTGTGCCCGGGTGGACCTGCGCCGGGTCAACAAGCGTACCGTGGAGACGCTCATCTGCAGCGGTGCCATGGACAGCCTGGCTCCCTGCCGGGCGGCCCAGAGCGCGGTAGTGGAACAGGCCTTCGCCCGGGCCCAGGCCCGCCAGCGGGAGAAGGCCAGCGGCCAGTGCAGCCTGCTCGATTGCCTGTCTCCGGGGGAGGCCGAGCGGGTAGTGGAGACTCCCCTGCCCGAGATCGCCGAGTGGCCCGAGTCGCAGAAACTGCGCCTGGAGCGGGAGGCCCTGGGGTTCTGTCTCAGCGGCCATCCCCTGGATCGCTACCGGGCGGTGCTCAAGCGGGTGAGCGATTGCAGCTCCGGCCGGCTGGCCGCGGCCGGGCGGCGCGAGGTGAGCCTGGCCGGGTTGGTGGCCGGGTTGCGGGAACGGCCCCTGAAGAACGGCAACGGCCGCTGGGCCATCATTACCGTGGAGGACCTGGAGGGTACCTGCGAGGCCGTCGTCTACAGCCGCGAGTTTGCCCAGTACGAGCAGTTGCTCAAGTCCGACCAGCCGCTGCTGTTCCGTGGCCAGGTGGCCCGCGAAGGTGACGACAACAGCGCCGTGCGCTTGCGGGTGCGCGAGATCGAGCCGCTGGAGGGACTGCGCCAGCAGGCCATCAACAAGGTCTTCATCCGCGTGGCCGCGGACATGCTCTCGGCCGAGCGGCTGGAGAAACTGCGGCGGATCCTGGACGGCGCCGAGGGCAGCTGCCGCGCCTACCTGGCCATCGGCGTACCCCGGGCCGAGGTGGTGCTACGCCTGCCCACGCAGGTAAACCTGTCGGAGCAACTCGAGCAGCAGGTCAATGGCCTGTTTGCCGGACCGGTGCTGGACTTCGGCTAGCTGCGGCGGCGCCACCAGAGCATGCCCAGCAGCAGCAGCAGCCAGCCGCCGGAGCTTGCCGGCGAGGAGGAAGCGCAGCCGCAGCCGCCGCCTCCGCTGCGGCAGTCGGCGGTGTCCTCGTCGTCGGTGTAACCGTCGCAATCGTTGTCCAGGCCGTCGGCGCAGCTCACCTCGGCGCCCTGCTCGAAGTTGGGGCTGGAGGTGTCGGGCACGCAGCCCTGCCACTGGCCGGAGACGCAGGCCTGAACCGTGACCCGGCAGACGCCGGTGCCGCAGGTGTACTCGCCGAATCCCTCGTCGGTCTCACCGTCGCAATCGTCGTCCTCGCCGTTGCAGTCCTCTTCCCGGGAGGCATCGTCGTCGTTGCATATCAAGCCGTTGCCGGAACTGTTGCACACCAGCACCCCGTCCTGGCACTGGTCTTCGTCGACGGGACTGTCACAGGGTGTTCCCAGATCGGGCCACTCCTCGTCGGTCTGGCCGTCGCAGTCGTCGTCCTCGCCGTTGCAGGCCTCCTGCTGGGCCACGTCGCCCTGGCAGCTGATACCGGTCTTTTCATCGTTGCAGGCCCACTGGCCCAGGGCGCACAGGTCGGCGTCGGCGTCGCTGTCGCAGGCGGTACCCAGCTCGGGCCAGTCCTCGTCGATGCCGTCCTGGCAGTTGTTGTCCAGGCCGTCGCACAGTTCGCTGGCCCCGGGGTGGATGGCGTCGCTGGTGTCGTCGCAGTCGGTGCCTCCGCAGGTGGCGGCGGCGAAACCGTCACCGTCGGCGTCCTGGCAGGCGCTGGTGCACACGTAGCCAGCCCCCTCGTCGATGCAGGCCTGGCCGGGCTGGCAGGTGACATCGCAGGCGCCGCAATGGTCGGTGGAGGTCAGCGCCGTCTCGCAACCGTCGGCGGTGTCGCCGTTGCAGTCGCCGTAATCGTCCAGGCAGCCGCCGAACACGCAGGTGCCCGCCTCCGCATCACAGCTGCCGCTGGCGTTGGCGTAGCGGGTGGAGCAGTCGTCGCCGCAGGAGGCGCAGTTGGCGTCGGTGTGCAGCTGCGTTTCGCAGCCGTCGGCGTAGGTGTCGTTGCAATCGTCGTAGCCCTGGTCGCAGACCAGGGTACAGCTGCCCGCATCGCAGGTGGAGGCCGAGGCATTGGCAGCCAGGCAGGAGTCACCGCAATCGGAGCAGTTGTCCACCGTGCCCAGGGCCACCTCGCAGCCATCGGCCGGGTCGGTGTTGCAGTCGGCAAAGCCCTCGCTGCAGTCGTAGCCGCACTGGGGGCCGGCACCGGAGGTGTCACAGACCTGGTTGGCGGTGTTGGCCAGGGTGGTGCAATCGTTGCCGCAGGCACCGCACTGGGTGACCAGGGTCAGGTCGGCGTCTTCGTCTATCTGCCCGTCCAGGTCGTCGTCCAGGCCGTCGCAGTCGTCATCGACGGTGCCGGCGGTGAAGTCGGAGTAGGCACGGGGCATGATCTGGTAGCCGTCGCTGGGGGGGGTGGTGCTGGTGTACTGTCCGGCGATGGCCATGACGTTGACCGGCCAGGTGGGTTCCGGGTTGCCGGGGATGCCGGTGGTGGAGTCGATGCGCAGGGTGTACAGGGTGGTGCCGCCGTCGTCGCTCACTTCCAGGTTGGCATTGCCCGAGGCCGGCCAGGCATCGCCGCCGCCGGTATTGTTCACCGCGGCGATGCCCAGCAGCATGTTCTCCCAGCGCTCGGGATCGGCGGCCAGCTCGGCCAGGGTGAGCACCTGGGGAGGCAAGGGGTTGCCCTGCGACAGCAGGGTGAAGCGGCAGGCGGTGATCTCGTCCTTGCCACGGTAGTGATCGATGAGGCCGGAGATGCGGATCTCGTCGCCGCGCTGCAGGGCGTCGGAGGTGGGGCCGTCGAAGACGGCCAGGCCGCCGCTCTGGTCCTGGACGAACGATTCACGCCCGTCGAAGGGTTTCACCGCCGTGACCAGCCCGGTGACGGTGAAAAAGACATCGGGGTCGTTTTCGAACAGGTCGGGCACCAAGCTGGCGTCGGCGTCGGCCCGCACCGTGGCGATGTCCACGATGCCGGCCAGGAAGCGGGCCGAGTCGTCGGCGGCGATGTCGGTGACGGCGTCGCGCACCCCGCTCACCGTCAGGGTGGTCAGATCACCGTCGTTGAGACCGGCGATGCCGGTGAGGTGGACCACGCTGGCATCGCTGCCGTCCAGGACGGCGGCGGTAGGGGTGATATCGCTGCCGCCGGCGTTCAGGGTGTAGTTGCCCACCTGCTCGGCCGAAACCTGTTCCACGGCGGTGTTGAAGACCACGTCGATGGCGGTGGCATCCAGGCAGTGGACGTGGGCCACCTCGGGACCGGGCAGGGGGCCGAAGATCGAGTTCTGCGCTCCCGGGGTGCCGTTGATGGGGCTGGCGTTGGCGTCGGTGCCGTTGATGGTGACGCCGTCGTTGGTGCCCCAGTTGGCGGGCAGGGTGCCGGGAAAGGTGGGATCGCGCCTCTCCATGGTGCTGTCGGTGGAATTGTCGCCGGCGTACCAGCCGTTGGCGCAGTCGACCAGGTCGATGGAGTTGTCGTTGTCGTCGAACAGTTCCAGCGAATCGCCGCTGTTGCCCAGGCTGATGTCGATGACGGCATCGGCGGTGATGTCGCCGATGGCCCCCTCGTTGTCCTCGATGACGAAGTAGCCGCCGGCGGGAATGGTGCAGTCGCCGCCGGCGCAGTTGGACGAGTCGAGGATGTAGGTGGTGCTGCCGTCGTCGAGGATGTACCAGCCGTTGAGATCGATGTCGGCAGCGGTGGTGTTGTACAGCTCCAGCCACTCGTCGCCGGTATTGGAGGTGCCCATCCAGGCCACCTCGTTGATGACCACGTCACCGGGACCGGCGGCCAGGGCCGCGCCCGCCAGGCAGATCATTGCCACAACGATTGCCGTTTTCCTCATTTTCTCTTCTCCTCTGTCAATGGATCGTTTCCCCGAAACGTCATCGCCCGCTGATATTGGTGTCGGGGTGGGTGGGTGTCAAGGGTTCATTGGAATATCGATTCCTTACAGGCGAATCTTCTTCCAGGAACCACCGGCGAATTTCCAGGCCATGATGGAAGACAGCAGCACGATGTAGCTGGCCGTGGCCACCCAGGCGCCCAGCAGTCCGAAGCGCAGCACCACCGCCAGCAGGTAGGAAAGCGGTACCAGGCACAGCCCGTGCATGGCCATCTCCGCCAACATGACGAACTTGGTGGCTCCGGCCCCGAACAGCGCCTGCACCAGTATCAGGCCGGCGCTCATCAGCGAGGTCACCGCGCCCATCAGGCGCATGGGGGCGATGGCGATGCTTATGACCTGCTCCTTGTCGGTGAAGATGCCCAGAAACATGTGTGGCCAGGCGATCACCGCCAGGCCCAGGGCGCCCATGATCCACATGCCCAGTTTTACCGACTCCCAGCCGTAGCGCTCGGCCATGCGCATGTCCCCGGAACCCATGGACTGGCTGACCAGGGTGGCGGTGGCGGTTCCGAAGGCGATGGAGGTCATGAACACCAGCATCAGGAAGGAGATGATCACCCAGGTGGCGCTGGTGGCCAGGTCGGGGCTGGACAGGGCATGTCCCTGCAGCATGGGACCGAGCACGGGAATGAAGCCCAGGGGAGCGAACCAGTCGGGTTCCGGGTGCAGGTGGCCGGTAACCCACATGAAGAACTGGAAGCCGCTCATGACGAATATGGTGGCCAGCCCCGAGGGTACCGACAGGCGCACGATCTCGCTCGCCAGCGGGAGCTTCAGGTTGCCCAGGCGGTAAACCCGGTAGTGACGGCGGATGTCGCCCTGGACGCTCCACAGGAGCATGATGGCCAGGCCCACGTAGGTGGAGATCACCGAGGCCAGGGCCGCGCCTTCCACTTCCAGGCGCGGGAAGCCCAGCAGGCCGAAGATGAGCACCACGTTGAGGAAGGCGTTGAGGACGTTCATGACGATGGAGGCCACCATGTGTACGTAGGTCTTGCCGACGCCGTCGAAGAACCCCTTGTAGGCGATGGTAGTGACCATGGAGAAGATGCCCAGCATGCGCAGCCGGCAGTAGGCCGAGCCCAGGCGCACTACGTTGGGATTGGGGTTGAGCAGGCCGAAGATGTCGGGGATGAACAGGTAACCGAGGATGGATACGCTCAACCCCGATCCCGCGGCGATGAGCATGGAGTTGCTCAGTACCCGGCCGGCCAGCAGCGGCTGGCCCTCGCCGATGCGCCGGGCGGTGATGGCCTGGGTACCGATGGCAATGGCGGACAGGAAGCCGCCGATGGCCCAGAACAGCGGCAGGCTCACCCCGATGCCGGCCACCCCGTCTATACCGGTGGCACCGGGCAGGCGGCCCACCATGGCGGTGTCCAGCAGGTTGATGGCCGTCTGCGAGAGCATGGCCAGGATCACCGGCCCCGCCAGGGCGGCGATCCGTTTGCTCAGTTGTAGTTCGGGCAGCAGGCGCATGGTCACCGGTCCGGCGCCAAGCTACAGCAGCCGGCCGGGGGGATGCAAAGGGTTTCTTCCCGGCGGGGGGAACGCGCGGATGCCGCCGCCCCACCCGGGCCGTTGCTCGACCGGGTTCACTGGAATTTCCGGCCGCTGGCGGATTGAAGGTTCATGGTTATGACCGTTTTCCGGTTGCGGTTTTTTTATTGACAAGGTAGGTGGGATAAGCTAATTCGTTGCCGAGCAAGGATATTCGCCACGGGGAGGCTTTTCCGTGGCCAAACGGAAGTGTTGGCAGCTGTACGGCGCAGGCCGTCGTTCCAGGAGGGTACGCGGATGAAACAGACGGGCAACCGAATCAAGATGCTGGCGTGGCTGGCGGGCGGTCTTCTGGCTATTTCCCTGGTGGGCAGCGGCTGCCGGCCGGATTTCCCCAAGTGTCGCGACGACGACGACTGTGCCGCCGAAGAGGGCAACACCACCCTGCTCAAGTGCTGCAACGAGCTGTGCGTCGAGTGCTGCCAGGACGCCGATTGCGGGCAGGAGCGTCCCAAGTGCAAGGAAAACCGCTGCGTCGAGTGTATCACCAACGAGGACTGCCCCGAGGACAAGCCCTTCTGCGAAAACGAAAAGTGCCAGTACGAGTGCGAGATCGACTCCGACTGCGAGGCCCGCGGCAAGGCCGGCATGATCTGCAAGGAGCACAAGTGCCAGTGGGAGTGCGAGGCCGACAGCGATTGCGCGGAAGGCATGGAGTGCAAGGATCACCACTGCGTGCCCAAGTGCAAGTGCCAGTCCGATGCCGACTGCCCCGAGGGCAAGATGTGCCAGGACTGCGAGTGCATCGACAAGCCGCAGTGCGAGATGCAGACCATCCACTTCGATTTCGACCGCTACAACCTGCGCTCCGAGGACCGGCAGATCCTGGACGCCAACGCCGAGTGCCTGCGCCAGCGATCCGACATGAGCGTCACCATCGAGGGTCATTGCGACGAGCGCGGCACCGAGGAATACAACATCGCCCTGGGCGACAAGCGGGCCCGCGCCGCCAAGAAGTACCTGATGAACCTGGGTATCAGCAAGAGCCGCCTCAACACCATTTCCTATGGTGAGGGTCGCCCGGTGTGTACCGAGAGCAGCGAGGACTGCTGGGCGCAGAATCGCCGGGCGGAGTTCGTCGAGCGGTGAGCTGCCCCGGCCCAGTGCAGGAAACCAGGAGCGGAGCCCCCGGGGGGCGCCGCTCTTTTTTTGGCTGCCTGGTGGCCTGGCTGATCCTGGGCCTGGCCGGTGGCGGTTGCTGGGTCAAGAAGGAAGTCGGCCAGCGCCTGCAGGCCGACATCACTGCCCTGCAGGCCGAGCTGGGAGTGGTCAAGGATGCCCACCAGAAGCAGAAACAGCAACTGCGCCAGCGCATCGAGGAGGCCGACCGGCGCATCGCCGAGCTGGTGAAGATCATCGAGGACTACCGCCGGGCCATGGGGCGCAGCGCCGCCGACTTCGGGGTGGACATCGATCGCCTGCGCGAGGAACTGATGGGGTTGAAGGGGAGGGTGGAGGTGCTGGAGTACGAGCTGGGGCGGCTCAAGCAGGCCAGCCAGCAGCAGCAGGAAAAGCCTCCCGCGGACCAGGACGGTGGCACGGCGGCAGCGGCCGCCTCGCAGCCGGCAACGACGGTGCCCACCCAACCGGCCGATCCCCTGGCCGCCATCAAGCGTCCGGAAAAGAAGGAGGCCTTCTACAAGCTGGCCCATGGCCTGCTCGAGGCCGGACAGACGGCGGCGGCCCGGCAGTTGTTCAAGGAATTTCTCGCCAAGTGGCCCGACGATGCCTATTCCGACAACGCCTTGTACTGGATCGGCGAGAGCTACTATGCCGAGGGCGACTTCCGGCTGGCGGCGCTGACCTTCCAGAAGGTGCGCACGGGTTTTCCCAAGGGAGACAAGGCCGGTGACGCCCTGCTGAAGCTGGGCTATTGTTTCTATTCCATGGGCCGCTACCAGCAGGCCCTGCCTTTCCTGGAAAAGTTCGTCCAGGATCATCCCCGCAGTTCCCTGGTCGCCCAGGCGAAGAAAAAAATCCGCGAGGCCCGGCGCCTGGCCAGGAAGAAAAAGTCATCGAGGAGGAATCGATGAACCAGGTCAGCAACGTCCTGGCAATCGGCCTGCTGTTGCTCGGCGCCGCCGGTGCCCCGGCCCAGGAGCGTAGTCCCAACACCGACGATGCCTGTTTCAACGACCATGCCGGCCTGCTCAACCGCGCCGACCAGCGGCGACTGCACAAGCTGTGCCGGCGGGCCGAGCGCGACGGCATCGCCATGATGCTGGTCACCGTTGCTTCCCTGGATGATTTCCGACCCCGGCCCCTGAGTATCGATCATTTCGTGGATACCATTTTCAACGAGTGGGACGTCGATTACGAGAAGGGACGCGACGCGGTGCTGCTGTTCGTCTCCCGCCGGGAAAACGAATACCGGGTGGTGATGGGTGATGCCTATCCCGACAAGCTGCGCGGCCGGGCGGTGGGGGTCATTCGCCGGGTGCTGGTACCGGCGGCTCGACGCCGGCATTATTCCAGCGGACTGCGCCGGGCCATGGACGCCATCTACCGGCGCGTCGTCAAGCCCCACGTGATCCAGAAGAAGAAGGAAGCCAGGCGCCGGCCCCGTCGCGGGGTTATGCAGGGGCCCTGAGTGCAGATCCCGGGCAACTGCTCACCCGTTTCTTTCCTGTATCGTCATGTCCCACAATTTGACAGCGCTGGCTGTCTCTAATAAATAGTTGGGTGACAAGGTGTTATTGAAATAGCGGGTTGGTCAAGTGGCGCGAAAAAACCTACTGGTGGTCGATGGAGATCCCAAGTCCCTGCGGGTGATGGAGGTCAGCCTGCGCAAGGCCGGCTATTCCGTCACCACCGCCGTCAACGGCGAAGACGCGCTGGAGAAAGTGGCCATCTCGGTCCCCGATCTGGTCATTTCCGACACCAAGATGGAGGTGATGGACGGGTTCGAATTCTGCCGGCGTCTCAAGGACAACCCTTCCTGGAGCGGCATTCCCTTCATCTTCCTCACCAACCAGAAATCGGTGGAAGACAAGATCCGCGGCCTGGAACTGGGCGTGGACGACTACCTCACAAAGCCCATCTACATCAAGGAAATCATCACCCGGGTCACCATCCTCTTGCAGAAAAAGGAACGCGACAAGCTGCAGTTGCGGGATCGCAAGACCAGCTTCGCCGGCAGCATCGACGACATGGGGGTGGTGGACATCATCCAGACCATCGAGCTGGGGCGCAAGACGGGCATCGCCCACTTCTCCTCGGGAGACGATCCGCCCCGCACGGCCGAGGTGTTTTTCCGCAACGGCAAGGTCATCGATGCCCGCATGGGAAGGCTGCAGGGAGAAAAGGCCGTATACCGGCTGTTGCTCTGGAGCAGCGGCACCTTCGACATCGACTTTCGCTCCTCGCTAAACCACCCCGATAATATTACTCTCTCCAGCCAGGGCCTGCTCATGGAGGGCATGCGCCGGGTGGATGAATGGGGACGCATGCTCGAGCAGTTGCCTCCCCTGGAGACGCGCTTCGAGGTCGATTACCACGAGTTGTCGGAGCGGCTGAGCGAAATCCCCGACGAGATCAACGCCATCCTGCGCTTGTTCGACGGCAAGCGCAGCCTGTTGCAGGTTATCGACGACAGCGATTTCGACGACCTGGAGGCCATGAACGTAATCTCCAAGCTCTACTTCGAGGGCTTGATCTACGATTCCTCGCACAAGAGCGGCGAAGAGGGTGCCCCGGTCTCCATGACCGAGTGGATGTCCAAGCCGCCGCCGGCGGAAAGATCTCAACCTCCCGCGGAGGCCGGGCCGGAGGCAGAGCCCGATACCGGTCGGGAAGCCGCAGTGCCTGCCGAGACCGAGGCGACCTCCCCGGTGCCGGCGGAGCCGGAAACCGAGTCTTTCCCGGAGCCCGGGCCCTCCCCGGAGCCCGAGTCCGTCACGGAGCCCGACTCCGCAGCAGGCCCGGATCCGGGGACGGACCTTTCCGAAGCCACCTTGCCGTCCGAAAGTCGTTCCACCCTGGCCGACACTCCGGCGGCCAAGCTGGTAGAGGAACAGAAGGTGCAGATCCAGCAACTTCCGGATGAGCAGGCCGCCGCCGAGGGGGGGGAAAGCTGGGTGGTGGTGGAGAAGATGGGCGACGAGTTCCGGCTCTCCGGGGAAGGCCTGGCCGATACCGGGGCGCCGGAGGCACCGCCGGATGGTGAGCCGGACGCGCGGGAGGCGGCAACCCAGGAGCCGACCGAGGATCTTCCCTCGTTTGCCGCCGTGGAAGAGGATGGCGCCGGCCAACCGGCCGCTCCTCCGGAACCGGTGTCCTCTCCTGAAGCGGCCGCTCCTGAGGAAGCGGATGCTCCCCAGTCGACCCCACCGGCAGCGGAGCCGAGTCCAGGGACTCCGGCCGGCGAAGAAGTCATCGAGCTCACCCGCAAGAAACAGCCTCCCGATGCCCGGCCGGAAGACATCGTCGAAGACATGCTCACCCTGATGCGTCCCCGTCCCGGGGAGGCGGCGGCCGCGGCGGCGGGTGCCCGGCCCGTCGAGGTGGGGTCCGCGGCGGCTCCATCCAACACCGCCGAGCAGGGCTTCTTCAAGGCTGCCCCCGTGGCGGCACCGCCGCCGGCACCGGCCGGCAACCGGTGGAAGTACCTGCTGGTGTTGCTACTGGTCGGCGGCGGCCTGGGTGCCGGCGGCTTCTGGCTCTACGGTTGGATGAACCGGGGCGGCGGCCGGGCGGGCGGAGCCGATACCGGCCGATCCGGGGCTTCTCCGCCGGCCGGGCCGTTATCGCCGGGGATCGGAAAACCCGACGGCGGTGCCGTCGATGCCGGGATCCTGGCCGGTGCCGACACCGGTGCCGGCCTTCCGGCCGACCAGGCTGAACCGGCCGGACCCGGCATCGGGAACCTGCCCCGCCTGGTCAGTGGTGGCGACAAAGACAAGCTGGTGGCAAAGACGGCGTCGGCCCCGGTGAAGAAACCCCCGGTGGCCCCGGTGAAGAAGCCCCCGGTGGCCCCGGTGAAGAAGCCCCCGGTGGCCCCGGTGAAGAAGCCCCCGGCGGCCCCGGTGAAGAAGACCGCCGGTGTTGCCAAGGCTCCGCCGGCCTATTTCGCACTGCTCAAGAAGGCCGATGCCAGGTACCGGGCCGGACGCTTTGGAGAAGCGGCCCGACTGCTCGAGCAGGCACTGGAGGAATACCCGCGGGGAGTTGCCGCCCTGGTGGCCCTGGCCAACGCCCACTTCGAGCTGGCCCGCTACCAGAAGGCCATCGCGGCGGCCAAGCAGGCCCAGGCCCTGGCCCCGCGCAACCCGCAGGTGTACCTCACCCTGGGAACCATCTACCAGACCATGAACCGCAACCGGGAAGCCCGGGCCGCCTACCGCAAGTACCTCAAGCTGGCTCCCCGCGGAAAGTTCGCCGCCGACGTGCGCAGCATCCTGCGCGGCCTGCAGTGAAACAGCCACCAGTCGTGACGTCATGCACGTGCTCGGTATCGAATCATCCTGCGACGAGTGTGCCGCCGCCGTGGTCGCCGACGGGCCGCGCTTGCTGGGCCAGTGCGTGAATTCCCAGGTGGCCGTGCACGCTCCCTTCGGTGGCGTGGTGCCCGAGCTGGCCTCGCGCGACCACGTGCGCCAGGTGACGATGGTAATAGAGCAGGCGCTGGAGAGGGCGGAGACGGCCCTGGTCGATATCGACGGGGTGGCCGTGACCGCCGGCCCGGGTCTCATAGGTTCCCTGCTGGTGGGGGTGACGGCCGCCCGGGCGCTGGCCTGGAGCCGGGGGCTGCCCATCGTCGGGGTGCAGCACCTGGAGGCACACCTGAACGCGGTGTTCCTGCAGCATCCCCGGCTGGCCTATCCCTTCCTGGGGCTGGTGGTGTCGGGAGGGCACACCAGCCTCATCCGCGTCGACGGCCTGGGGAGGCTGCGCACCCTGGGGCGTACCCTGGACGATGCCGCCGGCGAGGCCTTCGACAAGGTGGCCAAGCTGCTGGGGCTCGGCTACCCGGGCGGAGTGTCCATGGAACGCCAGGCCGTGGGCGGGAACCCGGCGGCCATCGCCTTCCCCCGCCCCCTGCCCGGCAAGCGCCTGGACTTTTCCTTCTCCGGGTTGAAGACCGCGGCGGTGGTATGGGTGAAGAAAAACGGCCTGCCCCGCGACCGGGCGCTGAGTGACTTCGCCGCCAGCTTCCAGGAGGCGGTGGTGGATACCCTGGTACGCAAGACCATGCTGGCGGCACGCCGGCAACGACTGCAGCGGGTGGTGGTGGCCGGGGGGGTGGCCGCCAATCGCCGCCTGCGCGAGAAGCTGCTCGCGCAGGCCGCGGGCGAGCAGCTGGAGATCATCTTCCCCCCGGTCGAGCTGTGTACCGACAACGCCGCCATGGTGGCGGCGCTGGGTCATGCCTACCTGCAGGCCGGCAGGAGCGACGACGTGCTGCGGCTCGATGCCGACGCGGGGCTGGGATGGAGCGACGGCTGAACATCAACGCCCTGCTGCGCCGGCATGGCATCAGGCCCCGGCGCTCCTGGAGCCAGAACTTCCTCGTCGACGAGCAGGTGCTGGATGGCATCGTGGCGGCGGCGCGGGTGGACGGCCTGGCGGTGATCGAGCTGGGAGCGGGGCCGGGGATGCTGACGGCGCGGCTGGCACGCCGGGCCGCCCGGGTGATAGCCGTGGAGCGCGATCGGCGCCTGGCCCGGGTGCTGCGGGCGGAGTTCGCCGGCGACCGGGTGGTACGGGTGGAGGAGGCCAACGCCGCCCGGCTGGACTACACCGCCTGGCGCCGGGAGCTGGGCGAGCCGCCGGTGGTGGTGGGCAACCTGCCCTACCACATGGCCGCCCCCATTCTCTTCGGGCTGCTGGAGCAGGTGGCGCAGCTGCGCCGCTTCGTGCTCATGTTCCAGCGGGAGATGGCCGAGCGCATCCTGGCCGGTTCGGGTAATCGTCGCAGCGGGGTGCTGGGGGTGCTGGTGCAGAACTCGACACGGGTGGAGCAGGTGCTCCAGGTGCCCCCCGGGGCCTTCCACCCGGCCCCGCGGGTACACTCCAGCGTGCTGCTGTTCGAACCGCGCGAAAAGACGCTGGTGGACGGCGATCTGCATCCCTGGTTCGTGCGCGTGGTCAAGGCCGCCTTCGCGCAGCGGCGCAAGAAGGTGAGAAACGCCCTGCTGGCGCTGGTGGGCCGGGACCATGCCGGGCTGCTGGACCGCTCGCTGGCGGAAGCCGGGATCGATGGCAACGATCGACCCGAGAGGATAGAGTTGGATCAGTTCGCCGAGCTGGCCCGGCGGCTGCGCGCCGCCTCCGGGCCGTAGACGGTTGGGAACTCGGTTCCGTAGCGGGAGATTCAGTAGCCGCGCTTCTTCACCGTGGCCATCAGGGACGTCATGTGGGTGTTGAGATAACGCCGGAACTCCACCGGGTCGAGATCCATCTCCCGGAGAATGTCGTTGAACATCTCCTCGAAGCCCCTCATCTCGCCCTTGCGCATCTTGACCGCTATCTTCAACAGGGCGGCCTGGTACATTCGTTCCTGTTTGCCGTCACCTGCCATGACGCGCCTCCTACGCTACAACACGTGACCTGACCTTACACTGCAATACATCAGTTGTCAAAAAAAACGATTGTGGGGTGATGGATACCCGTCTAGTATGTCGGGAATGAAAGGCCAGCCACGCATCGGAAACCACTCCGGCAAGCGCCCCGGCTCCGGGGCACCCGCCATGGACCGGCGCGGCTTCGTGCGCCGGCTGGCCTACGCCGCCCCGGTCATCACCAGCTATCTCCTGCACGGCCGGGCCCGGGCCGGGGTGGCCCTGGGGTCACCGCCCGATCCTCCGGGATTCTTGAAATACGCCGCTGATCGAGAAGGCCGCTTGCCCGGCAAGTGATCGCGTGGGGGGAGTTTCCGTGTACCTGAGCCTGGCCGGAACCCTGGTCCGCGTCACCGGCGCCCGGGGTCGGCTGGCCGAGTCGCTGGGCGAGGTCTTCGCGCCATTGCTGGAACCGGCCCGGAAGGGCCGCCGGGCGAGCCTGCTCGTCCGCCTGACCGGGGGGCCTGCCGGCATCACCGTCGGCTGCGGCAGCGACACGGTGCAGGCCGCCGGCACCGGTCACGCCGTGGCCCTGGCCGAGCACCTGTTGTTTTCCCGCTGGGCCCGCCGGGATTCCCGCCACCTGGTGCTGCACGCGGCGGCCGTGGCCCGGCGGGGCCGGGCCCTGCTGCTGGTGGGGGAGAAGGGAGCGGGCAAGACCACCCTGGCGGCCGCCCTGGTGCAGCGGGGCCTGCTCCTGGGTGGCGACGAGACGGTACCCCTGCGCCTCGAAGACGGCCGGCTGGCGGCACTCTACCGGCCCTTGCGCTTCAAACCGGGTGGCGAGCGCCTGCCGCTGCTGCGGGGCAGGCGCCTGCGCTTCGCCATATACGGCGGCGATGCCGGCCGGTATCCCCTGTGGTACGCCCGGCCCCTGGCGCGGGCACTGGGTCGGGGCCGCTACCGCCTGCGGGGAATCGTCTTTCTGCAACGCCACCCGGGCCGGCGCTGCCGGCTGGAGAGACTGGAACCGCTGCCGGTCCTGCACCGGTTGCTCGGCGCGGCCTACAACCTCGAGCGGGTGGCTCAGCCCGCTCTCGACTGCCTGGAGCGACTGCTGCCGCGCTGCCCGGCCTGGCGGCTGGAACACGGCGACGCTCCCCGGGCGCTGAAGCTGCTCGAGGAGCTTGCTTTCTGAGAGGAAGGGCCGTGCCTGTGCGGGGCGTGGTTGGCGGCTCGGGGGCGCACTCTCGTGCTCACTACGCTCCGTGTGCGAGCACACCCCCTCGCCGCCCGCATCATGGGTGATGTGGGTGTTTCGGGCCGTGCCTGTGCGGGGCGTGCTGGGCGGCTCGGGGGTGCACTCACATACTCACTTCGCTCCGTGTGCGAGCACACCCCCTCGCCGCCTGCATCATGGGTGATGTGGGTGTTTCGGGCCGTGCCTGTGCGGGGCGTGCTGGGCGGCTCGGGGGTGCACTCACATACTCACTTCGCTCCGTGTGCGAGCACACCCCCTCGCCGCCTGC
>Ga0190359_1000525_pt1 | contig 25794 bp, 23 predicted proteins | sample 48721823_MG_FD_161269 | JGI IMG/M metagenome (GOLD analysis project Ga0190359, IMG submission 161269) | Hydrothermal vent microbial mat bacterial communities from Southern Trench, Guaymas Basin, Mexico - 4872-18-2-3_MG | ecosystem: Environmental > Aquatic > Marine > Hydrothermal vents >... | reverse complement strand
ACATGGTTAAAGAAAAGGATTGTGTTAAATTTTTATCATTTCCAGCATGTATAATATCTACTGGTACACGCGGAGTAATTAAAGATCTTTTGAAAAAGAAATTATTTGATGTTGTAATTACGACCTCTGGAACACTTGATCATGATCTGGCTAGAATCTGGAAAGATTACTATCATGGCTCTTTTATGGTTGACGATAAAGAGCTACATAAAAAAGGTGTAAATCGTCTTGGAAATATCTTCATTCCAAACGAATGCTACGGAAAAATCCTTGAAGATAAAATGCAACCCATATTAAAAAAATTGTACAAAGAGAAAAGTAAATGGTCAACAAAAGAACTGATATGGGAGTTTGGAAAACAGTTAGAAAAAGAAAAAAAGAAGGAAGAATCTATAATTTATTGGGCGTATAAAAACAAAATCCCTGTATTTGTCCCAGGGATAACCGATGGCGCTTTTGGATCGCAGATTTGGATGCACTATCAGGAACATCGAGATTTTACGATAGATTTATTAAAAGATGAACAAGACCTTTCAGATATTGTTTTTGATGCTGAAAAAAGTGGTGCACTAATTATTGGCGGAGGGATTTCGAAGCATCATACCATTTGGTGGAATCAATTCAAAGATGGTCTTGATCATGTTGTATATATTACAACAGCAGCAGAATATGATGGAAGTCTAAGCGGTGCTCAAACTCGCGAAGCCATATCTTGGGGAAAAGTCAAAGAAAAAGCAGATAATGTCACAATAGATGGTGATGCAACTGTTTTATTACCTCTTATGATAAGTGCTTTGTTAGAAAGGATCTAATGCCAAAATAGTGCTTTCATTACTCTCTTTACATTTTTAGGGAGTTCCATTTGTTTTTTACCAGCATATAAATCAATTGTTGATTTAACAATGACATTTACAGTTTGAGAAAAAAACCATCTACCATAATCTGCATCGGCTTTGGCAGGACTGCCGACATAACCCTCTTTTAATCCAAGCTCCTTAAATTTTTTGCCAAGATTTCTTGGGTTATTCATATCTCTGTAGATGTTCTGTAAATTCTTATATGACTCATCAACGAGATAAGGATAAAGATATTTCATAAGAGATGTTTCACGAAATCCGGCATGAATTTCTTTGCTAGTATCAAAACCAAGCTTAGGCTCATTTTTTTCGATCTGATTACTATAAAAATATGGGCTCCATGGCTCACATATTTTCATATCCTTTTTTGATTCTAGTTTTTTCATAGCAGAGTAAATTCCTTTAAGATGAACGAGCGCCATGTGATATGTACAAATAACCATGTATTTGAATCCATGATCTGCAAGTGCAGAGCCTGTATTGTAAACAATATCTCTTATCGTCTTTCCACTAACAGAAATACTGCCTGGAAAATCTGTATTAAATTTACAGAATCCAACTGGGAAAGATGGTAGAAGTACATATGTTAAACCAGGCTTTGTTTTATTCAAAGTTTTTATTGCTTCGGTTGTAGCTTCCTTTATTGCTAAAAAATCTGTGCCAACTGGTAAATGAGGACCATGCTCCTCCATTGGACTTATTGGTAAAAAGAAAATTGTTTTATCTCTGTTCAGCTTATCAATTTGCTTCCAGCTAAGTTCTTCGAAATTAATGATTTTTTTATCGTTCTTTTTTTTCACGTTGTAACCTCACAACCCTCTTCTGTGACAATTACAGTATGCTCCTTTTGTGTAACTATTCCTTTTTTTGCTTCAATCAGCTGAGGATAATGCTTTATTAAACCTAGAAACGACAGTTTTCTTAAAAATATGTCACTGTTTTCAAACAACTTTTGAGACCATCTCTGGGCAAATGGTAATGTTCCATATTCCCTAACAAACTTATTGAAAATTATTTGATATCTTTTATCCCTGACAAGTTTTGTTCTAAAGGTTTTATTACAAAGATAAATATTGCTTCCTTCCCCTGAAATTACATGTCCCATCCCATTGGTCGCAAAAGGCTCAATAGCTATTACATCTCCAGCTTTTGGTTTTATTCTCTGGGGGAAATCCGGAACGCTAGGGATACTAAGACCTGAGTGAAGAACATACTTTTGAAGGCTGTGCCCTGTTAGGTTATCTATTGGATTAAAACCATAGGAATTTATAGTTTCCTTAACAATCCTTCCCAGTTCTGAAAGGTCGACTCCTGCCTTCATAAAATCGATAGCAGCAGCTAATGCATCACTTGAAGCTTTGATCATATCGACGTATTTATTTGTCCCAACTTCAACTGTTATTGCCGTGTCAGCTATATAACCATCAACATGTGAGCCAACATCAAGTTTCACAACATCCCCTTTCTTGAAAACACGTTTGTCATCATGTCTTGGACTGTAATGAGCGGCCACCTCATTTATCGAAATATTAACAGGGAAAGAAAGACCTGCTCCACTATCAATTATTTTTGATTCAACTTTATTTGCAACCTCTAAAAAACTAACACCAGATTTAATCAGACGCTTACCATAATCTCTGGCATCTGCTGCTATTTTACCTGCAAGCACATACTTCTCATAAATGCTGTTATCCATGTTTTATCGCTTCCAAGATTTGTTTTTTGGTTATATCACCCTCACGAAGTATGCTAAGATGGGTAGAAGATACATCAACAATTGTAGATGCCTTTTCTTCAAGATTTCCATTATCAATGAAAACTGAAATATCTGCTTTTTTAAACTGCATTATAATTTTCTTTATAATACCTGGGGTCTTTTTTCCATGGATATTGGCACTAGTTGCAGTAATCGGACCAAATTCAGATAATAACTCTAAAGCGATTTGGTTGTCTGGGATTCGTATTGCAATATTGTCAAGGCCAGCAGTAATAACATCAGGAATGTTCGGTCTTTTTTTTAGAACAAGCGTCAATTTACCAGGTAGGAAATTCCTTGCTAAAATTCTTGCTTTCTCATTTATCAATGCAATCTTCTCCATTTCATCAATATTTGCAACTGCCACAGGTAGAGGATCATTGAATTTTCTTTTTTTAATGGAATAAACTTTCCTGACTGCATCCTTATTAAAAATATCGGCACCAAGAGCGTACAATGTATCAGTAGGATAAACGATTAATTTACCCTCTGAAAGTGCCTTTATTGCCTTTGATAGAATTTGTTTATCCATGGTAACTCTTATTCTTCTCTTTTAATAAAATCTCCAAGAGTAAGACCTCTACTAGAGCGTGAACCAATTGAATAGGATGGTGTACCTGAAACTTCCTCTAAGAGTTTGATTTTAAGCTCTTTTTCCAATTTTTCAACTACTTTATCTGAAGGACGTAACTCCCCATTTTCAATTTTAGATATTGTGACTGTTCTTTCACCAATATTGAAGCCAAGTTGTTCACGGCTCAAACCTTTTTTCTCCCGGGCATTTTTAATAATAACATTCCAATTAGAAACAAGTTCTTTATCCATGTCCTTGTAAACATCTTTTTCTTTTGGTCGTTTAATCCTCTGCAACATAGGTTTATTTGCACTGGTAGACACTTCAGCAACTGGCTTTATACCTTTACCATATTTCATGCAACTAGGGCAAAGCATCATTTTTACGCCGTCAACAATAGCAGGTTTACATTCACAAACTCTACCACAAAGCTCGCATTCCATTTCTATTTCCCCTTTAATAATTAAGTCTAAATTAAACCAGCTTTCTGCAAGGTCATAAGATCTGCAGTGCTAAGTTTCTCGCCACGTTTAAATCGCTCAAATATCTCATCAGCTTCTTTTTGGGCGGTCGTGGCTTCTTCAACTTTCTTAGTTTTGCGTTTCTTTTCCTGAGTTGAAGAGATCGTTCTCTCCAAATCATGTATCTTGTCAACGCACTCAATAAACTCCTTATGGATAGTGTCTGCTTGAATCTTAGTTTCAACAATGGTTTCTTGAATTGAAGTGACTTTTTTAATAAGATTGTCAAGTTGTTTAATAATCTCAATCATGTTCTCATGCTCTTCTTGAGCGCGATTAGCTAATTTTTCAACTAGTTCGTGTTGTTTTTCTGCTTTCTGTTTAATGATTTTTTCTTCCTCGACAGCCTTTTTAAGTCTAGGATCTTTATTCAAAACTTCCTCTTGTTCTTTTATTTTCTTATTTAAGTCTGAAATAGTTTCTATTAATTTTTTCTCTTTACGAGGAGACATAGGTTGCGTCATCTGCTCATTTTCAAGTGTTCTAAGTTGTTTCTTGAGGGCATTCAAATTTGAACCTAAAGATGAAGATCGCTCTTTCTCGAGTTGCTCTATTTGTTTTTTTATCTCGCTATGGCTTTTGTTGAGTTGATTTCTCTGCTCTTTTGCATGCTTGACCCTTTCATTCAGTTCATCACGTTTCTTCTTATGCTCAGATATCTTATTCCTAAGGTCTCTAATCATAGAATTTAAAGAATCTCTTTCATCAGCTAACTTCTTGGATTTTGAATGAAGTTGGTTTCTTTTTTCCTTTAGCTCATTTGCTTTTTGTTGCAATTCATCCTTATTCTTAATCATTTCTTCTATTGAATCAGTCATTTAAAGCCTCGAAACATCTTCACCTACAGTAAAAGAGAAATATATAAAATTTTTTAAGAATTTTAAATAAATAAAGGAATATAGCTAACTTATGCCTTCTCTTCTCCTTTGATTAAACATAATTAATCCATCAAGTATAACGGCAAGTATTCCTGTTATGAATACCATATCAAAAACTACAGCCCCTCCAATAACAGCAGGTGTTGGTTTGTTTATATTATAAGCCAAAAGATCTAATAAACGAAAAACATCTGCACCAATTAATACTCCTAGAGTACCAGATATATATGCCAATGGGGCTGCCTTTTTGAAATTTTTCCACAACAAAACAACTGATGCTAAACTTGCAAATATTGCAGGCAATAAAAACTTTGGAAACTGGGAAACTATTCCGTTGGATGGATCTGGATACGTTACAAAAAATGTAACAATTGAGACAAGAACAATGCTAATTATTACTTTGTATACTTCTAACTTTTTCTTTATTACTAGGTAAATGCTAAGAATTATCGGAATAATTGCTCCACCCATATTAATTCCGACTTTCCAATTTCCTGAAGAGAAAAGATAGATATTTGAAAAACTAATGGGCAGGAAATCATCTATTAACCCTGATCCAAGTATAAAGCAAATAAAAACAATGAGGATGGCTTCTAAAGTTGTAAAGCCCATATAAGTAAATGCCTTGGTAAATATCAGATATATCATATATAAAACAAGAAGTGGCAAAGCGATGTAAAGAATAATCAAACCAATTTCTGTTAAACTTTCTATACCAATCATATCGAAGTTTCTGATATAGATACCATTTATAAACCTTGTTTATATTTCGATTGACATCAGTGAGATTATATGAGTTCGTTCCTACAAAGAGAATGCAATTTAAAATTCTTCCATGATAACGGTTTTGTTAGGAAGAAATGTGAATCCTGTGGATCATATTATTGGACATTAGACAAAAATTCGAAATTCTGTGGAGATCGGCCATGCGTAGATTTCAGTTTCATCGGAAAGCCTCTAGGTAAAAAACCTTTAAGCCTTAGTGAAGTTCGTGAAAGTTTTCTATCCTTTTTTGAAAAAAACAATCATTCTAGACTCAAATATCCTGAAACTGGCGAAAGATGTCCAGTTATAGCTCGCTGGCGTTCTGATATTTACCTTACTATTGCATCCATAGCTGATTTTCAACCACATGTTACGTCAGGTATAGTACCACCTCCTGCAAATCCCTTAGTTATCTCTCAACCTTGCATACGTCTAAACGATCTTGAGCAAGTTGGAATAAGTGGACGACATCTGACGATGTTTGAGATGATGGGGCATCATGCCTTTAATAAAAATGTTGATGAAATTTATTTCAAAGAAGATACTGTGAGATTATGCGACGAATATTTTGTAAATGTTATTGGCATTCCACGAAAAGATATCAATTATAAAGAAGAATTATGGTTTGGTGGAGGGAACGCGGGACCTTGCCTTGAGGTTCTTGCAGGTGGTCTAGAAATTGCTACCCTTGTCTTCATGAATATGAAAGAAGATGAAAACGGTAATTTTGAGATTGAAGGTAAAAAATATTCGCCAAATCCCCTTAATATTGTTGATACAGGATATGGTTTAGAAAGAATAGCATGGTGTACTCAAGGAACAGAAACCGTTTATGATGCTGCTTTCCCTGAAATGATCGATTGGATTAAAAAACATGCAAAAAATAAAGACGACATGGTAAGCATCTACTCCCTTGCAGATCATACTAAATGTCTTTCTTTTATGCTTGGTGATGGGATTGTTCCATCAAATGTTAAAGCAGGATATCTGGCACGTCTAATAATCAGAAGGTCTCTTCGTTTTATTGATAGATTAAGAATAGATATTTCTCTGGGAAAACTTGTTTTGATGCAACTGGATCATCTCAAAAAAGATTTCCCATCCCTAAAAGAAAGGGAAAAGCAAATTGTAGAGATATTAGACATTGAAACTAAACGATATCATGATACGTTATCAAAAGGGAAAAATCTTATTAAAAGAATATTGAAGGACAAGGGAAAAATCGATCAAGAAGATCTTATTGTATTATATGACACGCATGGGATGCCACCAGAGATTGTTAAAAATATTGCAAAAAAAGAAGGAATGGATGTAATTATCCCTGAGAATTTTGAATCAATGGTTGCAGAATTACATTCCCATGAAAAACAAGAGGAGAAAAAGGAAAATATAAAAATAGACCTTCCTGAAACAGAAAAATTGTACTATAAAGATCATTACACAAAAAGCTTTGATGCCAAAGTTTTATGGAAAAAAAAGAGTGGAGATGGTGTAGATATCATCTTAGACAAAACTGCTTTTTACCCTGAAGGAGGCGGACAACCAAGCGATGTTGGTTATCTAGAAACCAATGGTAAAAGATTGAACGTAAATAATGTGAAAAAAGTTGGGAATGCAATTATACACAGGATAAACGGTGATTTTGACATTGGTGACAAAGTTCATGGAGTAATTGACTGGGATCACAGATACACTCTTATGAAACACCACACAGGTACGCATATAGTAAATGGTGCTTTAAGACAATTTTTTGGTGAACATGTCTGGCAAGCAGGTTCGCAATTAAGGATTAACGAAGCCCGTTTTGATTTTTCACATTATAAACCTGTCTCTGAAAAGGAACAAAAAGAAATTGAGAATCTTGCAAATAAGTTCATAAAAAAAGAAATTAAAGTTGAAAAGTTAGTTATGGATCGCAATAATGCCGAAAAGAAATTCGGTTTTAGACTTTATCAGGGCGGAGTTCCCCCTGGAAATTCAATCCGTGTTTTGAATATCCCAGATATAGATGTTGAAGCCTGTGGTGGTACGCATCTAAATAATACAAGAGAAATAGAGAAAATTAGAATAATCAAATTTGAAAGAATACAAGATGGTGTAAATAGAGTTATTTTTGCAGCAGGTAAAATGGCTGATGTTTATCAAGAAGAGGAAAAACAGATTTATGACGAAATTGTAATACTGCTAAGTAAAAACTATGAAATAAAAGAAAGTATAGATGTTTCTAATGAACTTAAAAAAGTCTCTAAAGTTTTTTCTGTCCCCATAGATCAACTCCATAAAACTTTGAATCGTTTTCTAAAAGAAGTAAAAATAGATGGTAAAAAAAGAGTTAAAGATCTTGTAGAAGCTTCGGAGCATCTTTTCAACGAATGGAAAAAATCTCAGAAAGATAAAAAGAAAGTATCTACAAATGAGATTAAAGGGATAATTAGTAAAGCTGAGACAATTCCTGGAACGAAGATAAAAGTTGTTACAGGCATATCTTTGTCAGATGCTAATGTTGTAGCTGGAAAAATAATTGAAGGAAAAGATTTTGTTGTTCATATCTTCGATGGAAAGAAACTTGTTTCAATGGCATCAAAAAATGTAGATATTGATCTCAGAGAAATCGCACCTGAGATTGGTAAAATACTTGGTGGCAGTGGAGGCGGTAAACCACATATGACTCAGTGTGGTGGACCAAATAAAGATAAGATAGATGAGGCGCTATTAAAAGCTAGAGACCTTACAAAGATAAAATTAAAAAAATAAGTTTTTAAACTGGCCACATAACATGTGCAATAGCTAAAATCACTATTGTAGCTATACACATACCTGCGACAAGCCATGGTGGAATTTTCAATCGTGTTTTTTCCTCTGCATCAAAATAACGAATAAGCCCTGCTGCAGAGTGAAAACCTTCGCCTTTTTTTTGTTTAGCCATAAAATCTCACTTATATATTGACACATATAGTATTTTAATATTTAGGTTTTACTATCAAAGAATTAAAAAAAGTGAGATTAACTTAATCCCAATATTAAAGAACCAAGCATAAAACCTGTGGCCTGAGCGGTTGCAGGTTCAAGCATGCCATCATAAGTTACCTCGACATGAATTGTTACAGGCCCTATACCAAAAACAAATCCCCACGAAAAAGTATAACTTTCTCCAGACCCTATCGTATCTATAAAACCTGTTATATCTTTATTAACAAAAATTAACCCGTCAAACCAAACATGAACTACTACGTTATTTGCTGGCTCATCACCAATATTTTTTATTACTATACTGGAACCTTTAAATTCGACTATTAACAATGGTTGATAATTTCTTCCAACTTTGGAACTTGATTCTGAATTATTATTAGAAGCCGATATGACTGGCGTAAATACTAATCCGAATAATATTAATATTATTCCAATTACCCAAACTTTCTTCATACATATCACCATTTTCAAACTTTATAGCATAATAATATATAATTATAAATAGTTTTTGTTGGATAAAAATACTGTACAAAACATCTAAATATAATTTATATATACGTATTTCCAAGGGTGTAGAGATATGAAAGAAGTAGAAACACTCATAGAAAAAGCAAAAAAATTCAAAGAAAGCGGACTTACAATACTCGAAATAGCAGATGAGCTAAACGTTTCTAAAGAAACAGCAGAATGGCTTCTTAGCAAAGGGGATAAGAAAAAACCAGTAGGTGATGTAAAAATTGGATGGCGTTCTGTTGGCGTATACCCTTCCAGGATGAGTTTTATATCCGATGCCTTATGTGATATTATTCTTGAAGAATGTGAAGATATTGATGGCATCGTTGGTATAGCAATAAACGGCATTCCATATGCTACACAAGTTGCTGATAAGTTAGGATTAGAAATGGCTGTTTTTAGACCACATTATGAAAAATCTGGTGCTTTTTCTTCAAACTATGCAAGTGTTAAAGATAAAAAAGTAGTTATTGTCGATGATGTGACTGGTACAGGAAACACTTTTAAGATGGCGTTAAAAGCTACAAAAAAAGAAAAGGGAACGCCAGTGCTATGTCTCGCTGTCATTAATAAAAGTGCACAAAATAAGGTAGATGGAATACCATTACGAGCCTTGATTAGAGCCAGACAGATCTGAAATTAATTTTTCATAGGAGTAAAATATGCACTGGGCCGATGTTTTAGCAGAAGATTTACTCAAAGAAAAAAAGAAACATGTTTTAGCTACTGGGATAACTCCATCCGGGCCAATCCACATTGGTAACATGAGAGAGATTTTGACAACAGACGCGGTTTATAGGTCTGTTTTAGCCAAAGGTGGAGATGCTGAGCTTATCTATATAGCAGATGACTTTGATCCCCTAAGAAAAGTCTACCCATATTTGCCAAAGATCTATGAAAAATATGTCGGTATGCCGATATCAGATATTCCCTGCCCGTGTGGAAAACACAAAAGCTACGCGGACCACTACCTAACATCGTTCTTAAATTCACTTGAAGAAATTGGTGTTAAACCAACTGTTCATCGCGCTAGTGAAATGTATAAAACTGGCAAATACAACGATGCAATTAAAACAGCTATGGACGACGCAGATAAAATCAAAGAAATCATTCAAAAAATATCAAAAAGACAACTTCCAAAAAACTGGATACCTTTTAACATCCGTTGTGAAAAGTGTAAAAAAATGACTAACGCGAAAGCAGTTCTCTACGACTATCCAACTATCGAATACATTTGTGACTGTGGATATGAGGGGGAAATCGATATAACAAAAGGCGGTGTTGGAAAGCTGCCTTGGCGTGTTGATTGGCCGGCCCGATGGAAGATGTTAGGAGTAACTTTTGAGCCGTTTGGTAAAGATCTTGGAACAGTTGGCGGTGCAAGGGATACAGGCGTGAAAATTGTGGAAGAGGTATATGACTATCCTGCACCAAAATACACTGTTTACGAATTTATTATGCTCAAAGGAAAAGGGGCAATGCATAGCTCGAAAGGTACCGCTCTCAGTGCCGAAGAAATGCTAAAAATGACCCCGCCAGAAGTATTAAGATTTCTTATTATGAGTAATCAGCCTGGCAAGCATATTGTCTTTGATTCAAGCTTGGGATTGTTAAATCTGGTAGATGAATATGATAAACTAGAAAGGGTTTATTTTGGAAAAGAAGAACCTGAAAAAGGAATGAAAGATTTCGAAAAAACTTATGAACTATCACAGCCAGACGGAGTTAAAAAGAAAATGCCGTATCAGCTCCCATATAGACATCTTGTTACACTTGTGCAGATCGATCCAAGTTGGAGCAATATCAAGAAGATTTTGCTTCGTACCAATCAGATACCAAAAGATTTAGACAAAGAAAACGAAAAACATTTGAAACAAAGAGTTGAACATGTAAAAAACTGGCTCGATACTTTTGCACCCGATATGGTAAAATTTGAGGTGAAAAAACAAATTCCTAAATTGAAACTACAAAAGGAGCAAATAGAGTTTTTAAAATCTTTTAACAACAACATCTCTTCTATTGAATGGGAACCTGAAGCCATTCATAATGCAATCTATGAAACTTCTGAAAGTCTTAACATTCCTATAAAAACATCTTTTAAAACAATCTATCAGATCATACTCGGCCAGGAGAAAGGACCAAGAGCTGGCTTCTTTTTATCAAATTTAGACAGGAAATTTGTTTTGAATAGAATAGAAGAAGCAGTTAAATAGGCAAATTCCTCTTCGTTTTTGTTTTATGAAAGTATATGTTGAAGTATACGGTTGTACTGCAAATAAGGGCGATGCTAGTCTTATTAAGGGAATACTTAAGGAAAGCGAGCATGAACTGGTTAAATCTTTAGATGATGCGGATGCGCTTGTTATTCTCACTTGCACTGTTATTGATACGACCGAACAGCGTATGCTTTCACGTCTGAAAAAATTAAAAGAGACAGGTAAAAGAATTGTTGTTGCTGGTTGTATGGCATCTGTTCAATCAGAGAAAATAAAATCAATTATCCCAGACGCTGATCTTCTCCCACCGCAATATTCTCACCACATCATTGATATTTTAGATGGCAAAAAAACTGATTTTCTAGAAAAAAATAAAACCGCTTTTCCAAAGTATTTTGATGATATTTTTGCCCCAATCTCTATTGCTGAGGGGTGTATGTTCTCATGTTCATATTGCATTACTACTCTAGCTCGAGGAGAACTAAAAAGTTATCCAATAAGTGAGATAAACAGAGACGTCTGCATTGCTGTAAAGGAAGGCTGTAAAGAAATTCAACTTACTTCACAAGATACTAGCTCATACGGCCTTGATTTAAATAGCAATTTGGGAAATCTTCTAAGAGAACTTAGCATATTAAAAGGAGAGTTTAGAATCCGTGTTGGAATGATGAACCCATATACTTGTTTGAAAAATATGGATTCGATAATAGATGGTTTTGATGATCCAAGAATCTACAAATTTGTACATTTGCCAGTACAATCAGGAGATAATGATATTTTAGAGAAAATGAATCGAAAATACTCAGTTGATGATTTTATTAGAATAGTAAACAATTTCAGAGAAAAATATCCAGAAATTACTATTTCGACTGATATCATTGTTGGATTTCCATCTGAGACAGATGAGCAATTCCAGAACACAATTGATTTGTTAAAAACTGTAAAGCCAGATATTACAAATATTACTAGATTCTCAGCTAGACCTTTTACAAAAGCTAAAGAGTTTAAAAAAAGAATCAAAACAGAGATTGTAAAAGAGCGATCTAGGAAATTAACAAAAATATGCAGCACCATCTCGAAAGAAAATAATCAAAAGCACATTGGCAAGAAATATACTGCTTTAATAACTGAAAAAGGTAAAAACAATACATTTGTGGGGCGAACTGAAAATTATAAACCAGTTGTTATTAAAGAGAAGGTAAAAATAGGAGAATTCATCTCTGTAAAAATCATAAATGCCAAGTCAACCTATCTTGTCGGAAGTATTATATAGAGAAACACTATTTTTTGATTTTGTGGAAGGGATGATTCGAGTAGGAATAAACGGTTTCGGAAGGATAGGAAGAAATACATTACGAGCAGCTTTACAACATTCTCAGTATGGAACTAAATTTGAGATTGTTGCAATAAATGATCTTGGCAACACCAAGACGCTTGCTCATCTTTTGAAATATGACTCAATTTATGGTAGATTCCAAGGCACGATTGAAGCCAAAGAAGATGGAATCGTTGTTAACGATAGATTTATCAAATTTTTATCTGAAGTAAAGCCCGCAAAGCTTCCGTGGAACAATCTTGGTATCGATGTTGTTATAGAATCAACAGGTATTTTCCGCGATAGAGATGGTGCTTCACAACATCTAGAAGCAGGGGCAAAAAAGGTTATCATATCTGCACCGGCAAAAGACCCAGATATAACGATTGTACTTGGTGTAAACGAACGGCTATATGATCCTGACAGGCACAACATAATATCAAATGCATCATGCACAACCAACAGTCTGGCGCCACCAGTAAAGGTATTAAATGATACTTTTGGGATAGAACAAGGATTTATGACTACAATTCATTCATATACTGGCGATCAACGTATCCTTGATTTCCCACATAAAGATCTTCGCAGAGCAAGAGCTGCTGCTGTGTCAATCATCCCTACCACAACTGGTGCGGCAAAAGCAGTAACGTTAGTTATCCCAGAGTTAAAGGGAAAGATTGATGGAATGGCTGTAAGAGTACCAACGCCGGATGGATCTTTAACTGATTTTACATGCTGGCTTAAAAAAGAAACCACGACAGAAGAAGTGAATAATGCCTTTAAAGATGCATCTGAAAATAGCCTAAGAGGGATTCTAGAATATACAGAGGAGCCGCTTGTATCTGCAGATATCGTTGGAAATCCACATTCTGCGATAATTGATGGGCTTAGTACTAAGATTAATGGAGAACGAGGAAACCTTCTAAAGATTCTTTCATGGTACGACAATGAATGGGGATATTCCTGTAGAATTGTTGATTTAATCAACTACATTTATTCAGATCAAAAAAAAACTGATGAAGTAAAAGTAGTTCAAACAGCATAAAATTCTTTTAATCTATAGTTTTAAATAAAGAATATTGATACGTTTTCCCTGGAGGATTATGTTTTATGAGAGAATATAACACTCTGGATGATTTTAATTTTGAAAATAAAACAGTTTTACTACGTGTGGATTTCAATATGCCTCTTGATAAAGAAACATTTGAAATACTTGACACTACACGTATCAAAAGAGTTTTACCAACAATAAAAGAGTTAATTTCAGATAAAGCCAAAGTAGTGATTCTTGCACATCAAGGTCGGCAAGGCAGCTGGGATTTTATTAATCTTGAAAAACATGCTAAAGCTCTATCAAATCTATTAGGGCAAGATACGAAATTTATTGATGACATATATGGGGTTAAGGCAAAAGAAGCGATAAAATCCCTAAATCCTGGCGAAGTTTTAATGCTTGACAATGTTAGAAAGTTTGATGGAGAAACTGACAAAAAATCTCCAGAAGAGCATGCACAATCTGAACTTGTACAAAACTTGTATCCGTTGGCCGATTATTTTGTAAATGATGCTTTTGCAGCAGCACATCGCAAACAATGTTCACTAGTTGGTTTTACCTATGTCCTCCCATCTTGTGCTGGTCGTTTAATGGAAAAAGAACTTACAACTCTTGGAAAGATTATTGCAAATCCTGAAAAACCAAGTGTTTTCTTGTTTGGTGGTGCAAAATTCTCTGATGTGATCGTGACAATCGAACGTCTTCTTCAAAAAGGAACTGCGGATAAAATCATACTTACTGGTCTTCCAGCCAACGCATTTCTAAAAGCTAAAGGTTTTAATCTTGGAGATAAAACTGAAGAAAGCCTCTCCGATGAAGGATCTTCTGAAACTTATGATGAGATAAAAAAACTCTTGGAAAAATATAGTGGTAATATTTACCTTCCAGTTGATTTTGCATATCAAACCAACAATAACAGAGAAGAGGTTGATGTTTCTGATCTGCCCATCGAATACAATCTTTTTGATATAGGTGACAAATCAATTAAAAAATTTAAATATATTTTAACAGACGCTAAAACTGTATTTTTATCTGGACCATGCGGTGTCTTCGAAAATTCCTTATTTATGGAAGGAACTAAAGAGATTTTCACATACGTTGCAAATAGCAATAGCTTTTCTATTGTCGGTGGTGGTCACACCGTCGCCGCTGTGGAAAAACTTGGACTTACAGATAAAATGTCACACATTAGTACGGGTGGGGGATCCCTGGAGAAGTTTATGATGGGTGAAAAACTACCAGTTGTCGAAGCTTTAAAAGCGGCGAAAAACAAGTTTAATTAAATCATTGGGCTGGTAGATCAGCTGGAAGATCGTCACCTTCGCAAGGTGGAGGCCACGGGTTCAAATCCCGTCCAGTCCATAATTTGTTATATATGATTTTTTTATTCTAAACAAGAGAATTTTATGGATGGTATATTTGGTAAAAAGAAACCAGAGGTTTTGTATCTGCAATTATAAATTATTTAAATTGAGGTAATATTATATACTTTTTTTTTATTGTATTTTATGCTGGAGGAGGTAAAAATGCTAAATAAAAAAATATTGGTTTTTGTAATTTTTTTTATTTTAGTAATCAGTTTTTTTGTAAGTATTTCAGCTTTGAAGATAACGACAACTGATCAAGCTGATTTACCAAAGTGGAATATTGGAAATTATTGGAAATATAATATGGAGTTCATTTATGAAGATTCGACAATCAAACTAGATTCAGATAATTTTCAAATAACGGCAAAAGTTGTTTCAATTGAAAACGAAAAATACATATTAGAATTAGAAGAAACTGATGTCAGAGGGGATATCGAATGGAATGGCGTAGTAAAAATAGGACAGTTTTATGCAGTTCTGTCTGGATTTGCCTATATTGATATCGATACTTTAGGCATTAAAGCATTTAATTTTCATGTGGAAGGAGATGTTAGAGCTATGGGGGCCCATATTACCACTTTTGATCTCCTCATGACTGATACATTCGATTCGTTTGATTTCTTAGATTTCCCAATATCAACGGATGAAAACACATGGCAGGCAAATACTAACTACTTCATTCAAGTAGATGTCACTACAGGCCTCGGAATAGATTATCATAATACTACGTCTGGCAATTTTCTTGATGAAATTACACTTAAGGGAAAAGAAACTATAAATGGCTACGAATCTTATAGAATATCTGGTAGCGAAGGTATAATATCAGATCTTTGGTATTCACCAGCAGCAGGATATTTAGTTAAAGTAAAAGAAGCAGTTGACTGGGGCACCGTAATAGGTACTTTCAATTTAGACATCATAAAAACCAATTTTAACGAAGGTAATCATCCACCAGAAACTCCTGAAAAACCATCTGGACCGGCTAATGGAGATACAAATAGCGAGTGTTCTTTTTCGAGTGTTACAACTGATCAAGATAATGACCAAATATATTATCTTTTTAATTGGGGGGACAAAACAAATAGTGGTTGGTTAGGACCTTTCAACTCTGGCTCGGAATGCAGTGCATCCCATAGCTGGGGAGATCAAGGAGTATATCACATTTCTGTAAAAGCAAAGGATGAAGAAGATTTGGAAAGTGCTTGGTCGGAATCTTTACCGGTAACAATTGGCAACGGAGAAAAACCAATCGTCACTTTCACAATGTGCAGAATAAAAGAAATAGGAGATATTGAAGGATTAGGGCACGGGGAGGCAGATTGGTCATATAGTATTTCTTTTAAAGATGATGAGTGGTCTGATGTATATAATAACAATTATTCTACAAATAATGATGATCACGAGGAAGAAGTTGAATATAAATTTGATGTACATCAAAAAACTCCGGAATTAAAGATAAAAGTATGGGATAGAGATCCTTACATTCCACTTTTAGATGATCATGATTTGGCTGATGTAAGTAGTTATAAAGGTGGAGGAAAAGATAATGATATTTCTGATAGAAGGGGGGCAATTGCCTTTTTTAAATATGATGTAGTTAATAATGAAATAGTAAAAGTCGATGAGATTAAAAAATCAAGTGGATGTTATTACACTTCAGGCACACTTGATAATGAAGGGGATAGCAGTAGTCAAAATGATGCAACGGTTTGGTTTAAAATTATAGACACATATGAAAAACCTTCTGTGCAAATATCATACAATGGCATTCAATCGACTGAACATTCTATCAAATTCTATGTCTCAATAAGCGGAGGCGCGGCAGAATATTCTTGGCAGTGGGATTTTGGAGATGGAGAAACTTCAACCGAAAAAAATCCGACACACATTTATAAAAATCCTGGAGAATATGATGTAACTTTAACTGTAACAGATAGTTTAGGGGAAAAGGGTATTGATAAAGTAGAAAATTTGATTATTGAACCAAACGAATCGCCAGACAAACCTGAGAAACCGATTGGTCCAACTAACATTCAAAAAAATGCCAGATATAGTTATATAAGCTCTACAGAAGACAATGAAAAAGATGATGTTTTTTATCTATTTGATTGGGGAGATGGAACAGACAGCGGATGGCTAGGATCTTATGAATCTGGTCAAGAATGCAAAACATCCCATAGTTGGAGTGGTAGAGGGACTTACGACATCAAGGTTAAATCTAAAGATGAATTTGGTGCAGAGAGTCAATGGTCCGATCCTCTAAGTGTAAGTTTATCACGACATAGAATTCCAACTACAGTATTATATTTAATAGAGAAGTTATTTCCAAATCTATTCAAGTTCTTTAATATTTTATAACTAAAAACAACAAATACTATTAAACAAATATCCATTTTAATTTTGAGATAATTTAAATGTTATCAGAATATGACAAAAAAATAATAGCTTCATACAGCATGAAGGTTGTAATAATTGCTACTCTTGTTTTAGCACTTATTGTGGAACAGTGGATTTGGATTGTAGGAAGTATCATCGGTATTTCAATAGGCTTTATCCCTACAATATTAAAAAAGAATATTAAACTTACATTGCCTTGGCCTATCGAGCTTCTTATTGCATCAGTATTTGGATTAAACATGGTCGGGACTCTGTTAAACGCCTACAGCACAATCCCCTATTTTATTGCAATAACTCAACTTTTATTTTCTATACTGGTGGCCTTTTTTGCATTTGCTATAATATACATACTTGATGAATATTGGGACGGATTAAAAATGGATAAATATGCCATGGCATTTCTCGTTACAGTTACAACAATGGCATCGGCAGTTATTCTTGAATATATTAAATATTTCAATATCTTTGGTAGAAGACAGACTACGGTCGAGGGTGTTCTGTTGTGCTTATTAGTAAGTACTTTCGGTGGAATAGTTACAGCTGCAGTTGGAGTAAATCTAATTAAAAAAGGCAAATTTGATGATATCGCCGGAGATCTTGGAAAGCAAATTGAGGATCAAATAATTAAAAGAAATAAGAAAATCTAATTATTTTCTCTCATTTTAGGTCTAATTTTTGTTGGAGTGATCTTTTCTAAAGGCTCCTGTAACAATCCAATACTGGTAATCTTACCACCAATTTTTACAAGTACTAAATTCTCACGTGTAATGCGGAACTTCCCTGCACGATAGTTGAAAATTCTTTGAAGGCTACTACTTATGATATGCTCTTTGAAAAACACTTTTCCCTCCTCTGCTTTCTGATAAATACGACCCTCAGTATCAATAAAATATTCGTCTCCAAGATAGTAATGCTCAATCCACGGATTTCTAGGTTGTAAAGCCCTCTTTGAAAAATCACCTACAATCTCATACTTATACATATTCCTAAATTGAAGTAATTTTTCATCAGTAGTTTTTCTAGCAAGAAGTATATGTATCTCGGCATCATCTGGCAATCTTACAGCCCTACCAATACTCTGAATATGATATGCTTCAGTAATAGCAGTACTAACTATAATGAGACAACCGATATTGCGTTTGTCATATCCCTCAGAGAGCATACCTACCGAAATTAAAACAGGGATTCGATCTTTTTGAAAATCATCAAGGGCTTTTTCATCAAGCTTTTCACTGTGATATACAGGATATCCAGTAATCTTTGAAAGTCTGTCAGCCTGCTCTATTCTTTTACAAATGACAAGGGTGGGTTTATCACTACAATCTTTGATCAATTTAACAGCATAAGGAATTCTTGCCTCTGCACTATAAACAACACCGCGTCTTTTAAAAATCATTGAGTCTAGTCTTTCACGAAAGCGCCATTTTTCTGATTCGTCATTACATGCACGCATTCGACCCAAAAGTCTACTAATATGTTCAGAGAGTTCATCATATTGATCTTGCTCAATAGGATCCAGTGAAATCGAATGAAAATATACTGTGAAATCTGCAACTTGTGCCTCTTCCAATGGCACCTCTATAATTATATTGCCACAAAAATCTAAACTTCTTTTATTTGGTGTTGCAGAAAGACCCAATATGTGATTGTAACTGATATTATCATAAATTTTCTGAAATATTGGGCTAACACTACGGTGACATTCATCAACAACCAAAAGGTCACATTTTAGGCCTTTAGATCGGGGTTTTGAAAGAATATGAAAAGTTTCAACCACAACATTATACAAATCATGTTTTGCAAGTTCATCAATCCATTGACTCTTAAGTTTACGAGTCGGAACGCCCACAATAACTTGCTCATACTTTCTATCTTTAATTAAAAGGATTGCAGCATACGTTTTGCCAGTTCCAGCAAATGCTTTGACAACGCCAGATCCTCGATAAATTCTTACGAATCTGCTTTGCCATTCGTAAGGTTCAAATGACATATTTACCCTTAGTACATGGTTTAAGCTAAATGAGAAGGATTATGATTTAAAAAAGGTTGTGGCAAAATAGATCTTGTGATTAGTTATTCATTGATTAAAATGACTATTTTAACTCTACATTTGTCTCCATAGTTGCCATTGTAAGATTCTGAAACAAAACACTTATAAATGGATTATATCCCAATTTTATGCTTTTCAAAATTCTTTTTGCCATACTGTATTTTGAGAAAAAATCAGCATATATCTTCTGAGTGTTTTCAAAAAGATCTTCAGGCGTCATATTTTTAGGTTGAAAAACTACATGATGGTGATCATATTTTGACCAATCTTTTGTCAATATTCTCCCTTCTTTTTCCAATCTATTGAATAATGGCGTGCCAGGAAATGGCGTTAGAGTCATAGCATCTGGCATATCAATACCACTCATGTCAACAAAATCCTTGGTTTTATCAAAGATATCCAGAGTATCTCCATCAAAGCCAAAAACAAATGATCCAGATACCATCATATTATGCTCATGAATTTTTTCGATAGCATTCATATAGCTATTAACATTATTTGTTTTCTTACCGGCACCAATAAGTGATTCCTTAGAAATCGATTCAAAACCTATTAACCATCCGACGCAACCTGCTTTTTTGGCGATACTTAAAAGTTCATCGTCACTACCAAGTGTGTCAACATTTCCATTACAAAAAAAATGTTTATTCAAATCTATCATTGATCTAAAAAGTTTTTTTGTATATTTTGGATCAATCGTCAGAGATGCATCATGAAAAACAAATACATTTCCTGGAATTGATTTGATTTCTTCAACGACATTTTCAACAGGCCGTGGACGAAAAATCTTTTTAGAGTTCATAATCGTCTCAGAACAAAATTCGCATTGGTATGGGCAACCCCTACTTGCCTGTATCGCAGGAGCAAAATCCTTAGAAAAAAAAGAATTTGCAGCAGGTATATTTTTTGGGTCAACAGGTCGCTCAGGTCTATAAAATGGCTTTAATCGACCATTCTCAAAATCATTCAGAAGTTTAGGCCAAGTTTCTTCGGCTTCACCAATGACAACTGCATCGGCATGCTGCTTAGCCTCTTCAGGAAGCGCAGATGCATGCCAACCACCTAGAACAACTGGCACTTTTTGACGGCGAAATTCGTCAGCCACTTTATAAGCAAAAAAAGAATCGGTTGTAGTTGTACGAATACCGATTATATCAAAATCTTCATCGTAATTAACATTTTTATAATACTCTTTCCTGATAACAACTTCATGTTTTTTGGGAGTAACAGCAGCGAGCATCTCTAAAGACAAAGAACGGTGATAACTCCCCTTTAAAATAATTCTATGCAAAAAAGTCTTCCAGTGACTTTTATAACCCTGGAGATACTGTTCTAAAAGCAGTGGTGAAAACAACAGAATTCTCATGTTACACCCTCCAAACAGGTTTTTTCTGTAAAAACAAATATATCAAATTCTCTACCAATAAAAGTACTATGTAATTTTTTACAAACAAATCCATCAATGCAAAAATCGTTTACATCCTCTGAAAAACCATTTTTTGAAAAAATACAAAGCTGGGAAAAACCAGGAGTATAATACATCTTAAATAAATGATGTAAATCATTAGTATTTAAAGGTTTTTTATCGGCAGATAAAACAAAACAACTCAGCAATTCTCCATCAAGAAATATAAATGGGTTATTTGAAAGAAAACTTTCAACAGATTTTTTATAATTTAAAAAATTGATACAAAAAATGTTAAATCGAAATTTACTAATAGTGACGTGCATACCCCATTTTCTTTTAAACTGAAAACGACCATCTCTAACAAAAGTACGTGTATCCCCATAGTTTAATTGTTTAATACCCCTCTCTTTTGCAGAAAGAATATGAAAATAATAAAGAGCAGTAGAAGCACCTTTGGATAAATAATCAACATTGCCATCGATAATGCCCATCGATTCAAGTACGTCGACATCCTTTACAGTTCCAACTAGACCTCCACTTACATATTTACCATCATGTTTAACCAACAGAACACTATCCCGCTCCATTAGATATCTAACATAAATATAATATGATCTAGGTATCTCCAAACTATGCTTACTCGAAATATAAGGAAGAAACATTTTGTTATAAAAAAATAAAAGTTTGTCAGGATCATTTGTTAATTCATAGGTAAAGCCTTGTTTCTCTATTTTTTTAATATCTTTTTTTGCCCCACGGGAAAAACTAGAACATATTTCATCAAGATCTCTTGAGGAATCGAGTAACATATTAACCCATTCTGGCACTACAATAAATGATTTTTTTTGGAAATATTTTGAATAAAATCTTTCTGTGTGGATTATAAAAATATCTACATCCTCTTTGTATTTTTTTAAACCCTTTTTAGCATTCCAAAAAAACATTTTACCAATATATTTTTTATCAGGTTTCTGAGAAAAGAATATATTTGACAAGAAATTATATGTTAGCCCATCACCAAAGTATAAAAGCCTTAAAGGCTCATTTGAATATTTTTCATAACCTGTAAGAATATATCCGGACAAATACATGCAATTTAAAAATTCATAAAATCTTGAAATTATTATTTCGATGCGAGAGGATGTTATCTTTCTAATGGTTTTTGGAAGTAACAAGATGATCCTCAAGAATTTTTCAAGCAAAACATAAGATAAAGAACGGGTGGCTTTTTTCATACAATTTTCAACAACATTATTAAATAACTACATATTAATATTATATAATTTCTAAAGGAATAAGAAAGATAGTTACTTTAATGATGGTGTGCACTAAATGAAATTTCTGCTTATCAACCCGTTTGTTGATACAAATATCGTAAAAGAAATCTTTGCTATAAGGGCAGAGATACCGCCTTTGGGCATTCTTTATCTTGCAAGTTCGCTTGAAAAACGTAAGCATGTTGTTGAAATTATTGATTATTGTGTAGAAGATTACAAAGAACAACATTTGATGAAAAAATTAGCAACCACTGACGTAGTAGGGATATCTGTTCAAAGTCACGCGCAGCGCAGTGTGAAAAAGATAGTTGACCTCATAAAAAATCTTGATCCAGATCTCCCAGTGATCATTGGAGGTCCACACTGCACACTTGAACCAGAACAATCGCTAAAAGATTTAAATGCAGATATTAGTGTAGAGGGAGATGGCGAAATAGCCATCACAAGAATAGCAGATGCACTACAAGGTAAAACAGCACTTAATCAAATACCTGGTGTATACTATAAAGAAAATAATGAAATAAAACATGGGCCGCCTGCTGAAACCATAATGGATCTTGATTCTCTTCCATTTCCTGCCCGTCATCTTATACAAAAATATACATACGGTGAATTACAAGGCGGTTTTAATCCAACACATGGTAGAGTAACGTCTATGATGATCAGTAGAGGATGTCCATACAATTGTAGATTTTGTATAAATAGAGCCATAACCAAAAAATATCGGATAAGATCTGCTGAAAATGCTATAGCCGAGATTGAAGAAATTGCAAAAAATTTTGATTTTTTACATATAATTGATGATAATTTTTTTGTTAATACTCGAGTTTCTTATAAAATACTTGATTATCTCGTAGAAAAAAAACCTGGCTTAGAAATATGGATATCTGGAGTAAGAGTTGACGCAGCAAATAAGAAGCTTTTCGATAAAATGAAAAAAGCAGGAATCACGACGATTAGCATGGGTATCGAGTCTGGAAACCAAGACATTCTGAATTATTTTGATAAGAAAACAACACTTGATCAAATTAGAAGGGTTGTTAAACTTTCCAGAAAAACAGGCCTATATACCGTTGGATATTTTATTGTAGGATCTCCCCCTGAAACAAAAGAACATATTGAAAGAACTATAGATTTTGCAAAATCTTTGCCACTCGATCATGTAGTGTTTTCACCATTTGCATATCTAAAAGGAAGCCCCCTTTGGTATGATGCAGTCAAAGAAGGAAAAATAAAAACATATGAGTTTTTTGTATTGGCGGACAAAGAACGAGGACTTGGTAATTTTACTGAAGAAGAAATGTGGGCATGGTCAATCAAAGGTTTTAGATCATTCTATTTGCGGCCAAAATATATACTTGAGCAGATAATATTGTCATTTATACGAAATGATTTTCGAACAGTAACAGGCGGATTTCACATACTTTTTAGAAATGATAATGTTTTGAAAATTAAAGACAAGCAAATTAGTAACTTAATCTCACAAGGTAGCATAAAAAATATATAAAAGTAATGATGTTATGTTTATATTATAAACAATCGTTAATTATAAGTACAAAACATTTGATTCTTAGATGCATGAAGCGGACAAGTTGCGAATACATGGTGTGGAATGGGTTGCCAGTTATACGAAAAGAAATAGCGGAAAGTATGATAAATGAGTATGGACTAACACAAAAAGAAGCAGCAGAAAAACTAGGGATAACGCCGGCTGCTGTTTCCCAATATCTCTCAAAAAAAAGAGGTAAAACAGAAATAAAAGATAAAACAGTTTTAAAAGAAATTAAGGTTTCTGCAGGAACTATTGTCAATAATGGTGGCGATCATGTTATTACAGAAACATGTAGGATATGTAAGCTTATGAGATCTAGGCCGTGCTTTGATTTGTTCTGCGCTGCATGCGATGAATAAAATCACTTTAATTGAACTGGCGATCTCCAATCAAGCCCAGGTGTTCTCAATCCTAACTTTGGTATCAGTGCACTTCTTCTTTTGTGTTGACTGTTTATTCGCATCTGTTTTATACGTTTAATGTCTGACTCTTTTGCATCGACTTCTTTTGATATTTTTTTAATGTCGAATTTTCGTTCTAAACAAAATAAAATCTTATCCAATTTTTTATAGCTCATTTTCAATTCTTGCTCGTCAGTTTGGCCATGCCATAAACCAGCAGTTGGCGGTTTAGAAACGATTTTCTCAGGGATTTTTAAGAATTTTGCAAGTTCCAAAACTTGAGTTTTATATAAATCCCCTATAGGCATAATGTCAACTCCACCATCACCGTATTTTGTGAAATAACCAACTAACAATTCTGATTTATTTGAAGTGCCACATACAAGATTTTTTGTCATATTAGCATATTCAAAAAGAAGCGTCATTCTAATACGTGCTTTCATATTAGCAAGAGCGTATTTGTCGGGTTTAACTGCGCAATATTTATCGAACTCTTTAACAATCGAAGTAATGTCTTTTTTTTCGCAATTTAAATCAAATTTTTTTACAAGCAGTTCTTGATGCTCAAAATCAGTTTTGGGTGTAGTCTCATCTGGTAAGAAAAAACATTTTACATTATTCTTTCCAAGGGCTTGCTTACAAAGAATTGCTGTGACGGCGGAATCAATACCTCCAGAAAGACCTATAATAACTCCTTTGCATCCTGAATTTTCAACATATGTTTTAATAAAATCTTGAATTACGATCGATACCTCTTTTACATCTATGGAAAGATCGATACTCACTCCATCACCTATTTTATCATATCATAAATTGAATTCCCATGAGAATCCATTGCTACAACAAGAGGGCCAAATTCTTTAACCTTCATTATCCAAACCGCTTCTGGCATTCCAAGTTCATCCAGCCAATAAACATTTTCAACCTCTTCAACTTTATCAGCTGCTAAAGCCCCAGCTCCACCAGTATATGACATATATATGCATATATATTTTTGTAATGCCTTTTGTGTATTTTTTTCCATCCCACCTTTACCGATTATTAGCTTTATTCCAAACTTTTTAATAAAGTTATTCTCAAAAATTTCCATACGACTGCTGGTTGTTGGACCTGCAGAAACAACTTCCCATCCATTATCAACCTTCTTCATTAAAGGACCACAGTGATATAAACCCATAGTTGAAGGATCAAATGGGATCTCTTTTTTTTCTAACATCATATGGTGTGCCTCATCTCTTGCAGTAAATAATTTACCAGAAATATAGACGATATCCCCTACACGTAGTTTTTTGATATCATCAGATTTTACCGGAAGATTAAGATGATATTCCATTTATTCCACCTTCCATTTTCCATTAGAGTTAATAGTCATTTTTGCTCGCCTATCTGCCCAACATTGAACAGCGATACCAACTGGTAAGCTGGCTGGATGCCTATGAGCTATTTCAACGTGTACATCTAAGACTGTAGTTTTACCACCTAACCCCATAGGACCAATACCGCTTTCATTAATTCTTTTAATTAATTCTTCCTCAATTGCTGCAATGGCCTTGTCTTTGTTTCTTACCCCAACTGGCCGAAGTAGAGCTTTTTTACCGAGTTTAAGAGAAAGATCTGCACCACCACCAATGCCTACACCAACGATTGTTGGCGGACATGGATTTCCTGCAGCTCTAATCATTTCTTCAACAACAAAATCTTTTACACCTTCAATGCCAACACCTGGCTTAAGCATGCCAAGTTTGCTCATATTTTCACTACCACCCCCTTTGGGAAGGGCAGTAATAGTTACATCTTTACCTTCTACAAAATCCCAGGTTATATATGGAATATGCTCACCAGTATTGTCCTTATGATTCTCGTTAATTAAAGGATGAACTGTGTTAGGGCGAAGTGGGATTTCTACCGTAGCTGTTTTAACAG
>Ga0190359_1000522_pt1 | contig 25826 bp, 18 predicted proteins | sample 48721823_MG_FD_161269 | JGI IMG/M metagenome (GOLD analysis project Ga0190359, IMG submission 161269) | Hydrothermal vent microbial mat bacterial communities from Southern Trench, Guaymas Basin, Mexico - 4872-18-2-3_MG | ecosystem: Environmental > Aquatic > Marine > Hydrothermal vents >... | reverse complement strand
AGACTCCTTTTAAATACAGATATTTCTTTAATGTATGTACCTTCAGCTATTCGATGGCTTGGTGGGATTGGAAAAACTGGGAACGGCAAATCGACTGGATGGCGATGAACGGTGTTAACCTGCCCCTGGCTATTACCGGTCAGGAAGCTGTATGGTATGACGTTTACCATGAATTGGGCATGAGTGACAAGCAAATAAAGGATTTCCTTGTCGGACCGGCATATCTTCCCTGGGGATGGATGGGTAATATCGATGGCCTGGGAGGTCCGTTGCCAGATTCCTGGATCGAAAAACATAAATTACTGGAGCAAAAGATCTTGGAACGGGAACGTGCCCTTGGCATGACTCCCGTTTTACAGGGATTCACGGGCCATGTCCCTGAATCGATCAAAACGATCTTTCCCGATGCCAAACTTCACAAAACCGGTAACTGGTCGGCAGGGTTTGGCGGTACCTATTTCCTTGACCCCTCGGACAGCCTGTTTCAGCGTATCGGAAAAATGTTCATCCAGAAGCAGACGGAGATGTTCGGCACCGATCACTATTATTCGGCCGATTGTTTCAACGAGGTAAACCCCGATACGGATGATCCCGATTTTTTGGCTAATATGAGCAAGTCCGTTTACCATTCCATGTCAGCCTTCGATCCGGAAGCCGTCTGGGTTATGCAAGCCTGGTTTCTGTATTACAGTATTGATGATTTCTGGAAAGAACCGCAGACCAAAGCTCTGCTCGGAGCCGTGCCTGATGATAAACTCCTGATGCTGGATCTGTACAGTGAACTCCATCCTGTCTGGAAAAAAAGATCTGCCTTCTATGGAAAACCATGGATATGGAATGTCCTTCAGAATTTCGGAGGAAGGACCAGCATGAGCGGCGATTTACAAAAAATGGCCGGAAATCTTCATAATGCCATGACCAGTGATAATAGCGGTAACCTGTCCGGGATTGGGATGGCGATGGAATACTTCGGAAATAACCCGGTGGTCCAGGAATTTGTGATGAGTATGGTATGGAATCCCGATGTTAAGAATGTGGATCAGTGGCTCAGCAAATATATTACCGACCGGTACGGGGAAAAAGATGAAAATGCCATAAAAACCTGGAAAGAAACGCTGCAAACCGTATACAGCACTTCAAAACAAAATGGCACCTTTATCTGCGAACGTCCCGGTTTTTATCATCCCGACTGGACTTATCGCACCAGCCCCAAGCCTGATTATGATTCAAAAGTACTGGGAGAAGCAGTGGAAAACCTCTTAAAATCCTCGTACAAATTCCGCAACCTCGACACTTATCAGTTCGATGTGGTCAATTTGACCAGACAATTCCTTAGTCCTTTGGGTTGGTACTGGATCCTTGAAATTGAGGACGCTTATAAACAGAAAAATCTCGATCGCTTCCTTGCACTAAAAGATCAATACCTTGAACTTATCAAAGATTACGATAAGCTCTTATCCACCAAAAGAGAGTATCTACTCGGAAATTGGCTCGAAAATGCAAAAAGTTGGAGTGATGAAAAACAGGAAAAAGCACTCTACGAATGGAATGCCAGGAATATCATCACCCTCTGGGGTAAAAAATGTACCGAAAATCAATACGACGATCTAAATAACTATGCCTATAAACAGTGGGCGGGAATGTTTTCTGACTATCATCTCGTACGATGGGAAAAATTCTTCAATGAGGTGGAAGCTGATATTCGAAACCATAAAATATGGACCAGGGCTCCCTTTTATGAATTCTCCTGCCAGTGGGAAAAGAACTGGTCTTATAAGAAAAACCTTTTCCCGACAGAACCTACCGGTGATCCGGTTGACATTTCACGGGAGATCTATGAAAAATATGCTTCAATTATTTTTAAACTCAGCAAGAAGTATGATTCTTTCTAACGATTGATAGCCACCACATATCCCCTTTCCCGTCCCAAGGATAATTTGTCACCAGCTTGACACCAATATTATTGTCATTCAGGTTGATATTTGCCCCCTAATAAAAGGAGTCTACTTCTATAGTGGACCCTTCAAGATTTTCTGAATCGGCTGAAATGGAAATTCGGCCCTGATCTTTTGTTGATTTGAGGATTAGCAGACATTTTCCATTAAAGGCTGACCTTGTTTCCCCCTGAAAGGTTCAAGACTCATAGTATCTCCGTTATCAACGGCCAAAATCGAAGCAGGCCCTTCGATGGTAAAATGGATTTTGTTTGAAAGGTACAGGAAGTTAAAAACAACACTACCCAAAGTATAAGAAAAGCTCCCTTCCTCATTAACATGATCTTTAATCATATTAGATGGTTAAAAGTACAATTTTCTGAAGAGCCTTTATCGGGCTTTTACTATTTTAGCGTGCACAAATAAAATTTTTATGACACACACCGAGCAACAGTATGATGAAGTATTGAACCGTTGCCGGGTTCTGTTTCAAAAAAAAATGGACGACTACGGCACTTCATGGCGAATCATGAGACCGGAATCGGTAACCGATCAAATTTATATCAAAGCGCAACGCATCCAGAGCATTGAACAGAAGAAAACGCAAAAAATTGAAGATGACATCCGTAGTGAATTCATGGGTATCGTAAATTACAGCATCATCGCACTGATTCAATTGGATCTGACTGTTCAGTATCCTATTGAATTGGATCCGGAACATACGCTTTCAATGTACGATGAGAAAGCAGCTCTTGCCCGCAAACTGATGCTGGCCAAAAATCATGATTACGGAGAAGCATGGAGAGGGATGAGGATTTCTTCTTATACCGATTTGATCCTGATGAAAATTTACCGTACCAAACAGATTGAGGATCATGCCGGTGAAACAAGTATCTCAGAAGGTATTGACGCCAATTACCTGGATATGATCAATTACGCACTTTTTGCATTGATCAAAATCGATTTTGAAGCATAATTCAATATGAAAACGTATATCAATTTTATCAGCAGAATTCTTATAGGACTGGTATTCGTCTTTTCGGGATTTGTTAAATGTGTGGATCCCCTGGGCACAATTTATAAACTGGGAGATTATTTTACCGCTTTTCACTGGGATTGGCTAAATTCCCTGGCTTTCCCCCTTGCTTTACTGTTGTGTGGTATTGAATTATTAATTGGCCTCATGTTGGTTTTTAATGTAAAAACGAACTGGGCAGCATGGATGACAGTAATTTTCATGGGTATATTTACTCCCCTGACTCTGTATCTTGCCCTGACAAATCCCGTGCATGATTGCGGTTGTTTCGGAGATGCTTTGATTCTGACCAATTGGCAAACTTTCTGGAAAAATATTGTACTGGATATTTTTGTATTGGTTCTCTTTATCAACCGTAATCGCTACCATGAATGGATCGGACCGATAGGTGAAATTTTATTAATTATTGTAATGGCCGGATTCATCGGCATTTTCCAATCGTCAAATCTGAACAATTTACCACTGATCGATTTCAGGCCCTATAAAATCGGCAACAATATCCCTGCATTGATGACTATTCCGGAAGATGCTCCTCAGGATATTTATGAATCCGTTTTTTATTATGAAAAGGATGGTGTTAAACACCGGTATAACAGTGTAGAAGACATCCCTGCCGACCCGGGTAAATTCATTAACCGGGATACCCGGTTGATTCAAAAAGGATATGAACCGCCCATTCATGATTTTTCTATTGTTACCCGTGACGGAGCGGACATTACCAATGATGTACTGCATTCCGACGGATATGTATTTCTGTTAATAGCTTACGATCTTAAGAAAAGCAACCCGGATTATTTTGATCAAATCAATGAGATCGCCAGATTCGTTATTAACCGGGGTAATCGTTTTATTGTATTAACGGCTTCACTGGATGACGAAATAGATACTTTCACAGACCTTGTGGGAGCTGATTATCCGTTTTGTACCACTGATCAGATTACCCTGAAAACCATTATCCGGTCTAATCCCGGATTAGTCATGCTTAAAAACGGAACCATCATTAACAAATGGCATTACAAACATCTTCCGGATTTAGATAAACTGGCAAGTGAAATACCTTCTTTCAAATAATCATTTATTTACTATCATCCATGAGAGAAAAAATTGTCGCCGGTAACTGGAAAATGAATACCGATTTGAAATCCGGTATTGATTTAGCTAAAGAAATCAGCATTCGCTTGAAACACAAACCATTACAAGAGGGCATACGAATTATTATTGCTCCGCCGTTCACTCATTTATCACAGGTTCAGGAGGTAATCTCTTCGACATCCATGGTTTTGGCTGCTCAAAATTGCGCCAGTGAATCCTCCGGAGCTTTTACCGGTGAAGTATCTGCTTCGATGCTGTACTCAACAGGAGCCAGGGCGGTTATTATCGGACATTCAGAACGACGTGCACTTTTTGCTGAAACATCTGAACAACTTGCCCGTAAAATCGATCTGGCTCTTGAAGCCGGATTGCAACCCATTTTTTGCTGTGGAGAATCTTTAGAAGAACGAAAACAAAACAAGCAAAATATAGTTGTTGAACAACAACTTACCGAAGGATTGTTTCACCTCACTATTGAATCATTTGAACGGATAATTATTGCTTATGAGCCGGTATGGGCTATTGGAACCGGGTTAACCGCATCTCCTGAACAGGCTCAGGAGATGCACCAGTTCATACGAAACAGCGTACAAGAAGCATACGGAAAACACACATCTGATAAAACGGTTATTCTTTATGGAGGAAGCTGTAAGCCTTCAAACGCAAAATCTTTATTCAAACAAAAGGATGTAGATGGCGGACTGATTGGCGGGGCATCACTTAATGCCGGGGATTTTCTGGCAATTGCCCGTTCGTTTGAAGAGGATTAATAGTCATCTTCTTTTTATTTATGCAAATGTTCCGGTTTAAAACCATTATTATCTTACTGGTACTTGCAAGCCGGCTTTGCATGACTGCATGGGCACAGGAAGAATTCCGTTTTAAACCTGACATTCATCTCCTGGAATCGCAATTTAAATCCTTTTTTGAAAAACACAGGCAAAATCCTGAACGGACACATCGTCTTTTATCCAGATTTGAATCTTTTTTAGATAAAGGCCAATTAGATGAGAATCAGGTTGCTAACCTGACTTCTTTAGCAAACAAACTCCTCATCCGGGGTGCACGTCCCTACCCTCATTTCGATGCTTTTCTCAACTGTTTTATGGCTCTTACCGAAAAACCCGGTGAACTGGCTAATTACCGAGTATGGAGCAAATACCTGGGGCTCATGCTCAACCGGAAAAATGTGCAGTTAAATCTTGTTACCGAGTACCTTCTTTTTTGTAAGAATTTCACACTCAATGGCACATTGTACCGTTCAGGTTCTTTTTACTGGTCAATTGATCCGGATGCCGGATCATTTGTGTTCGACACTACTTTTCATGTGGTGACAACTGCCACAGATTTGAAGGGTGGAAGCCAAATCGACAGCCTGGCTATTCTCCAGACTTCGGGAAGTTATGATCCTTCTCGTCACTTATGGAGCGGAAGTGGTGGACAGGTTACCTGGGAACGCGTAAAGCTTCCTGCTGATCAGATAGTTGTACAATTAGCTGACTATTCACTAAATCTGAGTCGCTCGGTTTACCGTATAGATTCGGTAAACCTGATTGATCATCGATATTTTGAATTTCCGGTTAACGGGTTTCTTGAAGATAAAATTTTACCTGGTGTGAAAGCCGAACTGGCAGGTTATCCCAGATTCACTTCATACGATCAGCAAAATCTGGTCAAGAACATATATCCCGGAATGGATTACCGGGGCGGATTTACGTTAAGAGGCCGAAAAGTGATCGGGTCAGGACTTCCAGATCGTAAAAGCGAACTGCTGGTTTACAGAGATCAAATCCCTTTGATGCGTCTGGCATCCACCTATTTTGTTTTTGAAAACCAACGGGCCAGAGGGATCAACACCCAGGTCAGTATTTACCTGCAGGAAGACTCTATCTTTCATCCGGGTCTGCTTTTCCAGTATTCAAATCCCCGCGGTGAAATTTCCCTGATCCGTAACGGAAAAGGTTTATCCGAATCAAGGTATTTTGATACTTACCACCAACTGGATCTTGATGTGGAGATGATTCAATGGCATAGAGGAGACAGCCTGATGGTTATGCGTGGCATGATTGGCAGTATTGAGAACCGTGCTTCTTTTGAGTCGGCAGACTATTTTTCCATTGACCGGTTTAACGAAATTCTTCTAATGGACAAGAATCATCCCGTAGCTATGGTTAAGCAATGTGCCGACTACATGCACTCCAACTCTTATACCTCGCTGGACCTGGCTAATTTTATGAGCAAACCGATTCATCTGGTCGAAGAGATGTTGCTGAATCTATCTTTTCTGGGATTTGTTCGTTTTAATTCAGAAACCGGATGGGTTGAAGTGCAACCACGATCTTATGATTTCCTGAAAAAACACAGTGGTCAGCAAGACTATGACATCATTCGTTTTAAGTCGGTTCATGCCCCTCCTGAAGCCAATGCCATACTTAATCTCAACAGTAATAATCTTAAAATTAACTGGGTAAGCCAAATTAAGCTTAACAACCAGAGAAGAGTCATTATCCATCCGGCAAATCAAACAGTAACCATTTTAAAAAATCGTGATATTCTGTTTGACGGATCTTTAACCGGCGGATTGCTGACATTCACCGGAAGCGGATTCCATTTTGATTATAACCGGTTTACCGTCGATATGAAAAAAATAGATCAGATTCAGATACAGGTTTATGAATCCACCGGTAAAAAATCACCCTCTTTACATTTGACACCGGTTACCTCAATCATTGAGAATACTTCAGGTCATTTACAGATAGATGATCCCGGTCATAAATCCGGACTTAAACCTGAGAACAGAGCAAAATACCCGATACTAACGACAGATACTTCTGCTTTCGTTTATTATGATCAACAGGCTATTCTGGGCGGCATTTACACCAGGGACTCTTTCTATTTTAAGATAGATCCATTCATGCTTGACAGTCTGAATGATATTCATCTGGCTAACGTATTGGATTTTCCGGGCCAATTCATTTCTGCAGGGATTTTTCCGCCTCTTTCGCTTGAATTACAACATCAGCCCGATCATTCGCTGGGCTTCGATACAGTAAATACACCCATTAACGGACTTCCGGTGTATGGAGGCAAAGGCCGTTTTTATGAGCGCCTGGGAATGAGCCGGGCCGGCCTCCAGGGTTCAGGTCGATTAGAGTATCTTAATGCCACCATTGAATCTGATCATTTTTTATTTTTACCAGACCGCGTTACTACTACGGCACACTCATTTGCTATTCGTTCAGGAGCAGAGGATTCAGGAAATCCTGAATCTAAAGGAGAAGATTTGGCCGTTGACTGGAAACCTTTAAGAAATCAAATGATTGCAAAGGGAGCCGATCAGCCTTTCAGCCTGTATGGCTCTTCTGTGCAATTTGACGGAACATTATCCGTAGAACCGGATGGGTTGAAAGGTAAAGGAGTTCTTAAAATGGATCCGTTTTCCATTCAATCTGATCATTTTACATTTTTCCGTGAGTCATTTCAAGCCGGTCAGTCCGACTTTACCCTGTTTAAACCTGCATTGCAAGATACCGGTCGGAGTGCAGAAAAAAAGCAGCAGGTAGTGATGCAATTAAGTAAAATGGATGCGCACATCAGTTTCAAACAAAAAACCGGATTCTTTGAAGCAAAAGATAACGGAAAAAGCAAGATCTATTTTCCCGGAATTCAATACGAAGCCTCTCCAAACCAGGTGAATTGGGACTTAAACGACTACCATATACAAACGAGTAAAGCACTTCTTACTTCTAAGCACCCACACCAGAACGGACTCTCTTTCCTGTCAGGTACCATGATTTTTAATCCGTCACAAAATGAGATTGACGCACAACAAGTTGAATTTATTGAAGTTGCCGATGTTAAGATATATCCTGACCAGCAGCGGGTTCACCTCTTTGAAAACGCAGTTATGGATACGCTGAAAGAGGCCACTATAATCAGCCGGAACAGTTCGCTAAACCATACACTGACCCATGCCACCGTATCTATAGAAGCTAAAAACAGATACACAGCTTCAGCAATTTACAACTATACCGATATTGCCAAACGAATTTTTCCCATACGACTCGATCAAATCAAAGTGGTTTCAGGCGTATCTACCGGAACCGGAACACTCAAACAAGATCAGCCCTTAGATCTTTCTCCTCATTTCCAATTTACCGGTAAGGTCATCTGGAACAATGGTCGGCATGATCTCGATTTCAACGGGCAGGCTCTTATAATTGACCACTGTGAAAACAGGGCTAAAGAGTGGATTAAATTCCATCATCCGGTGAATCCGCGGTCGGTGATGATACGTGTCGATTCAATACCCCGCAACCCCGACGGGGAAGCTTTATACCAGGGATTATTTCTCTCCAATCAACCTATAAGCTTGTATTCAACCTTCTTAAGCCCTCATCTCCGGTATAGTGATCATCCCGTCATGACTACACACGGCTGGCTGTGGTATGATTATCCGCATAATCGCTTTGTAATCGCGGATTCATCTAAAATGACACATCCCGATGCAGATGTACCGGTATTAAGTTTTGACCCCGGCCGGTGTTTCATAGAAGGAGAAGGCAAACCCGACCTGGGAATTGATTTGGGACAGGTTCACCTTGAAGCCGCCGGTACGATGACTCATGAACTGTCCCCTGATACTATCCACGCAAACCTGATCCTGGCTATTGATTTCTTTTTGTCTGATAAAGCATTGAATTATTTAGCCAAAACACTGAATAATATATCGGACGCAGAACCTGTTAAACTTACGGATCCTAAGTTTACCAGGAATTTTCAGTTATTTGCCGGCCATTCCCGGAGTGCAGAGTTACTGAATCAACTCACTCTGTTTGGCCGCTGGAAACACCTTCCCGAAGAATTACAACACACACTGGTTTTTTCAAATCTCACTCTTGCCTGGAATCCTGTGAGCGGATCTTATCAATCAATAGGGCCAATAGGTATTAGTAATATTGGTGATCATATTATTAATAAACAATTTAACGGATCATTGGAACTCACCCACCGGCGCGGGGGAGATAACATGACTTTGTATCTTAATCCGGTTGATAATTCCTGGTTTTATTTCTATTATAATCATGGCCTAATGCAGGTGCTGGCTGGTCCAAAAGTCGAGCGGTTCAATCAGATCATTCGTAATATCAAAGAAAAGAAGAGAAAACTTAAAACCGAACCCGGTGAACCTGCGTATCAGTTTTACCTGGGACAATATCGTTTGGTGCAAGCATACCTCAACCGGGTCGGCAAACGATAACTGAAATTCTTATATTTACTGTTCATGTATCTCTTTTACACTCCGGATATTAGTGAAGATGCATATTATACACTGAATGAACAGGAATCATTGCATGCAGTCAGAGTGTTGCGTTTAAACCAGGACGACCCTGTTATCCTCGTCAACGGAAAAGGGCTTTGGTGTGAAGCTATACTGACCCGGCCTCATCCAAAAAAATCAGAGGTTCAGATCATAAAAAGGATCTCCGAATACGGTAAAATGGCCTATGAATTGCACATAGGCCTCGCCCCGACGAAACAGATTGACCGATTTGAATGGTTTCTTGAAAAAGCCACGGAAATCGGAATTACAAGTATCACCCCGCTGGTATGTGCGCGCTCAGAACGACAAACCGTAAAACAAGACCGTTCGTTGCGTGTGGTAGTAGCAGCCATGAAGCAATCCCTTAAAGCATATCATCCGGTTATAAATCAGGTTACATCGTATCATGATTTTATACATAATGATCTTTCTGACATAAAACTTATCGCCCATTGCATGGCAGAAGAGAACAGGCATCCGCTCCATTCCGTAATTAAAAAATCAACCGGGATTACGATAATTATCGGACCTGAAGGGGACTTTACTCCGGATGAAATAGAACTGGCACTCCATAATAATTTTCTACCGGTAACTCTCGGTAAAAGCCGTTACCGAACTGAAACAGCCGGGATAATCGCCTGCCATACTGTAGCTTTATTAAACCAGATGACCAAGTAACCTTCAATCGTTTAAATTGATTGTCTCATTCATGAAAAATTCCTATCTTGTAACTTTCTGATACAAACCAAACTGTAAAAAAATGCTGGGACGATTCAAAAAAAGTCGACAACTGGATATTTTCGGCACCCCGATTAAAAGGTTTGTTAATTCTGAGCATGAATTGGTCCTGACTGCCGGTATAATTCCCTGGGAAAAACTGGAAAATCAGTTGAAACGCTTTTACTCTACACGCGGCAGACCATCCATACCTCTTAGAAAAGTCTTGGGACTGCTACTTTTAAAAGATCGTTTCTCCGTTGGTGATGAGAAAGCACTGAATATTTGGTTGGAAAATCCCTACTGGCAATACTTTTGTGGTGAAGTATATTTTCAAAAAGAGAAACCTTACTCGTTGAGTGAACTGACCCGTTTCCGAAAACGAATAGGATCAGATGGCGAAATGCTGATCCACCAGATTATTATTGAATACTTTGGAGGAGCGGCTGACAACACTTACGCCAAGTATAGTGATCGTTATGCCGCTTCAGGATCCACTTCAATCTGGAACCGGATCCGAAAGCAATTGAATCGAACCGGAAAGTCCTGAACAACCTTTCCAGTCACGTAATGGTGAAAGATTCAAATACTTAAGTCTTACGTGATTTATCCATTCCAAATCCTGCAACCTGTCAGATTTTTCCGCCAGCAAATGCACCAACAATGCCGTTTGCAGCGTAATTCCCCGAAGGCGACAGACATCCGTGGATTTTCGGGATGGATGAAAATGAATGTAACGATTACTCTGATTCCCAAGTAAAAAGGTCCATGAAGAACCATCCGACAGATGGAGATAATTATACCTTACTCCGTTACTTTTAAGCCATGGAAGATAGGCCTTATAAGTGTAAACACCCATCTGCTTCAACTGCTCTGTAATTTCATTGCTTATTTGCGTTACCGTTAAATCACCGGTGTAAAAATCCAGTGTTGAATGACCAATTGCAGCAATCTCTGTCAGGATATTTTCTTCGCTGAATGGCTTCTGTGTAATCCATACCCTGCAGAACCCCAGATGATGTTTGAGTGGATTATAAAGTAACGGATAGGGGATATGTTCCCGTATAATCATATCCAACAATTTAAACCTGCATGTTAAGGAAAAAGTTAGTAATTTTATATGTTAAGGAGGTCATGTAAAATGAAAACCAGTTTCATCAGCGTTATTTTATTATCCGGCAGCTTATTATGCTATTGTCACAACCCCTCAAAACACTTGGCCATGAACGCACAGGAAAAGGATCGCCAGCCTGTGGTCGCCGGACAGTTCTATCCGGCTGATTCTGCAGAATTGACAAAAATGCTATCAGAATTTTTCAAAGGAGCCCCAAAACCCACTAAGAACAAACATATCAGGGCATTAGTAGCCCCTCATGCCGGATATGTTTTTTCCGGTGCAGTGGCTGCAGCCAGTTATAACCAGTTAAATCCCGAAGTCGAATATCAAAGAATTTTCATTCTTGCTTCATCTCACCGGATAAGTTTTGGCAAAGCATCCATATACAACCAGGGAGATTACTTCACCCCAATAGGTCGCGTTCAGGTTGACCGGAACCTGGCCACTCAACTGATTGAGCAACATGACATTTTTGTTTATAATCCGGATGCACACAATATGGAGCACAGTATTGAGGTACAGCTTCCTTTTCTGCAGTATCATTTGAAAAAACCTTTTAAAATTGTTCCGATTGTATTGGGAACTCATCTCCCTGCTACCTGTGAAAAAATTGCTGAAATTTTGGCTCCATATTTCAACAGGGATAATCTGTTTATTCTAAGTTCGGATTTCTCACACTATCCGGCATATGAGGATGCGGTAAAAGCAGACCACCGTACGGCTGATGCATTCTGCAGTAACCGGCCGGATCTATACCTGCAAACACTTAAACAGAATGAGCAAATGCATATACCCGGACTGGTTACCAGCATGTGTGCCTGGCCGTCAGCCCTGACATTACTCTATATGACTCAAAAAAGCCGGTCACTAGAATTCCATCAGGTGAAATATCAAAATTCAGGAGACATCCGGTTGTATGGTGATCATTCGAGTGTGGTAGGCTATTACGCCATAGAAATCACAGAAAAAGATGCGGACAAGAAACAGAAACCTTCATGTACGCTCAGTGAGCAGGAAAAAAAGATCTTACTGGAGATTTCCCGCGAAACGCTTGAATCCTATCTTCGGTCCCATACTATTCCTGATATTCCAGATACACGGTTAACCGGTCATTTAAAAGAACAACATGGTGCCTTTGTAACATTAAGAAACGGGGAACAACTTCGGGGATGCATTGGCTCCTTTGAACCGGATAAGCCGCTGTACCAACTCATCCAATCACTTTCAATCTCATCAGCCACTCATGACACCCGTTTTCTCCCGGTTCAAAGTCGTGAGTTAAATCATATTCATATTGAAATTTCGGTTCTTACACCCATGCAAAAGATTGACGACATTCAGCAGATTGTTCTGGGGAAGCACGGTATTTATATAAAGAAAGGATACCGGTCAGGTACGTTTTTACCCCAGGTAGCTACTGAAACGGGATGGGATCTGGAGGAGTTTCTGGGGCATTGTGCACGGGATAAAGCCGGTTTGGGATGGACCGGCTGGAAGAATGCTGATATTTATGTATATGAAGCAATAGTGTTTGAAGAAAAGCAGAAAGATTAAGAATGATAAACACTTATATGCTCATCCCGATTGCGATCACCCTGCTGATCCTCTACGGTTGTTCATGGTTCTTCTCACGATTCGGATTACTGAAAAAATCCCTTCATCTGAGAATCTGGAACTGGATACTGTTAATGACTTTTCTGGTTACCGCCGTTCTCGGCACAGTTATGGTTGTTCAAATCAATCGGAAACTTGATATCCCGCTTACTGAAATTCTTCTTAAATGGCATGTTAATTTCGGTATTACCATGAGTTTTATCGGGATCTTTCACTTCTTAACCCACCTCGATTATTATTTCAAACGCCGCCGGAACTCCACACCCGTTTCACCCCCGCTATCCCCGGTCATATTTCCTGTTCTTCCTTTCGCTTTTTTAATCGGCTTCACGGGAATATTGTCTCAAACCCTGGTCATCAGGGAATTTCTATCTCTTTTTGAAGGTAATGAATTTAACCTGGCTCTTATCTTTTTTTCCTGGATGATACTCACCGGATCAGGTGCTGTAATGGGGCGCAGAAAAAAACTTCCTCTCCCTGAAAAGACGATCTTATCCTTACCCTTCCTATTAACCCTGGTTCCGGTAATCAGTTTGCTGCTGCCCGGGATAGTAAGTTATCTCCTGATCCCGTCAGGTTCAGAATCTGGTCCCCTGACACTACTGGGTTTATCTGTTTTGGTTTTAATACCCATTTGCTTTATAAATGGATTCTCATTTACCTATGCGGCTTCGCAATACCGGTTTCAGAGCATACAAAACCAACCCGGTAAAGTGTACGGATGGGAGAGTATCGGTGGAATGGCAGCCGGTACGGGAGTTACATTAATGATCCTGTCGGGTTGGTCGAATATTCAGATTTACCTGCTTCTTATATTACCCGTTATTATAGGATTTGATATCATAATTTTTCAGAAAAAAAAATATCAGGCTATCCGGATTCTGCCTCTGCCCATCCTGTTATTATTAATTCTGTTTCTCTTTTTCCCGATTGAAAAATGGATGACACACCTGCATTACCCTAACCAGGAGTGGGTAGACGAAGCGTACGGACATTCCGGACATTCTCTGCTGACCCGGTCAGCCGGTCAACTAAGTTTTTACCAAAACGGCATCCTGATGGAAAGCTATGGTGACCCCCTGAAGAATGAGGAACTGGTTCATTTCAATATGCTACAGAGAGATACCTGTGATTATGTTTTAATCATTGGAGGTGCCTTATTGCACCTCCAGCATGAAATTGACAAATACCCAATAAAAGGAGCAGATTATCTTGAAGCAGACCACTCTGTAATAAACATGGGCGAAAGGAATCAATTACTTCCCAAGGGCAAGAATGTTCGTGTGATCCGGACTTCAGTCTTGCCGTTTTTAAGGCATACACAACGCAAATACGGTTCTGTATTGATCAATCTTCCCGGACCGCTGTCAATAAGTTTGGATCGTTTTTACGAGCGTTCTTTTTTCATCCGGTTAAAAAAAGTTATGACCGTTGAGGGGGTGGTCACATTCGTACTTCCGGGTACGGCAAATTACCTTTCAGAATCGGCTGTTGAGACCATCAGCAGTGTTCAAAACACGATACAGGAAATCTTCCGTCATGTTCTGCTCCTTCCCGGAGAATCAACTTATCTACTGGCTTCTGACCGGTCGTTAAAGTCAAACATCAGTGAGCAATATGTGCTCAAAGGAATCCAAAATACATACGTAAATAACGATTATTTCAGTCCGATCGTTTTTTTACCTCGAGTCAAATGGTTAAACAATATCAGCAAACCGGACAATAACCTTAATACAATCAACCATCCCAAAGCTTTTGGCAATCAACTGGTATGGTGGTTTAACCGCTGGAATATGAGTTGGGCCTTTCTTGTTCTGTTAGTAATAATACCTTTTATTGCCGGCATTGCTTATATGCGGGGACCATTCAGGCCGGGAATGTTTTCAGCCGGATTCATCAGTACCGGAAGCGAGATCTTACTGCTATTTGCCGTTCAAATGATTACAGGGAATCTCTATCTTCTAATGGGACTTATGTCTGCATTGTTCATGGGAGGACTGGCATTAGGGAGCTTTTTGTCATTACGTTTTCTTTCAGGCAGGCGCTATCTGACACTATACATTTTACTTGGCGTTATAACGCTGATCCCGGCACTATTAGCCTGGGGGACCTCGCATCTGGACCTGGTTACGGATCCTGAGATATGGACACTTTCGATGATCATGATATGCCAGATACTGATTGCCTGGATAACAGGAACTTATTACAGGTTTGGAAGTATGGGTCATCAGGAACATGAATCAGGAGGGCTCTTTTACGGATTGGATCTTTACGGTGCTGCAGCGGGTTCGTTGGTTATCCCATTAATCCTGTTCCCCCGTTTTGGTATTGCGGGATCTTTTCTTGCACTTTCGGCGTTTGGATTCGTAACTTTGATGATAGAAACAGCGCTAAAAGGTCGGTTTGTTTCATCACCATAATGGACAAAAGAACATTTATCAACGATTGCCTGCTACTCGCGGGAGGGTGTTTTTGCCTCCCTGACAGTGTATTAGGTTTGACTCAAATTCCAAAGAAAATGATTACCACCAACTCTCCCGAAAAACCCGCTCTTCGTGAAGCCCGTTATTACCAACCTACCCCACGGGGAGTCAAATGTTTGATCTGCCCCAATGAATGTACTTTGAAAGACGGTGAATTAAGTGACTGCCGTAACCGGATCGCCAAAGGCGGAAAGCTTTATACAATGGCTTACGGAGATCCGTGTGCCATACATATTGATCCGGTTGAAAAGAAACCTTTATTACATTTTTTACCATCCTCAGTATGTTTCAGCCTTGCTACAGCCGGTTGTAATTTTGGTTGTCTGAACTGCCAGAACTGGGAGATCAGCCAGACCAGTCCTTCCAAAACACGCAACTATGATGCCATGCCTGAAGCGGTTGTAGCTTCAGCAATTGAATCCTCATGTCAATCTGTTGCTTATACTTACAGTGAACCCATTACCTTTTATGAGTACATGCTTGATACCTCGAAGTTAGCTCATGAAAAGGGATTGAAGAACATTATGGTTTCAAACGGATACATCAACCAGGAACCTTTACTGGAACTTTGTCCTTTTATTGATGCCGCTAATATTGATCTGAAGACTTTTGATAATGATGTCTATCTGAAACTCACAGGAGGAAAACTGGAACCCATTTTAGAAACTCTTAAAACCTTAAGAGATCAGGGGGTCTGGCTTGAAATTACCAATTTGATTATTCCAAACTGGACAGATGACCTGAAAACCATCAAAAAAATGTGTCAATGGCTTTCAGATGAGGGATTTAATAATTACCCGCTCCATTTCAGCCGGTTTCATCCACAGTATAAATTAACCCGTTTACCCTCAACTCCGTTGCAAATCCTAACCCAGGCCAGGGATATTGCCAAAGAGGCAGGGCTCAACTATGTGTACATAGGTAATGTGCCGGGCATTAACGGAGAAGACACATACTGCCCGAATTGTAATAAATTACTGGTTCAGCGACGCGGATTCACGGTATTACAAAACCATATTGAAGACGGCAAGTGTGCTTTCTGCAAGACCCCTATTGCAGGAGTCTGGGAAAATTGACATTAATATTCGCCCGAAACTTTTTTCTTTATTCTTTCCCCTTTGATTATCGTTTTCGGCATTATAATCATTTTCGAGTATTTTTGTGAATCAAAATAATTAAGATTAATGAGTGATCATGATAGGCAACATCTTCCCAAATGGATGAAAATGCGATCCAGACTTCCGGCGGATGAACAATTCAGAAAAACCAGGGATATTGTGGCGCTAAACCATCTGCACACTATTTGTTCCAGCGGTAACTGTCCGAATATCGGTGAATGCTGGAGTGCAGGAACAGCTACTTTTTTAATCCTGGGAGATATTTGCACCCGTAATTGTAAATTCTGTGGTGTATCTTCAGGCAAGCCTGCTCCGCCCGATCGGGACGAACCGCTTCGTTTGGCTGAAACCATCCTGAAAATGCATTTAAAACACGCGGTAATCACTTCGGTTGACCGTGATGACCTGCCCGATGGAGGAGCCGGTTTCTGGGCAGATACCATTCGTACCATAAAGCGTGTCAATCCCCATATAACCATGGAAACATTGATTCCGGATTTTGACGGAGAGCCATCCAGAATACAACAAATTATCAACGAACAACCTGATGTTATTTCACATAATTTAGAAACCGTCCGACGTCTGACCCCACAAATACGTTCACGTGCCAAATATGAAACCAGCTTGTCAGTGCTTCATCAGATTGCACAATCAGGAATCGTAGCCAAATCAGGTCTCATGCTGGGATTAGGAGAGGAAATTTTTGAAGTTGAAGAAGCCATGGATGATCTTATTCAAACCGGATGCTCGGTACTAACACTTGGGCAATACATGCAACCCACACGTGATCACATGCCCGTATCCCGGTGGATCAAACCTGAATTGTTTGAAGAGCTCCGTCAAACAGCTTTTTCAAAGGGCTTTGTGCACGTTGAAAGTGATCCCCTGGTACGTTCATCCTATCATGCAGAAAAACACGTTCGCAAAACCATTTCTCTATGATTCTCTATCATGACCTTGGAGTAATGGATTACAAAGAAACATGGGAATACCAGGAAAAACTATTCAATGAGCGGGTAGAACAAAAAATATTAAACCGCTCACTTGAACCCGGGCAACAAATATATCTCGATGATCTTCTTCTGTTTGTTGAACATCCTCATGTTTTTACACTGGGCAAATCCGGTGATTCAGGAAACTTTTTAATTCGTAAAGAATTCCTTGAAACAATTCATGCAACTTATTATCATACCAACCGCGGTGGTGATATTACTTATCACGGACCGGGTCAGATAGTAGGCTATCCCATTTTTGACCTCGAACATTTCGGGATGCATATCAAACAATATATTGCAGGTTTGGAGGAGGTGATCATACAAACATTGGCATATTATGGCATCCGTGCAACCAGGCTGTCCGGTGCGACAGGTGTCTGGCTTGATCCGGGAACAGAGAATGCACGAAAGATCTGTGCCATTGGCGTAAGAGCGAGTCGTCATATTACCATGCATGGTTTTGCATTTAATATCCTTACTGATCTTAGTTATTTCGATTATATCAATCCCTGTGGTTTCACTGATAAAGGGGTCACCTCGATGGAAAAAGAGCTTGGGGAAAAACCGGATTTTGAATCCGTAAAGCTTATCTTAAAAGAAAAACTGATATCTTTCTTCTCAAATTTTCAGGATGCAGAAAAATGAGTAAGTAAAACAGATGTGTCAAGACTGGTCTTTGGTACTTTTTACTACCGGAATGCAATCTTCCGTGGGGATGATTATTCTGTATCATATTTTTGTCTTTTATCCCCTGTTTATCAACAAAGCACCATTCCCGGTAAAAATGCCACGTATTATTTCCGGCATCTTTATTCTTTCTCTTGCCGCTATGGGGGGGGCATTTTTTCACCCGGGTCAATCATTGCATGGTTTCAACCTTAGTCATACATGGCTCGGTTACGAATTACTTTTTGGGTTGATGTACATCGGACTGCTTCTTGTTTTATTATTCATCAGCATCACCACCACCTCTTATAAAAGATTTCTCAGGCTGTTTCTTAATCTCACTGCCATAGCAGGATTAATCCTGATATTCACTATGGTACGGGTTTATTATCTACCAGCTCAACCGGCCTGGCATAATTTCTACACTCCCACTTCCTTTTATCTTTCTGCATTCATTCTCGGTGGCAGCTGGTTATTAATTCTGCAGGTAAATAGCGGTTCACTGGCCACGCAAAAAGCCCTTGCCAGTTTACTGATTCTCCTATTTTCTGTCAGCCTGATATTGGTTCCGATCCAAATGAGCCTTCTTAATAACCTTCAACCTCCAGATAATCATTCTCTTGAAATAATATTAAAACAAAACCGCTGGTTGTTTTTCATTAAACTGGTGACACTGATCATAGCTCTCGGATCAGCTATATTGGCTTATCGCGCTATCCGTTCAGACACTACACACTGCAGAAGAATTCAAGTACCGGTTTGGTTCTTGGGGATCTGTTCGGTATTGGCTATGCTCACAGACCGGATTCTTTTTTATCAATTAGCCAGTTAATTTTTTATATTTTATCTTTAGAACATGAGTCATATCAACATCCCCCTGGCAGATCTGATCATTATTCTGGTTTACCTGTTAGGAATTCTCGGAGTAGGCATTTGGGTGGTCAGAAAGCAAAAAATGACCCCGAATTCATATTTTCTTGCCGGCCGTTCGCTTAACTGGGCATTTATCGGCGCAGCTCTTTTTGCGTCCAATATTTCAACCATCCATATGGTTGGACTGGCAGCAGCGGGTTACCGCGACGGGATGGTACAGGGAAACTTCGAATGGATGGCTGCTTTTTTACTTATACTTTTAGGATTGGTATTTGCTCCATTCTATTTTAAAAATAAAATCTCCACCTTACCGGAGTTTCTTGAACGACGATACAGTGGCTCTTCAAGGTCGATGCTTGCCTTTCTGGCCATTGTCGGAGCACTGTTCATGCATATTGGGATCAGTTTATATGCCGGTGCTGTGGTTTTCGAGAATTTTTTCGGGATCAACCAGTGGGTTTCCATCATTATTATATCAGTTATTACCTCCATCTACACAATACTTGGAGGATTAAAATCCGTAGTAATCACCGAATCAATTCAGACTATTATCCTGATCATCGGAGCCGGCGTTATGGCGGTCATGGCAATTTTAGCACTGCCTGACAAAGGCATTCATACTTTATCCGAGCTTAAGGCTGCCTTGCAACCCGATCAACTTGTTCTGCTGCGAAGTGCAAAGAGTGCACCCAATCTTCCCTGGTACTCAATACTATTGGGTTATCCTATTATTGGATTATGGTATTGGTGTGCCGATCAAACCATTGTTCAGCGTGTATTAGGAGCGCGATCGCTGAAAGATGCACAAATCGGACCCGTTTTCGCCGGTTTTATCAAAATTCTTCCGGTTTTTATTATGGTGATCCCCGGAATCCTGGCATTTGCTCTTTTCCATGATATTATCGGAGGTGTGGAGAATGCCAATGAAGCACTGCCTGTTTTAATCACCCAATTGTTACCTACGGGTTTAAAAGGTTTACTTTCAGCGGCTTTGATGGCCGCCCTGATGAGCACCATCGCTGCTGCGCTTAATTCTTCTGCCACACTGGTCTCCGTGGATATTGTAAAACGAATCCGACCTAAAACAGCGGATCGTAAGTTGGTGGTGATTGGTCGCTGGACCGCCGTTGTAGTGATGCTGCTTGCTATTGCCTGGTCACCAATGATCGAACGATTCAGGAGTATTTTCGATGCCATCAACGTAATACTGTCTGTTTTGGCTCCACCCATTGCCGTCGTTTTTCTTTGGGGAGTATTCTCCAAACGGGGCACTCAACAGGCCTCTTTTATCACCATCCTGGCCGGATTTATTTTCGGTGCTACTGTTTTCCTGCTTGATTTTCCGGCTTTCGGCGACACCAAATTGATCACTGAAGGACTTGGGATTCCCTATATGATGCAAGGTTGGTGGTTATTTGTAATTTTGACTATTATCTATTTTATAGTCAGTTTTCTCACACCAAAACCACGTAAAGAACAGATTGAAGGACTTACGCTCGACAAACCCTTCTCTTTCATCACCAAAGGTAAAATTACCGGAATCACCGATCCCCGTATGCTCTCTTTGATTCTTATTGTTGTAATGACCGTCTTGTATTTCACTTTTAGTTAAATTACCATGAGAAAAGCACTCCCTTTCGGAGCAGGAACCGGATTAATGCTTGGTTTGGCTGCCTGTACTCCTGTAAAAAACCGAATACCGGATAAGCCCAATATTTTATTTCTTCTGGCTGATGATCAGCGATATAACACAATTCATGAATTGAATTGTCCTGAAGTTGCTACCCCTAATATGGATCTTTTAGCCCGTCAGGGACTGGTATTTACCCATGCACATATTATGGGCGGAACCTGTGGGGCCGTTTGTATGCCCAGCAGAGCTATGTTGCTCACCTCGAAATCACTTTTCAGATTAAAAGATAAAGGTCGCTCCATCCCGGATCAGGATATCATGTTTCCGGAGTACCTGAGAAAAAACGGCTATACTACATTCGGTACGGGTAAATGGCACAACGGCAGAAAAGCTTTTGCACGTTGCTTTAGCGATGGCGGAAAAATCTTTTTCGGTGGAATGAGCAACCACCTGAAAGTACCTGTAAATGATTTCGATCCCGAAGGAGTCTATCCAAAAAAGAGACAGTATATCGGCGAAAAATTTTCAAGTGAATTATTTGCCGACGCAGCCATACAATTTCTGGATAATTACAAAGGGGAAAACCCGTTTTTATGTTACGTAGCTTTTACCGCTCCGCATGACCCGAGAATGGCTCCCAAAGAATATGCCGACCGGTACACTACAGACAATGTAAGCGTTCCTGAAAACTTTTTACCCCAACATCCCTTTGATAATGGCGAGTTGCGGATTCGTGATGAAATGCTGGCTCCTTTTCCCCGAACACCTGAAATTATCAAATATCACCTCGGAGCCTATTACGCCATGATCACACACCTGGATAACCAGATCGGTCGTATTCTTGAAGCACTGAAAAGAGATGGTTTTGAAAAAAAAACCATCATCATATTTACAGCAGACAACGGCCTGGCAATTGGCTCTCACGGTTTGATGGGTAAGCAAAATGTGTATGACCACAGTGTACGGGTTCCGTTAATCATAAAAGGCCGGGGGATTCCGAAAGCGCACAGTTCCACTCTTTGTTACCTGAATGATCTCTTTCCCACCATTTGCGACATCACCGGCCTGCCGGTTCCCGGATCTGTGGAGAGTAAAAGCCTTTTCCCGGTCATTGATTCTCCCGGCACCCGTATTCATGATTATGCCTTCTATGCGTACAGAAATTACCAGCGCGGTATCCGGACAGCAGGGAACTGGAAATTAATCCGCTACCAGGTAAACGGATCTGATACGCTGCAGCTCTTTAATCTGAATGCGGATCCTCTTGAAATGCATAACCTGGGTACAAATCCCGAATACCGGCAATCAGTTAAAGACCTCAACCATCTGATGCATAATGCAATGATCTATTTCGGAGACACATTACAGTGGATTAAAAAATTGTAAGAATTGCATAAAGCTATAGTTGCGGTTGCAGTATGGCATTGATATCGTTTACCGTCAGATCTTTTGCCTGGCTGATATACTCAAGCCCACGCCTGCGCATATTATCCTCAATTTTTTCAATCGCTTCCCGACCAATACCGTAATCAGATAATTTAGTCGGCACATCCAACGATTGAAAAAACTGCTCTGTTTGCCAGATTGCTTCTTCTATAGACGTTTGTGGATCAAGGGTGTGTATCCCCAATATATTTTCAGCATACTGCAACATTCGTTCCTGTCGCATCTCCCTGACATAACGCATTAACCCGGGTAATACAATAGCCAGTGTTACAGCATGATCCAACCCGTAAAGAATCGTTAACTCATGACCGATCCAATGAGTGGCCCAATCTGTCACAACCCCCATGGAAAGGTTAGAATTAAGTGCCTGAGTAGCCGCCCACATCAAATTGGCTCTCCGATCATAATCCGGTTTCTCGGCATGAACGATTTTCGGACCGATTTCCTTCAGGAGCTGCAATAAAGATTCAGCAAAACGATCCTGCACCCATGCATGAACCGGATAGGTCAGATACTGTTCCATTACATGCACGTAAGTATCAATCACCCCGTTTGCCAATTGATGTTTCGGAAGTGAGAATGTTACTTCCGGATCCAACACAGAAAACCGGGGCATAATCAGATGCGACCTGAACGGTAATTTCTGACCTGTTGATTCTCTGGAGATCACTGAATTCCAATTCATTTCACTCCCGGTTGCCGGCAATGTCAGCACGGTACCAATGGGTATAGCCTGTTTAACCTCAACCTGGTCACTTAACAATTCCCAGGGATCCTCCCCCGTGTAAGGAGCAGCAGCCGCAATAAATTTAGCTGCATCGATCACCGAGCCGCCTCCGGTAGCCAGAATAAAATCAATACATTTCTCTCTGGCCAGTTTTACCGCAGGCATCAGGTCTTCGTACATCGGATTAGGCCTTACACCACTGAATTCGATCCAATCAAACCCTTCAAGTATTTCTTTGACCTGTTCGTACACCCCATTCTTTTTTATGCTCCCTGATCCGTATAACCATAGCACTTTACACCCATCCGGCAAGTGTGCCGGGATGCTGGCAATTTGTCCTTTACCAAAAAGAATTCTAACCGGATTGTAAAATTCAAAATTATTCATGGCTGTTAAAAGATAATGATTTCCTATTAAAGCCTAAATTTATCTCATTTTATTATCTTCATTAGCTGTTACGGAATTAAAATATTTAATTATGAAAAGAAAAATTCTTCTGGCTGCCGGTATTATTCTGGCTGCACAACTTGAGATGACACTGACCGCCCAGGAGGGGTGGCAGAAACTTTTTAACGGGAAAAATTTACACGGATGGGAACAACTTAATGGCAGGGCCAAATACAAAGCAGTTGACGGAATGATCGTAGGGAGTACCGTGGTGGGATCTCCCAACAGTTTTTTATGCACCAAGAAATTTTACGGGGATTTTATTCTGGAATATGATGTTTTGGTTGATCCGAAACTGAATTCAGGAGTTCAGATCCGCAGTCACAGCATGAAGTCATATAACAACGGACGGGTACACGGATATCAGATTGAGATTGATCCCTCTGACCGTGCCTGGTCTGCCGGAGTCTATGACGAAGCAAGAAGAGGATGGTTATATCCTCTTAAAGATAATCCTAAAGCAGGAGCCGCTTTCAAACAAAACGAATGGAATCATTTTCACGTAGAAGCGATCGGAAATGAAATAAAAACCTGGATCAACGGTGTACCGGCAGCCGATCTGATAGACGACATGGACTCTACCGGTTTCATTGGCCTTCAGGTTCATGGTATCGGAAATGACAAAAGCAAAGCGGGGATCCGGGTGAAATGGAAAAACCTCCGGATTGTCACGAACAACCTGGATACTTACCGATGGCCTTATAATCAAAACCTCAAACAGATATGCACCATCCCCAATACCCTGACTCCCCAGGAAATCAAAGCCGGATGGAAACTTCTTTGGGACGGAAAAACCACGAACGGATGGCGTGGTGCCGATAAATCAGAATTTCCGGCAAAAGGCTGGACCATTCACAACGGGATCCTTACCGTAAATGAATCAGGCGGAGGAGAAAGCCGGAACGGCGGAGATATTATCACGGATAAAGAATACGGGGATTTTGAGCTGAGCCTGGAGTTCAGACTGACCAAAGGAGCCAACAGCGGGATTAAATATTTTGTCAAAGAGGGCCTGAACAAAGGAGTCGGGTCAGCTATCGGACTCGAATACCAACTGCTGGATGACAAGAATCATCCGGATGCAAAAAACGGAGTGGGAGGCAACCGTACCCTGGCGTCATTGTATGACCTGATACCAGCTGCCTCAAATAAACCGGTCAATCCAACCGGACAGTGGAATAAAGCCACAATTATCTGTCATGGCAATCATGTCGAACACTGGCTTAATGGGGTTAAAGTAGTTACTTATGATCGTGGCACACAAATTTTCAGGGCACTGGTACAAAAAAGTAAATACAAAATATATCCCAACTTCGGTGAAGCACAAAAAGGTCATATTTTATTACAGGATCATGGGAATAAAGTGAGTTTCAGGAACATAAAGATTAAGGTTTAGAAGGTTTAGAAGGTTTAAAAGTTTAGGAAATTTAGTTATGAAAACAGATCGCAGGAGTTTTATTAAAAGTTCATCTATTGCAGCAGCAGGAGTCACCTTTGGAGGAGCTACCTTATCTGCCGCTTCATACAAACGGGTTATGGGGGCTAATGATCGCATCAAGGTAGGTGTCATAGGTTTTTCCAACCGGTTCAGAGGTGCCCTTTTGCCGGCATTTTTGAAATCAAATGCTAAATTGAATTTTGATATTGTAGCCGTATCGGACATATGGAATGAACGCCGGAATGATGGACAGGATCTTCTTGAAAAGAAATTTGGCCATCCGGTGATGAAGTGCCGCAACAATGAAGAGTTATACAGCAAAGCGGATGTTGATGCCGTGATCATCTCAACGGCTGATTTCCAGCATGCTTTGCATACGGTTGATGCTGTCAGAGCCGGTTGTGACACATACACCGAGAAACCGCTTGCCGAAACGATGGCAGACGCCCGTGCCGTTCTGAAAGCAGTCAGAGAAACCGGTAAAATCGTTCAAATCGGATCACAACGACGCAGCGGATTGAATTACCAGGCTGCTGCCGATTTTATTCAATCCGGTGAATTCGGACCGATTACTATTGTTGAAATGACCTGGAACGTCAACCAGCCTGGACGTTGGCGCAGACCACAACTGACCGCCAGGATCCGCAAAGAAGACACCGACTGGAACCGGTATCTTTTAAATCGTCCTTATGAAGATTGGGATCCAAGAAAGTATCTTGAATACAGACTATTCTGGCCCTTCTCCTCAGGAATCCCGGGTCAGTGGATGTCTCACCAGATTGATACGGTACACTGGTTCTCAGGCCTGCCTCATCCTCGCAGCGTTGCAGCCAATGGCGGAATTTACGTTTGGAAAGACGGGAGGCGAAATTTTGATACTCTTACTGCCGTATTCGATTACGGTCCGGCAGATGATCCCGGATCCGGATTCCAGGTAGTGTACTCCTCCCGGCAGCATAACTCAGCCGGAGGTGTGAAAGAGATTTACTATTCCAACGGAGGAGAACTCAACCTGCTGACCAACAAAATCAGTCCGAATGGTGGTTTAACAGCGGGGTTTGCAAAAGCTATGAATATGAAACCGAACCTGTTACCGGAGATCAACCTGGCTGACCGCATTATAAAAGCAAACACCAATGCCAATACCGGTGCCGACGACATGACTTC
>Ga0190359_1000521_pt1 | contig 25832 bp, 15 predicted proteins | sample 48721823_MG_FD_161269 | JGI IMG/M metagenome (GOLD analysis project Ga0190359, IMG submission 161269) | Hydrothermal vent microbial mat bacterial communities from Southern Trench, Guaymas Basin, Mexico - 4872-18-2-3_MG | ecosystem: Environmental > Aquatic > Marine > Hydrothermal vents >... | reverse complement strand
AAGAATGGGATCACTTATGTTGTATCCACAAGAATCATTAAGCCGGAGTGACTCAATAAATTTACACAGGGATATTAGAGCATATCAAAAAAGTCTCGGTTATGCAGGACAGAATAGGTGTATATGCTGTTGGAATAAATGGTGAGCTTTTCCGATATTAAAAAGGATTGAGATCAGACAGAGTCAGTCCTGTAAACTTATCGGCTATATTACTAATTTAACGGGTAACTGTAAAAGACATTGTCTTCGTAAAAACACTGCTTATAATTTCAGCAAAATAAATACCGGAAGATAAATTCCTCTTGTCCAGTTCAATGATTGTATTACCTGAAACGATTTGTTTATCATATTTTATTGAAATCCTTAAGCCTTTGAGATTATACAAATCAACAATGAGATCAGGTATTGCGGCATTTACTTTTAAAGAAATGTTCTGCTTTGAATTGGATATATTGATTTGAGCATCCTTTATATCTTTTTGAACAAACTCATTCGGATTCTCTATTGCAGTGCTAATATTAAGGTTATAGGGTCTTTCTGCGTTGAATTCCTTAAGACGATCAAGAAACCAGCCATTATCATATTCACCCATTTTAAGTCCCCACACGGTGCCCTGTCTTTGATTATTACAGCTTGCCATAAAACCAATAAACCCTGCATTTAAAAAATCGTCAACATGCCTGAAAAAATATGGAAAAAAAGTGTCCTGGTATTTATTTGGTTCATTGGGTAATTCAGGATACCCCGGCTCATCAAAATACCCAATACTTGTCTGCCATCCACATATTGGAAGGTCAATACCTTTTGCCAACGTTTTACACCAAACTAAAAAATCCGCATTTCTATTATCATCCCACATCCAAATTTCAGCAGTAGAGCCGGCATCAGCTCCATATTTTTCAAAGAAAATGACATCACCTTTATAGGGATCACGCAATATCTTTTCCAGATAAGGGATTGTTTTTTTTGCGTTTTCTTCAGGTGTTGGAAGCCAGAAACTATTAAATCCCCAGTGATTCATCATAATGCCAGCATAGCAGTCTGGATCTGTATCCTTTAAAAGACAGATTATGGCAGCAGCAAAATCCCTGAAAGTATTTGTAAATTGGGATAGACATGAAAATCCCAGATTGTTTATTTGACAAGTTTTATTAAAATATTTTTCACCTAATCCCCCCATGTCGTCCTGGAGAAAATAGCCCCATACATCGGGTTCAATTGTGTATATGGGTGAGTATCCTTTGCAGCTATCGGCTACATGCTTCACTGCCTTAAAATATTTAGTCATGTAGGCTGTATTACTGCATGATTGCAGTAAAGTGTTAATATTATCAGAGTTTGCAGCAGCCATATAAATAGTGATGGAAGGCCTGATTCCATGAGGGCCTTTTGCATAATTATACGTCGAAGTAAAAATCCAACCACCGGGGGCATCTGTTGAAGTACAATACCTGTATCTGTAATCAATTTGTATACCTGCATCCAAAGCTTTTACCAACTGCTCATTTCTTGGAGGCATATTTTCATCAACAAGGCCGAATTTAAAATCATCCCACCCCTCAGGCGGTTTCCCCCATTGCCCGGCAAAAATAGAAGTGGTTACAATTAACAAAATGCTGTAGACAACAAGAAGTGCCCTTCTCATAGGTACCACCCTCTCTTCCCTCTAAATTTCATGAAATATAAACCGAATTTTCCCTACTCTCATATATAAAATTAATACATTTCATGGATGAAAAACGAATTTTTGGCAACAATTTGCAGGGTAAGTGTAAAAAATCGGAACTATTTGCCCGGATTTGTTGACAATAGTAATGCTATAAACAATATTTACATTCAGGGTGCAATAATTGTATACTATTGGTATATAACAGAAACAAACGGTTTATTTAAAGTATAATCCGAAAGGGTAAACCATGGACTCAAATGGTCCCCAGGTAGAAAAAGAGGCACTTTTTGTCGAAGAGAATGAGAAGGCGGAAGAGTATATACAGGCAGGCGATCTGCCGGCTGCTGCGCGAATTCTTGTTGATATAGTTGAGAAGGATCCGGAAAACTGGCGTGCATTTAATAACATGGGTATTATTTCATGGGAGCGCAAGGCATGGGAGGATGCCTTTACCTCGTTTAAACAGGCCTGCACACTCAAACCGGATTATCCTGACGCGTTAATCAATCTTTTTGATGCTGCATTGAAATTGCAGCGTATACATGAAATACAGCCTGTATTCGAAAAAGCCCGGGAGGCTGATCCGGAGAACGAAGAAATTACCATTATTGCAGAGTCAATTGAAACACAGGGAGACAATATCTACACCTCGGAACGGGCTCTCAGTATCGGTACCTCCAATCCCAGAATTGAAGAAGCCAACAAATTACTGGAGGAAGGTCAGCTTAATTCTGCCATGGAGAAATATCTTGCTATCAATGATGAAGAGGGGCCGAAGGCGGAGGTGTTTAACGGCTTGGGCATTATTTCTTATTACCAGAAGCGGTATAAAGATGCATTTACCCTCTTTTATGAGTCATTAAAACTCAATCCGGTAGCATCTGACACCTATCTAAACCTCATTGATGCGGCAAAAGAGTGTGGTCTCAGTGAAGATGCCAGAAAAGTATATGATTTCTATTGCAAGGAATTTCCTTCACTGAAGAAAATTGAGGCGGATTTTAACCGGATCGCTGAGAAAGAGTAAAACTGATGTTTTTACTATAAAATGTTAAAAGCGCTAAAGTGGCCGGTTAAAAATTCCGATAATTTTAATAAAATAACCTGAAAACTCCATAACACCTCCCTTGTGTGTTATTCTGTTTACTCTCAGCTTCCCCAAGTTTTGAAGAGGAAACAGAAGGAAAATTCAGGTAAATTCCAAAAAAGCGGACGTACTTCATGAATACGTCCGCTTTTTCGTTTTACTGCGTGAATAAACGTACACAACAACTCTTTTTACGGAGCACCATCTTTTATAAAAATGATTCCAGGCTTTTACTTCTACTGCTGATAATAATGAAAATGTTATCCATTTCATAGACAAATGATTTAATATATGGTATTATTTATTGTAACGAAGATGTACTACTTAATATTTACCCCTGTCTGGTGGACAGGATAATTTTTTTGCTTTTTGACGAAGCATATTAGCTCCGTTGACAGCAAACAGTATAAAAAGTGAACTATGAATTTAGAATTTTCTTTCACCACCGCAAGAGATTACCATACGATCATTTTTCGGGGCGACATGACAGTAATCTCCTCAGCTCCGGTTTCCATGGAATTGAGTAAAAAAATAGCTGCAGAATCTAAGAAAGATTATGTTCTTGATTTATCGGGAGTTAAATCTATTGATTCAAGCGGCCTTCGATTTATTATCACCCTGAAAGAGAAAATAGAAGAACATAACGGGCAACTTTCTATTTTAAAACCTTCAAAAACAGTAATGAAGATATTACGAGAGACGAATATGATAAAAGTCCTTGATATCATCAAATCGTATGACACGCTAAAAAAACAGTAAACCCGGATTGCATGGTTATGCCTTTAAAACTCAGTCAGTTTAAAAAGGAACTAGTCCTTATTTTATTTGCGGCTGTTTTTTTGGTTTGCGCCAGCCATCTGGCTACGAAAAGTTCCGATGTCATTGCAGTGAAACATCAGAATCTTTATCTGCAGCCCATCAGCGGTTTGGATAAACTTGCATTGCTGGAGGAGTGGCCTGCAGATAAGAATCAAGGGACATTTCTCCTGGAGCAGTTCTCTTTCCTGAATAAAAATCTTCTTGCCGAGTTCAGGCGATGTGAGAAATATGGCCTCTACACAATGGTTGACAGTACCGGTTCGTCAACCGTTACGGTAACACCGGAACTTTCTTCTCCCAGAATAAGAAATGATACCCTTCACTTACCAATGATACTAAAAGCATATAACAAGTCTGAAAAAAGAGTCGGCACCGTTACCATTTCAGCATTCGGTTTATGCCCTGTTGACAGCACCGGAACCATACCGTTACAGAAACTTGGCAAGGCTTTGGCGGATTATCGCAGGCGGTTTCCCTATAAAAAAATTGTTGCGCTGTTTTATGCTGCCGAGAATAGCAAATGATGAAATTCCATTGATAAAAAAATACAATAGTATAGACACTGCTTTTATAAAATGGTATGATTAAACGTGGTTACGAGCCAGTGGAGCACGTAGGTAAAAAGTATAACAGTTCCCTCTGTTTCATTATATTTTTTTGTTATGAGTGAAGTAGAGTTACAGATATCCCATATAACATCGGCACAGTACGAGATACTCTGTTTCCAGGGAGAAATAAGTGTCTCGACACTTCTTCCGGTAACCCCCAGGTTAAACGCGTTAACTACTCTCAAACATCCGAAAGATCTTGTTTTCGACCTTTCAGATGTTCCTTCAATTGATTCAAGCGGTATACGTCTTCTCATAAATGTTGATAAAAAAATGAAATCGATCAATAAACATTTTTTTATTCTCCAGCCTTCCGAAAGCGTGCTGAACACCCTCGAAAATACCAACATGACCAAAGTATTCACTATTATTGACTCACATGCAACATTGGAAAAGCAGATACAGACCAATACCTATGAAAAATATTCTCCCTATGCCACGGAGGAGGACGGATTACACAAACTGCGATGCTCCTGTGCAATATGCGGATCGCACGACGTTGTCGGATACCTGTTTGATCAGAATGCGTTTACCTGGAAATGGGTCGATGATGATCCTTTCCCGACGGCCTATTCCATTTCAAATGACGAGCCTTTTAATTTATTTGGTATGCTACCCATTGTGTGCCTTGAATGTTTCATGACTTCGATACGTATTCAGGATTTCAATATTCTCGATGAAGATGAAACAGTTGCAATAAAATCGACCCTTCAGGATGAGAGTAAAAATCTGCTTTCAAAAACGATTAAAAAACGTAAAAAAATGATGGAAACGGAAATGGCTATACCGGATGATTTCTTTTATTATCCCCGGGCAAATGAAGCACAGTTTAAAGCTTACGAGCTGGCTGAATTCTGTATTCGTACCATATCGGTACTGAATATTAATGCAACGCCATTTGAAGTGGGCTACCATAATTACCTGATAATTCAATTTGCCGAACAGAATTTGAAAGAACAGTATATTAACAACTGCAGGACATGGTTTACCCAGGCACTACAGAGTGCTGAAGAACTCTCCTCATTTGAGCGGGCATTGAGTTATTTCGTTCTTTTTGTTGCAAACCTGAATCTTGACAGAAAAAAAGAAGCTTCTCAGTTTATTACCGAGCTCTCGAACCTGGACGGCAGTCTCCCCGCAACCATCTCCGACGAGGGCTATAATAGTCCCGCCTTCTGGCACAAGCAGGCCGGATATATCTGGAAACAAGAGATCGAAGCACAATCCACATCGATGAAGGTAAAGTAGGCTGCGGGGAAATTAATTCTATTGCCCGTCATTTTTGCATGCAGTCACAATCACCAGTACCTGTATACCGTCACCGCTCCCGCACGCGGTTAATCCTTCACCGGTCGTTGCCGTCAACCCAATGTCTGAAGGAGAGAGTGACAGCAAAGCAGCCAATGATTCTTTTATGGTATCAATATGCGGTGCCAATGCCGGTCGTTTTCCTTCAACAGAGATTGACACATGAGTTATCGTATAATCGCCGAGCGTTTCCAGCGCCTTGTGCAGGTACACACGACTGTCGGTAATCCCCTGTCCGAGGCATAATGCATCACTGACTGCCCCGAGAATATTCACCCCGCTGATGCCGGATACCGCATTGGTGAGCGCATGCAGCAGGACATCGGCATCACTGTTACCTGCAAGCCCCGGACAACCGGGAATGACTACGCCGCCGAGGAGCAGCGGTTTTGTTGAAGGGACGGATTCAAAACGATGTGAATCCTGACCAAGTGCTGTTTTAATCATACAGTATAAAATATGTTACGGTGCGTAGCGCCACCGGAATAACAATGAATCGTTATTCCGGAATAACCTTTTCGTCGCCCAGACTGTTCAGGATACTGTTCACCTTGACTTTTACCGAATATAACGTATTGTCAAGGGTGTCAAAAAAGGTATCGAAGTTACCCTGCAGCCGCTGAAGGTATTCAATGAGACTCTCTGTTTGTGAAGCATTCAAATTGAAGAATTTATATTTATCTTTCTCCTCCATCAACCGGGTAACGGTATGTTTCAGGGAACCCAATGCCTCCACATTTTTAAGCGTATGATCCATGTTGCCAAGGATACCAATCAGATAACGATACTCTTCCTGCAGCTCTTTACGGAATTCCTCCTTTTGTTCTTCCTTTGCCCGCTTCAGGTTTTCACGCATCTTTTCGCTAAATGACGCCTCCACTCTGCCGGTAATTTCTTCCACTGTTTCCTTATATATATCTTTCTTCACCTGCTCTATAACGGCAGGCATTTCATTCCGGGCAATATTTTTCAATGCCTCCTTACGCAGTGTCTCATACTCCTGTTCAGTAATCAGTTTCTTCTGCTGCGCTCTTATATGCTCCAATTCTTCTTCCTGAATACGTTTTTTCTCTTTATCTCTTATTGAATAATACACCTCTTCCTTAATAACCTCTATTTCCTCAGGCGTTACCCGTTGTTGAAGCTGTTGCACGATTTTCTCTCTTACGAGGGTATACAGAGTGTCTTTTTCCTTCTCTTCAAGCTCTTTTCGAATCAACTCAGACAGCTCATTTCGCATTGCATCGGTAATAGTCTCCAATTCCTCCTCGCGGATTTTCCCCCGAATCTCTTCAACCAGCTTATCATGCTCTTCCTGCTCAATAGCAACCGTATCCTGCTCAGCCAACCTTTTCGCAATAGACTCTCGAGCCTTATTCCGTTCCTCCTCAAGCAGATCGTTAAATTCATTATTTTTAATTATCGCAACAGCATCCTGCCTGATACGTTCACGTTCACTCTTCAGAATATCCTCTTGCTGTGTCGCAAGCAACTCTTCACGCACCTGAACAGTAATTTTCTCCCGTTCCTCAGATACTATCCGCTCATACTCTTTCTGTTTTATCTCTTCCCCTGCTTCCTCTTCAACCATTTTCCGTACCTGCGTATAGAGCGCATCATACTCAGTGTCGTGCAGTGTCTTTCGAATCTCTTCAACCATTTCTTTTCGGAGTCCGGCACGTATTATGTCTTTTTGATCGCGTTCCAATTCCCTCACCAGACGATCCTTTAACTCCTCCTCAAGTTCACGAGTCAGGGATTCGGTTCTCTCCTCCGTTACCTTCTTTTCAATCCGCTCTTTGAGTTCCCGTCGTGCATTCTCTTCAAGCTCCTGCCGAAGTTCCCCATTTATACGGTTGCCGATCTCTTCGATATATTGTCGGGTTACCTCCTCTTCAAGGCGCTCGGATTCATCGGCCTGTAACCGATCTTTGATTCTCTGTTTTAACTGTTCCCGTACTTCCTGTTCATAATCACCGGCGTGCTCTTTCTCAACCTGCTCCCGAATCTGCGTTTCCAATTTTTCAGTAAAGAATTCCCGCATCTGGTTCCTGACCGATGCTCGTATGGAATCACCCTCGTTCTTTTTTATTGAGGTATATATCTCTTTTCGTATCTGCTCTCTGACTTGTTTTTCTATCTCTTCAGATTCATTTTCTAAAATGCCGTTTCGTACTTCTTCCTTGATTTCATCGAGCACCACCTCACGTATTTTATCTTTCTCCTGTTCTGCAATGTGCTCCCGTTCTTTCGCTTCAAAAACAACAATTCCTTCATCTTCGCCCCCTTCCCCTTCAGTCCCAGTAATTGCTTCACCATGACTAAGTTCCTCATCAGCCACAGGGATTGCGTTCTGCTCAGGGGTCTCCCGGCTCGCCGCGGGTATATCATCTTTATCCAGTTCGAAATCGTCCCGACGGTGCGGATGAAAAAACAGGAAGAAAATAATAATCAAAGCAAACAGGATACCTCCTGCAATTGCTATAATCTTTTTCGTCTTCAGCGGGATATCAATTTTTTCCCGTGACCGAGTATCAGTCCGAACAGCGCCTGTTTTCCGCTTTATAATATCCTTCAGGTCAGCACTGTCCTTTTCCGCGGCAGTAACCACCGGCGCTGCAGCTGAATCACTTTCTTTACTTACCGGCACCCTGACGGTAAATATTTCCCGCCCGTTAATTTCAACGGGGTATTCCTTATATTGTTCAGTCTTTCGCCAGAAAAACTGGAAAAAGGCCCTGTCCCTGTGAATACATTGTGCAGAACCGCTGTAACGTTTGGCGATTTTATTTAGAAATTCCATGACATCAAGCTGTAATACTACCACACCGCCAAATCGTGTGCCGCCGCTGCTCTTCTCAATACGGATTGGTTTGCTCCAGGTAAGAAGCGTTTTTTTATTTACCGTTTCAAGCGCGCCGTAAAATGATTTTTTTGTCCTTGCGGGAACCGTATACCACTCTTTCTGAGAAACATCCCGATATCGTTGTCCCGGTTCACCTTCAGAAACAGTTTCGTTTACCAGGATCCCTTTCGAATTGGTTCTGATAAGCCGGTAAAAGTAGGAGTGCTTTTTTATAAGAATTTCAAAGAGGCGGTCCGTTGGAGGAACCTCTTTCATGCTGATTTCAGGCTCCTCCATTATTGTCTCGAACAGAAAATCAACCTTCGTAAAATATTTTTCAATAACAGCTTTAATTTCTTCCGACGATTCTGAAGGAAAAACGGGGTTAAAGAGACAACTTATTACGAGATAAAAAGTGAGGAATAGTTTATTCATACACTCTTCACCGTTACGAGTGGCGTAAACAATGTTTTTATTCAATATACTATGATGTTACACGAGAACCTAATGACGTTTTCCGGTAAACAACCGGTTCTACCTATACCCTCAGTATATCATTGCTCTATCCGAGTATCAAGGGTTACTCCCGGGAGAGGTGTCGTTACCGGTCGAGCACTAAATCTGCCGTATTGTTTTGAAATGCACTTTTGCAATTTCCGCTATTCTTTCTTTTCCATACCTTTGCGTAAACTTTTTTGCCGCTGAAACGACCTGCGGGCCCGCACCGAATGGTAGCTTGATAGTATACCGTTCCTGCAGACTGTCTATTTTTTTTTCAAAGGTATCACGGGCAAGTATTGATGCTGCGGCTACGGCGGTATTTGACTCAGCCCGGGGTCGCTGAATAAGATTGAAATGCTTCATCGATGATAACGCGTTTCTAATATACGTTTCATTGCCAAACTGGTCTGAAACCGCTCCATCAGGCGTATCGTCCTTTTCAGAACCCCATACGTCAATAAGATTCTCAATTACCCGTGCATGTCCCCAGGCGAGAAATCGATTGAGATTTTTAAATTTCTCATACAGTTCATTATATTTACGGTTTGACGGCGCAACAATTGAAATGTGCTTTGCATAGTTCTTATGCAATGAATCGGCAATACTCTTCACTTGTCGCGACGATAACTTCTTACTGTCGGTCACACCGAGATGTATGATATCTTTCTCAATCTCCCTGGTAATGTAAAAGCCGGCTATGACCAATGGGCCGAAGAAATCACCTTTACCGGATTCATCGGTACCTATCCACCGCTTCATTGCCGTTTCCCGTGGATCTATTTTCTCTTTCGTTATACCGGGTATGTCGATGCTGTTTTCGCGCAATAGTACAATCGCCTTCTTTGAAGTATCATTACCGGAATTATCTACAAAGGAAAAACCCTTTTTTCTGGAATAATAGATAGTAATCAGGCCGTTCTCCCCCTGTCCCTCAAGCAGCAGCTGGGTACCGTATGGTATCATCTGCTTGAGATAAACCATAATACCGGCACGGTTAATTTCAAGGAGGGCTTTTTTTATGAGCGTCTGAATCTGTTCGATCTCGGAGTAGATCAGCGTGCTCTCTTCACTTTTTTCCGTAATATCAGTCATATTCTCTCAATAAACAGGGATATTTGATAAAAGTAATATGTTTTGAAGATAAAACATGGAACCATATATTGTATATTTATTAGTTTCTTATTTACATAACTATTTCACAACTGTTTATTTCGATTGAGATTTATGATTAAGATCAGGATTAGGATTACGATCGTGATTATGAGAATGAGGTTTAGAACGCGGGTGTAAAGGAAACGGTGTATGCTGAAAAAGAAATTCGAGAAACTGCTGAAACCGGCGGATATCAAGATCAATGGAAAACGTCCCTGGGATATTACTGTGCACAATGATTCCTTTTATTCCAGGTTACTTCTGGGATCGCTGGGATTTGGCGAGTCCTACATGGAGGGATTATGGGATTGTGAGCAGCTCGATTCCATGTTCTGCCGTCTTGTTAAGTCCTCGGTCGATTCACAAACAATACGACTCGATAAAATCCTTATGGATATTGCAGGGAAACTGGTTAACCTGCAGACCAGGTCCCGGTCGAAAAAGGTAGCGGAAATTCACTATGATCTCGGCAACGATTTTTACCGTACAATGCTCGATCCCTATATGCAGTATACCTGCGGATACTGGGCACATGCTGATACCCTCAGCGATGCGCAGCGGGACAAACTCGATCTTGTCTGCAGAAAATTGCATTTACAGCCAAAAGAAAAGGTGCTCGAAATGGGTTGCGGCTGGGGCGGCTTTGCCCGATTTGCGGCTGAACACTACGGTTGCCATGTCACGGCCGTTAACATTTCAAAAGAGCAGGTTGCCTATGCACGCACATTCTGTAAAGGCCTCCCGGTGAAAATCGTTCACAGCGATTACCGTGATGTCAAAGGACAGTATGACAAGGTTGTCAGTATCGGTATGCTTGAGCATGTGGGGTATAAAAATTACGAAGCTTTTACGAAACATGTGTTTAATTGTCTGAAACCGGGCAGTATTGCGCTGATTCACTCAATTGGCAACAATACCTCATCGGTTTCACAGGATCCCTGGCTGGACAAATACATTTTCCCCGGCTCAAAATGCCCTTCAATCCGCCAGATTGCCGAAGCGGGCGAACCGTATCTGATCATGGAAGACTTGCATAATTTCGGTACGGATTATGACCGTACCCTCATGGCATGGTACGACAATTTTATCGCGCACTGGCCGCAGTTTGAAAGCACCTACGGCAAACGCTTTTTCCGGATGTGGTCCTACTACCTGCTCATGTGCGCCGGGCTGTTCCGTGCCCGTAAAACCCAGCTCTGGCAGATTGTTTTTTCCCGCGGTGGTGTTGAAGGAGGGTATCGATCGATTCGGTAGCACAGTATGAACGGAAAAAGGAGGCGCTTGCAGCGCAGCTGAAACAGGCCGACGGTGCAGTGGGCCTTAATAAACGTGATTCAAATCTCTTCCGTGAACGCCACCGGCGGAAACATACCCGCCTTGACGTACGAGATCTGAATCGGGTAATCGCCATTGATACTGAGAATCAGCTCGCCCGGGTTGAAGGTATGACGCCGTATGACGCGGTGGTAGATGCCGCTCTTCCCCATGGTCTTATGCCCTGCGTGGTACCCGAGCTCAAGTCAATCACGGTCGGCGGCGCGATAAGCGGCGTGGGCATTGAATCGTCTTCCTTTAAATACGGATTCGTGCATGAAACCGTGGAAACAATGGATATTCTGCTCAGTGACGGCAGAGTTGTCACCGCTACAAAGACAAATGAATACCATGATCTTTTTTTCGGTTTTCCCAACTCATACGGCACTCTTGGTTATATTCTCAGCGCCGTAATCAGGCTGATACCGGTAAAGCCATTCGTAAAGCTGACCCATATTCGCTTTAACGATATCGAGGAATATTTCAACACCGTTAAATCACGCTGCCGTGAATCATACGATTTCATAGATGGCGTTGTTTTTGCGGAAAAGGAGCTTTACCTTACTCTCGGACAGTTTACCGATTCGGCGCCATATACAAGCGACTATACGGCAATGCAGATTTACTATAAATCGATCCGCACCCGCGATACCGATTATCTCTCAACCCGTGATTATATCTGGCGCTGGGATTCCGACTGGTTCTGGTGCTCACGGGTATTCGGCGTGCAGCATCCTCTCATCAGAGCTCTTTTCGGCAAACGTATTCTGAACTCCCGATTTTACATGAAACTGGGACGGATTAATAAACGGTTGCAATTTCTTTCAACGATAAAAAAACTGTTCCGTATACAAACCGAATCGATTATCCAGGACGTTGAGGTACCGATAGAGCATGCTGCCGATTATCTGCGTTTTCAGCTAAAAGTAATCCCGGTCACACCGGTATGGATATGCCCCATGCAATCGACCGCACAACAATTCGATTTATATATCACCAAACCGGAAAGCCTGTATATCAATTTCGGTTTCTGGCAGATAATCAAATCGACCCATCCTGCGGGATACTTTAACAAACTGATTGAAGAGAAGGTTGAAACGCTCCGGGGGAGAAAGTCACTCTACTCAGAATCATATTACCCCGAGGAGAAATTCTGGGAACTCTACAATAAAGAGGCATACTTCACGCTGAAGGAGAAGTATGACAAACGGGGGATGTTTAAAAATCTCTATCAGAAGTGTGTGTTGAAAAGATAGTGCTTTTTCTATTTATTGTTCTTAATCCCAATCACTGTCTTATATTTTTTCGGTTTCACACCGATACCATTGCGTACCGTTACGATACACAGATAGGTCCCCTGTCCGACAAACCGTCCGTATTTGTTTCTGGTATCCCACACCGCACACCATGCCTGCTTTGATTCATGCTTGTTGTAATTCAGCGGCACCTGTTCCAGTAAAAGATTTCCCACGGCGTCAAATACTGACATCTCAGCGGATATTGAATCGGGATTATTGACATAGCCGAACGGTATCAGCAGGACTGCCATATCATTTTCTGCAGGTGCACCAGCGTCCTCAAGCGTCGCTGAAATATTATATCCGTCGGAGCTGTTCCACACCTGTGCTTTTTCAACCATTTTCTCACCGGCGCCGAACGGGTTGGGATAGACAACTATATCAAAAACATATTCGTAGGGCATGACAATTAACGGTACCGGCCGCGTAGCCAATGATTGCGTCACCGGATTCATATCCTTGATTCCGGTCTGCGCCTGAACCCAGAGGGAATCGCCGGTTATCGGAAAGTACTGTCTCGAATCTTTAAGCACCGTATCAACCTTAAACACCATCACTTTACCTGCAGCCTGGGTAATGAGCTGCGACTCCATTTCCATACTGAACTGCTCACTGATTACCGTATGAAACAGGAATGGCTCCGGCCACGCTGACGAGCTGGTTGACGGTACCTCGATTTTCTCGGAAAAGGTCACTTCAAGTGTATCAGGTACATCATCATCGACATTATCCGGACCGATGAGCGCAGGCCGGAACAGGCCTCGTGTCGCAACCGGCGCCAGACTGTCGGCTATGGGTACTTCACCGGCAAGAACAATCACACTGTTACCGATTTTTGTTCCCTGCGTTACCTTGAAAATATCATTATCATCAACAGCGGTGTTGGGATCCACACCTGACTGGAATACACGGACCTCAAATCCATCAGCTGTGGCTGTAAAGCTTGCCGCAGTAAGTGCTGCAAAGGAACGATGGCCCGGCAAAGCAATGTTAGCCGCAAGATCGGTAAAGATAAAAGCATCCGGCACTGCATTCATCCTCACCCTGATAAGGTCGATAAAACCATCTGGCCGGGCGTCAGTTTCCAGATACACTGCTGAAACGATGCTGTATGCATTATATACACTGAGTGGACGTTTGATATTATTTACGACACTCTGTTCTACGCCCTGTGCGTCATTGACATTATTACCTGCATAAATCCAAATTGAATCTCCTGAAGAGGGTGTTATATTATCAGTAAAATTCACCACATAAAATGTCACCTTGTTGCTGTCATTAAGCACTTCGGAGACCTCGACAAGATACTCCGGATCAGCCGATGTCCAGAACTTAAATGGGTGTTTCTCCGAAATACCGCTCATGTCTTCAGAGAAATACACAATGAGTGTATCACTGACACTTATAGAATTAAAGCTGTAATAGTCAGCCTCGTAGATCACCGCTCCCATCCCGTCCGAAATGGTAATATCCGATGTCTCCATCGTACCGGTCTTCTCGTTAGGCTGGGTAATCGTTGCCTGTCCCCAGGCCGCACCTTTGGAAGTCACATATTGTTTTAATGTATACCCCGTTACTTTCCAGCCGATTTTGACACCTTCAAAAATGTTGAAAGCAGAGCCGTCTACAGTCATTGTAACCGGTGAGCCGTTACTCGCAAGCCACGTAAAAGTAAAGGTCATGGTATCAAGATCCACCTGCTTGACACTCTTGTTCATGGTCATGACAATACTGTCCATGGTTCCCTCACCGTCAACATCAAGGTATTTACCGTCAACCACTTTATAAGTGCCTTTCAGTAAAATTACAACAACCTCCTGATTATTGGACAGTGGCGGGTTATGCTTGTCATCGGCAGGATAAAATGCCTGATCTATAAGTCCGCTGTTGTGGATAAGGTTAACCTTGTCACCCTCCTTAACCGTATTGGCAGCAAAAGAGAAGCGCCAGACCATGGAGGCATTATCCTCCTTATCGGCTGTGAGTGAGGTCACAGCCGTGCCATTGACATTCAGGTACTGATGATTGGCAGCCAGATTCTCTGCAACCGGCTCGGTAAAAGTGACTACCAGCGTGTCGGGATCTCCGGTGTTCTCTTTTTCAAGGAGTACCGCGTTAATCAGAGCCGGGCCGACACTGTCGATAATATCACCCTTAATCATGATGCTCTCCGGAAAATCAAGCTCGGCGTTGCCTTCACCCTCACCGGAAGTTGTATTATCATCAATGATAAAACTCTTGCTGAAAATGGCAACATTTGGATCCGCAACAGTCGCAGTAGTAAAATTGCCCTTCTGGGGCCAGGAATAGCGTATTTCCTCGCAGTCGCCCGGCTGATATGCCGAATCGGAGGTTCCTGTCTGTATGGTAATGGTTATTTTATCACCCATCCCGTCGCCCCGGGTATCCCTGATATAGCCGATACCCCACCGCGGTTCCTTGTTACCAATCTTTTTAAGCGGCACAAACTGGTTAATACTCAGCGGCGGATTATTAACTGTATCAACCACACCACTGGTATGGACTATATTCACCGAATCCTTGTCACCCACCGTACCGGCAGGAAAAATAAACATCCACCGAGTTCCGCTGATAAGACTCGCCTCAGTCGACACCGTTGCCACCGGGGTGTTATTACCAATCTTAAAATTCAGGTATGCGGTATTTGCACTCAGGTTCTCCTTTATCTTTTCAGTAAAGGTGATATAAAGTGTATCGGGAACACCGCTGACACCGGGAATATTGTACACTGCACCGACTCCGTTACTGGAATCGATAGCAGGGCCTATTCTGTCAAGCATATCTCCGGCATAGCTGCTCGTTGCTGAGGGATAGTCAAAGGCGACCTTACCCAGTCCGGCGCCATCGGTTATCGTATTGTCGGCAATAGCAAGACTGTAATTCCCTACCGTCACATTGGCGATATCGGCGTCAATCAGATTGGTCTGGGTGGGCCAGGAGTATTTAAGGTTCTGATACTCTGATAACTCATCGGGGGCATCGCCGGTGCCTTTGGTGAGACAAATCGTTATCTTATCCCCCCAGCCGTTGCCGTGGGTATCCTCGATAATGGCAGAGTCGAGTGTCGGGTAATCAGGTCCGCCGGTTACATGTGTTTTACGCACGATGGTATTGCCGGAACTGTCCGTGACACTGATCCATAAATCGTCACCTGCCGTGGCATCAGGTACTCTTATCTCATAGTTCTGATTGGTATTGGTACCGCCCAAATAGGTACCCTCTTTCCACCATATCCAGTTAAAATCGGTAGTCCATTTTACTATACCGACATTTTTATTGTCCGTAGCATTAACCGGCAGGACAAAATCGTTGCCGTTCATGGTCCCGGTACCGAATGCCATGTATGGATAGTTCTCGTCAAGACCGCTTTGAGAACACCCTCCCACCTTGGAATAATTGTTTATCTGGGTTACCACATCACCTCCGCCGGGCCGATCGCGGCTGCAGTCAAAATACCCCTTGACGGTTCGCAATACTGTAAGGAAATCATATCTGAAGCTGATATTCTCAGTACCGGCAGTTGACGGCGCCTTCCCTTTCAATTTGTCAAATGCAGCTAAGAGCGTGTTATAAATCTCCTGCCGTGTCTGTGTCTGATCATCCGGGTAAAAATGGAGAAGCAGACCACCGTCACCTTGTGTTGCTACAGAACCTCCGTCTCCAAAAAAGAACCGTATCAGTTCATCCTGTGAAATCTGCTCATCATACATTGCAATAGAGAGATCGGTCATACTACGACGCGCGGCGTCAATCAACGTCTGAATAACTTCAAGGATATGAGGCCGGTAGTTGTTATTTCCTTCAGGGAAACGATCACGCGCCAGGGGATCGTTCAGGAGTGACTGATAGTTATTTACATCAAGAAGGGCGGCACACTGTGCCCCGCCAACATAAATGCCAATGTTATAGGTCGGCGCCATTGCCCCGATACCGACATAAGGGTCAATACAATCAGCCAGGGTCTCTTTCCAGCAGAGATCCTCTGCATAGGCATAGAAATCATAATTGGCATACTGTACCATAGCAGAAATAACGAATGAGTTTACTACAAAAGCGGAGTTGATGGGCGTTGAGCTGACGCCGCAGTAATACCCCATAAAAGAGGTGGTATTTATACCGCTCGAAGCAACGTCCTGCGCACTCGCAAGCTGAGCGGCGTACCGTGGGTAAAACTTTGGATAGGCAATAGCCCGGTCAACACCGGTAGGCGATTCAACCTCAAAACAGCCATATGCACCATCGGTATTTACCCCGATATAATTGGCGCCGCCACCGGTAACACCGGTGAATGTCTCTTTCGCACCAAATCCCAGCTGCCACTGCATATCAACATGGAAATACTCCTGGCCCATAGCAAGAGTCATCATATAAATAAGTGAGGCATTTGAGCCGTATGGATCAAAAATCACCGGTGTCATATTTACACTGAACTCGGTGCTGTCAAGAGGGAGCAGTATCTGTGTTTCACCCAGGTAGGTATCCATAAAACCGCCGGAGTATTTGCCACCATTCACTCCAAGACTGTCATAATAGGGCTGATTGAGAAAATCAAGCCAGCGATAGTCGGGATTATAAAAATTGGGCAAAGCAAGAAGGCTGTCTATCTGATCCACAGTAATCGGATCTTCATCATCAGGATCGTCAGGGTCACCGGAGCTACCTGTTTTAAGAAGGATATATGGCTCATACGGCGGGTCAGTAAGGGCAGCCTCTCCATTACTTACCCATTGAAATGAGATAGGTGCCCAGTCATTGGTGACTGTCAGTTTAATAACCGACTGCTGGTTGTTCCTGTGAAATCGCCCCTCAGTTTCTATTTTACCGTTGAGTGTCCGCTCACTCATGACTACGGTAGCGCCGAGCATATTCACGTTTGCCCAATGATACGTATCGGTCCATATTCGGAATCCACCGAGTTGCCATGGACGATTGGTCGTATTAAAAAAATGGGGGTTGGGTATGGCTCCCGCATCAATTCTGACACCGGCATCGGCAAAAATGTTACATAACGCACCACATAGCAGTACGATAAAAGATGTAGATTTTAAAATCTGCATTCTTATACCTTCTCCCATCTTGAATTAAAATCAGTCACTGAAAAACAGTGAATTTCCCTCTCTCACATGTAGCAGTAATTTTTGCACGGAATGGATGGTATATAATGATTACACTAAATTGTCGTGTTTATAATTATAGAAATTCAATAGATAAATAATTTTATAGAAACCCTAATACTTAAGCGCTTAACACTTTAAGGATAATAAATAAGTCCCCGAAAGCTTTCTTATTCAGGTCTTCTATATATAAATTATACATTATAATTTTCAAATGTGGAAGAAATAATGATTTTTAAGCGAATAATAACACAATTAATAAGTTTTTAATTGGGTACTTTAATTTGTTGCCATAATTATTCAGGGGATGCCCCTGACGGTTCTTGTTTTTTTAAAAACATATATGGGCTAAAACCAATCTTTAGGAATTGGGAAAACCGTTGAAACGGATTAAACCTATAATTAATAAGAATAGCGGTCAACCGGCGCTGATGCTTGCGGCACCTCGACTCAGGCATATTGCATGCGCCAAATGGAGTAAGAAAGGTAATCTGAATATTACTTTGCTAAAATACATAGAATTTATCAGAGAACAGGTTAATTAAAATCACCGCGCTCCACACTCGTCCAAGGGAAAGTGAGGCAATGAAACAAACACAACACCTTACAACTAATTGAGAAAAGATAAAAAATGCAAATTATACCAATAAGAGAATTGACTTTAAAAAAATACTTTTTTTGCTTTTTGCCTGGCGTATACTGTCGTATAATGTAATAATTAACACAGTCCCGGAATACCTGGAAATACAAAGTTTTTAAATAAACACACCTGTTTTATTCTACAATATCACCACCCCACAACTGCTCGAGAAATATTTTCCAGGGTAAAATTTCAATATCATCTTCAGTTTTACGGGGGGGCCGGATCAAGTGAAACGACAATAAATCGCGGTGGTTTGAATTCTTCCCGAAACGCTCTGGACAAAAAGGGAACAATGGAAGTTTAACAGTCTACGATTCAGTACCGGTCATGACTCTCTCACCTTCCCGTATCAAATTTGATACCGACTGAGAGCTTATATCCAAATACCGCGCTATTTCACATACGGGAAATTCATAATGACGATTCGCCATAAAGGCAAATACTTTACGCACCTCGGATTGTACATTGTTTCTTCCTCAACCCGCAGTAATAAATGGTAATGATTGTCCATTAAACACCACGCATAGAGAAGATATCCCGATTTCTGAAGTTGCTGTTCTACAGTATTTAAGAAAAAATTACGACCATCATCAATCAGAAAAATCTTCTTACCCTCATTTCCCCGGGACATGATATGGTGAATTGCTCCCGGTACTATTATCCGTGCTTTGCGTGGAATAAGTTAAACATACATTTTAAACTGATAAACTTCCACCGTCCCACTTTTGTCCCACTTTTCACAAAGAATCACTCTGCCAAACCCCAAATAAGTGCTTAAGCTATAATAATCCTTCAATATCCCTCCTCCGCTTCTTTGAGAGAATTACTTTGCAAAACCCGTAAATTAGAAAGGGTGAGTGTTACAGCTGTTTACACGAGTAAACAAAAATTCCACCGTTATACCACTGAAACATGCGATATGATACGGGTTTGGGTATATTAATGTTGCAGGTTTCTTTCTATATTATCTGTTCCCACCTTTATTTACTTCTACCGCAAACAGAGGGATCAAGGGTGGCGGTTTTAAAAAATTACTATCATATCTAATACGGAGGGGTATGATGAAAAAATTATTTTTCTCTATTGTTATTGTATCAGTTTTTCATCTCGTTACTTTTGCGGAGTTTACTTCTGAAATTTCTTTTCCTGAGCTGAATATCGCTCAACAAAACGGCCAGGTAAAATTTATCGGCCACACACTCGACAATAATCCCGGGTATCCACAACTGCCGATTGTGGTATATACATTCCTGCTGCCACCGGATGCTGACCTGTCAACCGTTACATACCGTATCGATGGATTGGAAGAGCAGATATACAAGGTACCATCTCCCATAGAACCAGCATCACCACCTGTTTATAACAATGAACGTATGTGGCCTGAGGACAGAACAATTGTAAATGGCAAAGCTGTCGAGGTCTATGAAAACAATCAATTTTATCCAAACTCACCGGTAAACATTACTGGCAAAGGAATGCTGCATTGTTTCAAGCTCGTGCAGGTTCGCGTGCATCTGTGCACTTATAATCCGGTGCAGGGGATAATCCGTGCCGTTAAAAAAGGAACGATCAGCATCTCCGTGTCCCGCAATAAAAACCACCCTCCTATTGTGTACCCGGTTCCTAAAAAGATGAAAAAATTTACCGAAAGACTGGTCGTTAACTATTCAGATGCCATACGGGAGTATATATCGATAGCTCGATTTACCGATACGGCAACATACGCAATTATGGTCGAAGAGAATATTAAAGAATCTTCCACAAAACTGGCAGATTTTGTTGCATCCAAAGAGAAAAGAGGCCTTAATGTTAAGGTCATAACAGAATCCGACTGGGGTGGCGGTTCAGGGGAAAAAGCATCAGAAAATATACGTAAGTGGCTAAAGGATAATTATAAAGAAATGGGGATTGCATATGTTCTGTTGATTGGCGATCCCATACCCAGTAATGGTGCTGTTCCAATGAGACAAGATAACAGAGCCTCGCCAACAGATTATTATTATAAGGATTTATCAAACACCTGGCCCGATAAGGATGGTTTCGCGGAAGTCAGCGTTGGAAGAATCCCTGTATACGATGAGAGTGGAATAGAAACTCTCGATAAAATTTTAGAGAGAACTACCACATACGAAAACCAGCCGGTAGCAGAAACAGTATGGAGAAAGAATGCTCTTTTTGCAGCAAAGCCTTTTGATAATACCGCAAAAGGATCAAAATTGTTTGAGGAAATTAAAGAGAAGTATGTCGATCCCTCAGAATGGGAATGCTATCGCATTTACGATGATAATGAGGGTGATCCAGATGAATCAAGCTGTAACGAATCAGCGGTTAAAGCCGCGTGGAAAGCTAATCCGTATGGACTGATACTCTGGCATACTCATGGCATGCCTACTTCCGCCTCAGGTATCATGTCAGTCGGTACTGCAGAGAATTTTGATGATCAATATCCCTCTTTTGTGCATATGGGAAGTTGTTCGAATGGAAAAATTGAAACAGAAAATAACCTCACCTATACCATGTTGACACATCATGCTGTCGGTGCGATAGGCGCGACACGAATGACCTGGTATGACAGCTACAATGGCTCCTGGGAAGGAAATACCGCAATACAGGGAATGATTTTTATGACAGGTAAAGGAATGATCGGGGATTCCCTTTCAATGGGTGACGCCCTTATCCAGGGAGTTGCTGATTCTGATTTGGAGCATTGGGGTAATATTTTTTCTTTTAATCTGTATGGAGATCCAGAGGTTGGTATATATTCTGTAAAAAATCCGACAACTGTGCAACCCGACATCTCTGACATTGTTCCTAAAACGGGAGAGCCAAAAATTTTATCTGCCCTGGCTGGACAAAGAGGAGTTACTTTGCTGGTACCTGTTTCCGAGGGAAAGTATCGTGTGACTATATATACCCTTTCTGGAAAGGAAATAATCTCTCTTGCTCAGGAAACAGCACACCCGAGAAAACTACACTCTTTTTCCTGGTCCGGAATTGATAAAAATGGCATTTTCTGTGGGAATGGAACATATATTTTTAGAGTAGTAAGTGGAAAGGAAAACAGGACGATTAAAACACCAATAATCTGGTAGATGTGAAACGGAAAAACAACTATTACTATCATGTATTTTTAAAAATGGTGTCTGTCCGAAAATAAACTGTTTATCGGCATTCCAGTACGGCTTTAAGCCGGAATCGAGATTTGGGGTGCAAAAGAAAGCCTGGATTCCCGCTAAAAGCATTCGAGAAAGGGGAAGAGACAAAAACAGACTGTTGCTGAAAGCAACTTTTACCTTACCCTTGAGAACGAATGTGACAATGAATAATGACAATGACGTTTCCGGACAAGCACTAAATAACTACAAACCTTGGGGGTATCATGCGCAAAAAAACACTCTTTGCTATAACCACTGTTCTGGCACTCTTCGTCACACACCTGTCATCTCAGCCACCGAGCAATTATGATTTACGGGATCTCAATCTGGTAACTTCGGTCAAAGCACAGAAGCAGTCCACCTGCTGGGCTCATGCCACCGCCTCCAGTATTGAAGGTAATCTTCTGGTCACCGAAAACTGGAAAAATGCGGGCGAAACGGGTGAACCCAATATCGCGGAGTATCACTATGACTGGTGGTTTGGATTTAATAAAGCCTGGAACGGTGATTTCGAAGGCGGTAATTCAACCGGACTCAATATTCACAGCTGGGGGGATTTTAAAATGTTCTGTGCCTATATGTCGCGACTGGAGGGGCCGATTCGTGAAGTAGATGCGCCAGGCGACAACGCAGGCAATATACCCAGCCAGACCACAATCCCTTTATACAAAGAGTCCTATCACCGATGGTACATTACCGATATTTGCTGGTACTATATTGATGGTGACGGCCCCTTTGGGAGCCTTAAAAATATAGATACCATTAAGAACGTTGTCATGAGAAACGGGGTCACTGCAACCAACTACAACTGTATCAGCTCCTCAACCGGTTCCTGGAACGGACTCTCCACCTATTATCAGCCTCAATCCAACTCCGCCGGTTCGAATCACAATGTCGGAATTATCGGTTGGGATGATGAATGCGTGACCAAAGCCTCCCAGAAAGGCGCATGGCTCCTTAAAAACTCCTGGGGAACGAATAACGAGCCCTATTTCTGGATTTCCTACTATGATAAGCACTGCTGCCGGCAAATCGATGAGAGTTGTGTATCATTCCATAATGTGCAGCCGTTACCGTATACCGGCGTATATTATCACGATTACCACGGCTGGCGCGGTACTTTTAACAATGCAAAAGAGTGCTTTAATAAGTATATCGCCAAAGAGACCTCCGGTGAATGGCTTATTGATGTCAGTTACTTTACCACGACTGACCATGAAGAGTGGGAAATCAAGATATACGATAATTTTACAAATGGTGAACTCCAGGATGAACTCGCCTCAGTTTCCGGTTATAATGACCACATCGGGTATCATACAGCAAAACTGAGCAATTTTGTCACCTTAAAAAGTAACGATGATTTCTATATTTATTTGAAAGTGAAAAACGGCGGTCTTGCTTACGACAGAACAAGCTCTCCGTTTAATCCGGAAGGCAAGGATGTCAGGGTTGATGCGGTAATACCGTCGAAATCAGAACCGGACCAGAGCTATTACCGGACAAGCCCGACCTCAGCGTGGACAGATCTGTATGAGTACGAAGAAACCATTAAAGCCAACGGCCAGTCAGTAGATTGCCAGGGCTCGCAGAATTTCTGTCTTAAAGGCTATATTATTGATACGATGCCGACAGGAATAGAAGACATTCCAGCTCTTGAGAATACACCGTTCCGGTTGGATAATTATCCCAATCCCTTTTTGTCGCATACGACTGTTAGTTACACGGTTACAAAAAACAGTGCAGTATCTCTTGCCATATTCAATGCGCGCGGAAGGAAGGTATATTCCTTTGCAGAACAAAAACATGCTCCCGGAACATATACAAAAATCTGGCACGGTACTGATAATACCGGGAGGTTATTGTCAAGCGGTATCTATTATGCGGTGCTGACTGCTGAAACCCTAAAGGGTATACTGACTGAGAAAAGAAAGATGTTTCTAATTAAATAGAATTTTGCCCATATCCCTCCACTCTCTTTATCCGCCTATCTTTTCGTAAAAGAGTGCGAGCTGCTGCCAGGCAAGCGGCGTATCATACGCATTCAACTATGAAATATGCCGTATAAGGGATGTCGATACCGCACCGGATGAAAATATTTACCTCTATGGTTTCTCCTGCAACTTTATTAATAAAGGCAGTGCCGGTACCTATTCCGGCTATTTTGACGGCTGGCGTCTGTCTGATGAGCCGGGCCTTCCCAACCTCGTTGACAGGGATGCATCGCTGCAGGGTATGGCAAGTCAGACAAGCTGGATGGACGGGTATGAGAAATACTATAATGCAATGCATAACCGGTATATTACATCCGACAAAATCAACTGTGAAAGCAATAGCAGTATTGAAACAATGAAACAGTGGCTCTTTGATCATGCCGACGGTTCTGAAATCGGTGGCGTGTTATGTTTTCTTGCCCGGTCCGGCCAGACAAAGGGTACCCTGCCGTCAGGCTCTCCTGAAGCGGGACATACCTATATCGAAAAATTCGGCACCAGCGGCGGCCACTGTATGACTCTGGTGGGCTACCATGACGAAATCTTCTTTTGATTTAAACCTGAACGGTACCATTAAGCAGCAGGAAAAGGGTGGATTCCTCATGGTCAATTCCTATGGAACCAGTTACGGTACCGAGGGACGGGCCTATATCCCGTATGAACTGTTTCTTAATGGGTCCATGAAAAGCAGCAATGTACACGGTATCATCATCCATAAGGAATTCAAACCCCTTTTAACGTATAAAGCGACAATAACCCGCAGCGACAGAAACGATATTGAAATAATCCGGGGTTTTTCCACCAATATCAGCGCTACCACACCATCAAAAACATATACATACAGAGAAACCTTTTCCGACGGCGGCGGCAGCGGCAGGATCAACAGTTTCCCGGTTCTGGACTATACCGGCGGAGAAGTAAAAGAGTATACCTGCACGCAAACCGAAGTGACTATTTCTAGCGGCATTACTACCCTGTCGGTTGTCTGCGATGCCACAAAAATAAACAAGGGGAGCAAAATCTTTCATGCCACGCCGCAGTTCTATGTATCACCCCTTACAACGGGCAGCGACATCATCTTTAAATTTACGCCCCGTAATGCGCATTGCGCAGTGTTAAGAGTGGTTACCATTCACGGACGACTGGTGTATGAGCAACCTTTTACTGTTACCGGGGACAACACTTTTTCATGGGATATAGTTAATAACGCCGGTCAGAGAGTCGCAAAGGATAAATATATCGCACAGATTGAGCTGACCGATGAAAAAGGAGTAACCAATACCCTGTATACTCGGTTTTATGTGATGCGCTAAACGGTTTTGTTACCAGAAGCGTCCCCTAAGTTACCGGAGAGGGACTTAGAGAACGCTCTTCGAAATTAGACATTATCATTAATCATTCCTAAGCTTAAAAAATACCAATCTAACGGTTGAACCTATTACGTCAACTTTGTACTTCGTACTCCGCTATTCGCCAATCGTCAATCATCATTCTCTTTTTACACTGCCCGCCATTTAAAACTAACCGGAAAAAATACAGGCAGCGCTATTACTCCGTGGCACTAACCAATTGATATAAAACATATTATACAGAAAAAACTTTACGCCTTGAAAAATATTGCATAAACGCGTATAATTAAATAGAATACCCCATCCAACTGAAAGGTTGGATTTATGGCTTTAATGAACGATGTGCAGATTGAGGTTAAAAACGGCTGTCTGTGGACCCTGATGCCGCGATTTATTGACTCAGAGAATCAGGAACAGATCCAGGACAGTATCGAGCATAAACTCGACAACTCTATCGACCGGGTTGTCATGGATCTGCAGAATGTGGTGAGCATCAGCAGTTTCGCTATCGGCCTCATTATGCGTATTCGGGGAATTCTTGAAAAAAAGAACTGCTCCCTCTACTTTATTAATGTCTCAGACAGCTGCTATGAGCAGCTGGAAACGGTGAATCTCCATAAAATATTGCCGGTTCTGGACTGAGCGGAATCTGTCGAATACTTCCCTGTTTTTTCGGTAAGGATAACAGCATTCTTACCCGTTTTCTTCTTGGCTGACTTTCCGGACTACTTGGAAACAATCTCAATACCCTGTCCATCTCATTTGTTATGCAAACGTAGTCACTAAAAATTCAGGGACTCCCCGTAATTTTAATCTTGGTAAGCGTTCCCGGTACATTACAGGATATTGAAACCTTAATACATGCAATCTCCATATCTCTCGCAATGGTTTTCGTGGCTATGAACAATCAGGGCTGGAGATATCTCATGTGTTTCTGAAAATCCTTATTATACTTATT
>Ga0190359_1000520_pt1 | contig 25853 bp, 26 predicted proteins | sample 48721823_MG_FD_161269 | JGI IMG/M metagenome (GOLD analysis project Ga0190359, IMG submission 161269) | Hydrothermal vent microbial mat bacterial communities from Southern Trench, Guaymas Basin, Mexico - 4872-18-2-3_MG | ecosystem: Environmental > Aquatic > Marine > Hydrothermal vents >... | reverse complement strand
ATCACTATGTGCACAATTTTGATTTTTTTAATATTTCGGCAGATATGTATACTTGTTATAAAAACAATTATTTCAAGAATAATGTAGGAATATCTTTTTTTATAAACTATCAAAGAATTTTTGGAAGGTATTCAGTGGGATATATTAATGATCCTTCACCGATTATTGGAGAGAAGGGAGCATACAACAACTTTTTCCTTTCCTGGAACTATAGTAATTATGGAATTTCTGCCGAATTCAATACAGTTAACAGTTCTCTTTCGAAGTTTTACATCGGTGGTCGCTTGGGCCATGGAAGGACGGTTCTGGAAGGTGGTTATTCATGGAACAATTCAATTAAAACGTTTAATCTATCTTTTGTAACGGGGGGAAACATTGAAGAGATCAGTGCCAATATTTTAATCGGGAAAGTCTATTTTGACAAAAATAGCAACAGAATATATGATTCCGGTGATGAGGGAATAGATGGAATTAGTATATTCCTCGATGGGAAATTGAGGGGGAAAAGTGATAAAAACGGTGATTTCAAAATATACTTTGTGCCGGGCGGTAGTCATACTATATCCCTCGGGTATGGTTCAATGCCGGCTTTTATAGGGACGAAGAGAAGTTTATTGAATATAGTAATGCCAAAATTCGGTAGTTTAAAAATAGATATGCCATTTTTTAAATTATCTTCCATTAGCGGAAAGGTGTTTTACGATGATAATGGAAACGGATTTTATGATAAAGGGGAAAAAGGGGTCCCCAATGTGCTGGTGGAAGCCGGGGAAAAGTGGACCATTACAGATGAATACGGTGATTATACACTTGCAAATCTTCTTCCCGGAGAGTATCTTGTCGTTCCGAAATTAATCCCCGAAGGATACCGTCTTTCCCTTTATAACCTAAGGATGTTCATTTTTCTTAAACAGGGAGATAATGCAAGGGATATTAACTTTGGAATCACTAAACAGGGTAAGAATGTAATTATGAAGGAATTTTAAACCTATATGATACGGGAGAGTTGTTTATATTGCAAGTGGCAATATAATCACCGGAGGGTAGCGTATCTTTTATAGCGTTTATTATCGTCACAAAATTGTTAAAATCTATTTTTCCATTCAATTTATATTTATATTTCTTGTTGTTTCTAGATATTATATATAAATAGTTATCTTCAATATTCTGAACTATTCTTTTACTGTCTATGGATTTTGATACCCCGAAATTCGTTGTTGTTCTTTTGGAATCATTGTGTGGAAATATTATTTTAACGCAAATGGAGGATGATGAGGATTTAGTACCTTTTGTCTGGGCCGTCATAATCCCCGCGGACATCGTTATCATTATGATTATCATTATTATTCGTTTCATCTGACACCTCCGAGAGTATAAGATGCAATTCTTGTGCCAGATTGCTTATAACGTAAATTACGCTATTGTGTTAATTATAATATTTATACGGGGATAAGTGTCTAAAATATTTTAAACGTAGTAAAATATATTTTACATTTTGATGCCGTATTTTTTTATTTTTAGGTATATATTTTGCCTTGTTAATCCCGAAATTCGAGCCATTTCTGTGACATTACCGTTACAATGCCTAAAAAGGGATGAAAAATATTCCTGTTCGAAGCGTTCATGAGCGGTTTTAAAATCAACCTTCTTACTTTCGCTAATATTGGCATTGCCCAATTCAAAATCTTTTGCTGTCAAAATTTCTTTTCCCGATAAAATAGATGCTTTTTGGATTGTGTGTATAAGTTCTCTCACATTTCCTTTCCATTCTCTACTCATCAAATAGGCAATTGCATTATTGGAGAGCTTTTTGTCAGTTTCACTATAAATCTTGAGGTAATATGATGCAAGAACCGGAATATCTTCTTTTCTCTCCCTTAAAGGAGGGATATTCAATGTTATTCCGCTAATTCTATAGTACAGATCCTCTCTGAATTTCCCATTTTCGATTAAGGAATTTATATTCTTATTTGTTGCGCTGACAATGCGGACATTAACCTGCTTTGTGGTGGTACTTCCGATAGGAGTATAAGTTCCGGTATCTATCATTCTCAACACTTTTACCTGAAACTCAGGAGAGGCATCTCCTATTTCGTCGAGGAAAAGCGTTCCGTTATTTGCTACTTCAACTAACCCCTTTTTGTTTCCTGAAGCACCGGTAAAAGCTCCTTTGACATAACCGAACAACTCACTCTCAAGAAGTGTTTCGGGAATTCCGCTACAGTTAATTGCAACAAATTTATTGTCTTTCCTTGCGCTTAGTTTATGGATAGCCCTTGCAATTACTTCCTTTCCGACTCCACTTTCCCCCTGAATAAGAACGTTTATGTCGTATGAAGCAATACGTTTAACAAGTTGCATTATATTATCCATTTTCTGTGAGACATAAACAATACCCAATCCTTCATGAGTCCCCGATAGAAGTGTTTTGAGTTTCATATTTTCATTTATAACCGAGTAGTGTTTTAAGATGCGCTTTAATTTATTATCGACTTCAACAAGAGAGAAGGGTTTTTTAAGATAATCATCGGCTCCCGCTTTAATAGATTTGATTGCACTTTCAATGGACGCATAGCCGGTAATAACTATAATAGGTATCTCATGCGAATGTTTTATCTCCTTGATCAGGTCGATGCCGCTTAGGTCCGGTAAGACAAGATCACAAATAGCAGCATCAATTTCATTTGTATTCAAGGTTTCGATGGCTTCTTGCCCTGTATAGGCATGTAAGATTTTATAATCGGGTAACCCCTCACTGATTATATCATGAATATTCTTATCATCGTCTATGAGTAATATGTTTTGCATTATATCTCCAGCAAATTATTCGCTTGATTTATACCATATTTTATATAATAATGAATTAAAGCGATTGTTGTCAAGGAATAAAATGGATAATGTGATTCAAATAAAAGATGATGGAAAAAACGAGAGGCTGGAAAAGCTCGATATTATTGTTCTTCTCGACAATTTAAGAAGTGCCTATAATGTGGGAAATATTATCAGAATCGTTGATGCCTTTGGTTTTAAAGAGATCTGTTTTACGGGAGTTACCGCATGTCCTCCCCATAAAAAAATCATGAAAACCGCTATGGGCGCGGAAAAATATATAGAGTACAGATATATAAGAGATAGTTACTCGGCGGCTATTCACTATAAGAATAAGGGATATAAAATACTATCCCTTGAACGAACAAACGTAAGTAAAACAATTTGGGCTAACGATTATGGAGAGGGATACTGTATCGTTGTGGGAAACGAGGCTCTTGGAATCCGAGATGAAATATTGAATATCTCGGATGAGATAGTCGAAATTCCCATGAGAGGGTTTAAAAATTCCATAAATGTATCCAATGCGTTCGGTATGTTAGCATATGAAATAGTCCGGTTCTTTAGGTGAGCAGACGGGCATGTGGTAAGACGATTATGATAATTCGCTTTAGTTTCAAAATTGTGTAAAAAGTCCGAAATGACAAATTTACATTCTTTTTTTGAATGTTATTTTATTGTTTCTACATATTTTTCAGCTGATTCATTTTAGAAATTAAGACCCTGAAATAATACTGAAACAAGTTCAGGACATAATTCAGGGCGAAAGGGGGTGGAAATGCGAGACCCTGAAACGAGTTCAGGGTGACAGAGGCGAGGTTATATTGAACGTGTTTTCAGCATTTCACTTATTACAGGTTAATCTGTCTGTATACATCCGCCGGAACCTTAGTGCAGGCGAACCTATCTACCCTTGATGAGAACATATCATTTGACATAATCAATAAAATTCTATAAGATTATTATATGACCGAATATACTTTCTTGTTTTTACTTTTGCTCGCACATGTTATAGGAGATTTTACTCTTCAATCTTCGAAAATAGTCGAAAGTAAAAACCGATATGGCAAAGGCTATCTATATCACATTTTAATAGTCTTTTTTTCCTGCACCGCTTTTACATTTTTCTTCTTCAGTTTCAAATGGATTTATGCGATATTGATTATAATTATTACTCATTCGATAATTGATTATCTGAAAATAAAAATCAACAGATCAAAAAAATTATCCGGTATCGGTGATTCCATTGCTCTTTTATCGGATCAATTTTTGCATCTTTTATTTATTTTGTTGGCATTTTATTTATTTAGACCCTGGATTCCAAATCCTGTTTATATAAAAATATTGAATAAATTTGTCAACCATACTCAGATTATTAATCACTTACCTGATAAATTTATTTTCTTATCCGCTTGCTATCTCTTTCTGACAAGAGGTGGTACCGTATTTGTTAAAACCTTTAGCGGCAGATACAGACATGAAATTGCTCTTAAAAGCGAAAAGAATAAGATGAACGGTATTATTATAGGGGAGATAGAGAGAATCGTATTGTTTACACTGTTTGTTTTACAGATGTATATTTGGGCAGCCATTGTTATTGTTTTAAAGATTGCGTGGCAGTACTATTTTTGTAAACCGGAAGAGAGGGATTTTAAGGGCACCCTTTATTCCACAGGGCTTGCACTAATTGTGGGAGCCATTTATAATACTATTTTTATATGGTAAAGTACCTGGTAAGAGCCTCTCTAATAAGCGCGCTTTATATTGCACTTACACTAATCTTTGCTCCGATTAGCTATGGTCCGATTCAGGTGAGAATAAGTGAGATGCTGACCATTCTTCCTGTTTTTGATCCCGCTGCAATTCCCGGGCTTTTTATTGGTTGTATGATTGCGAATATTGCCGGCGGTTTTGGTCCATGGGATATATTTTTAGGCAGTTTCATAACACTCATTGCCGCGATTTTATCCTATTATATAGGGAAAAAGATATCCCCGATTCTTGCACCCATTTCTCCCATTATCTTAAATAGCCTCGGTGTTAGTGCATATTTGACTTTTCTTATACACACACCGTATCTTTTCCTTGTGTTCACCATTTTTATCGGAGAGCTTATTTCGGCAGGTGGATTGGGATTATTCCTTTATTGGTTGATAAAGTACAAGATTAAGATTAAGGTGTAAATCCTATATTTTGTTCCCTGTTGTTTAAAACTTTAATTTCTCCGAATTGTTTTTCATATCTTTTTATATTATCTTCCATCGTTTTTAGAAACATCTTTGCGTTCTGTGGGGTCATAACAATTCGAGAGTAAACCTTTGCCTCATTAACTCCGGGCATTATTCTTGCAAAATCCATTATGAATTCCGATGGAGAATGGGAAACTATAACAATATTGGAGTATATTCCCTCTGCCTGTTCCTTTTCCAATTTTATATTTATCTTCTTCTGTTCCATGATACCTCCTTTGGGTATAAATATATATCGTAATGTGTTTAATGTCAATGTTTGCTTGTAAATTAAATAATGGGTTGAAAAAAACGATAAATAATGTAAAATGAAAAAAAATAATTGGAGGGTAAATATGAAAAGGCAAATAGTGATAAGTGCAAAAACATTATTCGACGGGAAGGGTAAAAAAGAGAATATGACAGTTGTAGTTGAAAATGGTAAAATCATTGATGTAATGAAAAAAAAATTAAAAAGTGATTATGAGGGCTATGTAACTCCGGCAATAATTGATGCTCATGCTCATATAGGTATGGATAGGGAAGGGGAACCTTATCAGGAATCGGAAACCAATGATACCCTTAGCCAAATTCTCCCAATGAATGATCCGATAAACAGTATCTATTTTGATGACAGAGCTTTTAAAGATGCTGTGGATTTCGGCGTTCTTTACTGCTGTGTTGTTCCGGGAAGCGGAAATGTGCTCGGAGGGAAGGCCAAGGTGATAAGGAATTTTGCAAAATATAGAGATGAAGCGGTGATAAAGGATTACGGATATAAGATGGCTCTCGGATATAACCCTCGTTCTACAACCGATTGGAAGGGGGAACGTCCCAATACGAGGATGGGAGTGTATGCCCTTCTCGAGAAATATTTCGATGATGTAATTACGAAAAAGAAAAAGGCGGAATTGGAGAAGAAAAAAAAGGAAATTGAATTGGAACAAAAAAAGAAAGATAAAAAACTATCCAAAACCGAATACAAAAAGGAAATTGATTTGATTAACGAGGAGTACAAATTGGAGTTTTCAGGTGAAGAAATTGCAGTACTCGAATTACTTTCCGGGAAAAAGGTTGCCAAAGTTCATGTTCATCGAGATGATGATGTGCTTTATCTTATAGAATTGGTAAAGAAGTACAATCTTAAAGCCACAGCGGATCATACGGGAGATGTATATTGCAAAGACACTTTTGACAAACTTGGTAAACAGAATATTCCCGTTGTATACGGACCTTTGGGTTCTGTTGGCTACAAGGTCGAATTAAAGCATGCATATTATCAAAATACGCAAATATTGATGAAATCAAAAGCATTTTTCGGGCTTATGAGCGATCACCCTGTAATTCACACGGTTACTCTGAGAGATACACTTAAATATTTTATGATTTTCGGAATGAAGGATTATGAAGCAATATCGCTGATTACATATAAGAATGCCAAAATATTGGGAATCGAGGATAAACTCGGTACTATTGAGAAAGGAAAAATTGCAAGTCTTCTCGTTTGGAACGAGCATCCTCTTTATCTTGGGGCTTATCCCAAGATTGTCATTGGAGAAGGAAAAGTGTTACGAAAGAGGTAGAGGGTAAATCGCACTATGGGGTCATTTGCGCACAGTAATAAATATAAAGCAAATGTGTATTAAAATTTCAAAAAAATGCTTGACAAAAAGATAATTTCTGGTATAATGACCAAGCGTTTTTTGAAATGTGTTTCTTTTAAATATCAAATTTTCCCTTGACATCCAAGAGATTTTTTGGTATCATAAAAAACTGTAACGATGATCTTTGAAAATTAACGTGCACTACCAATCCCAGATAAGAAATTATCTTTAAAAACCCAAAATTATTTTATGGAGGGTTTGATCCTGGCTCAGGACTAACGCTGGCGGCGTGTCTTAGCCATGCAAGTCGAACGGACCAAGATTTAGTAGCAATACTTTTTCTTGGTTAGTGGCGCACGGGTGAGTAACACGTGAATAATCTACCCCAAAGTGGCGGATAACAGATCGAAAGGTCTGCTAATACACCATATGCTCACGACCTGTAAGGGTTGCGAGGAAAGGTGGCCTCTGCTTGCAAGCTATCGCTTTGGGATGAGTTCGCGTCCTATCAGCTAGTTGGTGAGGTAAAGGCTTACCAAGGCGATGACGGGTAGCCGGCCTGAGAGGGTGAACGGCCACACTGGAACTGAGACACGGTCCAGACTCCTACGGGAGGCAGCAGGCTAGAAAATTGGGCAATGGGCGCAAGCCTGACCCAGCGACGCCGCGTGAGGGATGAAGGTCTTCGGATTGTAAACCTCTGTTAGGAAGGAAAATGGGAGTAGGTCCTAATACGGCCTATTTTTGATGGTACTTCCAGAGAAAGCACCGGCTAACTCCGTGCCAGCAGCCGCGGTAACACGGGGGGTGCAAGCGTTGTCCGGAATTACTGGGCGTAAAGGGGATGTAGGCGGATGAATAAGTTAAACGTGAAAACTAAGGGCTTAACCTTTAGCCTGCGTTTAATACTGTTCATCTTGAGTTCGGAAGAGGAGAACGGAACTTCCAGTGTAGCAGTGGAATGCGCAGATATTGGAAGGAACACCAGTGGCGAAGGCGGTTCTCTGGTACGTAACTGACGCTGATCTCCGAAAGCTAGGGGAGCGAACAGGCTTAGATACCCTGGTAGTCCTAGCCGTAAACGATGGATACTAGGCGTTTCCATTAGGAAGTGCCGACGCTAACGCATTAAGTATCCCGCCTGGGGAGTACGATCGCAAGGTTGAAACTCAAAGGAATTGACGGGGACCCGCACAAGCGGTGGAGGATGTGGTTTAATTCGAAGCTACGCGAAGAACCTTACCTGGGCTTGACATACTGGTAGTAGTGAACCGAAAGGGGAACGATCCTGCTTGCAGGAAGCCAGTACAGGTGCTGCATGGCTGTCGTCAGCTCGTGCCGTGAGGTGTTGGGTTAAGTCCCGCAACGAGCGCAACCCCTGTCCATATTTGCCAGCAGCCGTAAGGTGATGGGAACTATATGGAGACTGCCGGTGACAAACCGGAGGAAGGTGGGGATGACGTCAAGTCATCATGGCCTTTATGTCCAGGGCTACACACGTCCTACAATGGCCAGAACAACGGGAAGCGAATTCGGGAGAATGAGCAAATCCCTTAAATCTGGTCCCAGTTCGGATTGTAGTCTGCAACTCGACTACATGAAGTCGGAATCGCTAGTAATCGCAGATCAGCTACGCTGCGGTGAATACGTTCCCGGGTCTTGTACACACCGCCCGTCACGCCATGGAAGTTAGCGGTACCCGAAGTCACCGGCCCAACCTTTATGGAGGGAGGTGCCTAAGGTATAGCTAATGACTGGGGCGAAGTCGTAACAAGGTAGCCGTACGGGAACGTGCGGCTGGATCACCTCCTTTCTATGGAAAAATTCTGGAAGGTAGTGCACGTTTTTTGTTTTAACATATCGGGCCTATAGCTCAGATGGTTAGAGCGCACGCCTGATAAGCGTGAGGTGAGTGGTTCAAGTCCACTTAGGCCCATTCATCTTAAGGAGACAAAATGAGATCAAAAAAAATATCAACGTTATTCATAATCGCACTTTTTGCGGTTAATTTTATTTTTGGGCAAAATTATTTTAACAGAAAGATAGGATTGACGGAGAAGAACTTTATTTCGAGTTCCGATAATGCTATAATAAATTACTTCCCTTCAATATCAAATAAAAATGGATTTATGTATGGCAAATTAAATTATGATAACGATTACATGATGACATTAAATTTAAATATCTCCCGCTACTCTTTTGATATATCAAACTATGTAAAAACAACAGATACAATTACTTACGATATTATGCCCGAATTTAGGTATATGAATATGACTGATTTCATATTTGGGTACAAAGCCCGAAGATGGCAGTATTCACTGGGGTTATCCTTTTCAAATAGCAGTTTCGGTGGAGATAGCGGTAATGTGGGATTAAATGATTTAGTTTATATTGGTGGTATTGGAAGCAGTTTGAGTTCGGGTGAAAAGACAGTTGATTTTAATATGGGAATTAAAGTTGAAAAATTAACATGTAGTAGAAATATAAACGGTAATATATCGAAGAACGATAACAGACCCGGGTATGAATTAAATATAATGGCTACAATAAAAGATGGTGAAAACATATTTGATATCTACATTTTGGGTTCAAGCAATGCTTTTAATTTTTTATATAATGATTCTATTGCTGTGTATAATGGAGAAGAGGTTTATTCTACGCGATATACCATTAATCCCGGGATTAGTTGGAGCAGGAGCTATGCTGATTTTGCAGATATAAGATTAAATGCATCGTACTTTTACTCTTCCTTTGATGTTCAAACCTATGACAATAGTGGCGATACAGGCGTTGTTAGGCAAAAAGAACAATTTCTTCCTCGTATAAGTTATCAAATTAATATAAATCTATACAAAAATATTTATACGAGTATTTTCGGGAATTATAAATACAAAATTGTTGAGAATAATGTAAATAGCAAAAAAACGCTTGAAAAAGAACCGAAATTTTTATATAATGTTGGCGTAGGTTACAATAATGGTGATGTTTCCGTTATTGTGGGCGGTGAGCGGCTCATTGAAAATATTTTACAATCCTTTCAAAATGGTAAATTTAATATTCCTCTTCAGTTGAGATTTTATTACCATTTGGATAATATTTCGGGGGTATAGCTCAGCTGGGAGAGCACCTGCTTTGCAAGCAGGGGGTCGCCGGTTCGAGTCCGGCTATCTCCACTTTTCCAAAATTTAAACGGAGGTGTTTATGAAGAAATTTTTAGCGATTGCATTGGTGGTACTGTTTGTATTCTCGGGATGTTCTTTATTCGATAAAGAACCGCAGAAACCTGCGGAGCCTAAAGAGGTCAACATAGAAATGACGGGGCCAAGTGAAGCGGCTATTCAAACGGATACGACGGGGCATGCACAAACAGCATCATTAATGGTAAACTCTTACAGCGGATTATTAAGTGCATATACAACTGCATTTTCGGGATATACACCCGAGAATTGGGATGATGGGACATATAATTCCGGGCAATGGCAGTGGAGTGATAGTGCCGGACTTTGGAATATCAGATGGGTAGCAACTCAAGACGGTGATTTTTATAACTGGTCTGTTTATGTAAATGGGGATTACTCGAATTATGTTTGGAATGATTTCTTACTGATGAACGGAAGAACTTCCGTTGATGGATATATGGGACAATGGACAATTTATGACGATAGCATTATTCCTCCGTATGATGACAACGGTAGTTACCCTGTCATGAGTTGGAAATGGGATATTTCAACGGACAATTCAGCTGCATCCTGGTGGCTTTACAACGGAGCGGTTGATGATTCCCTGATAATGTACATTAGTTATGTCACCAATATGAGCGGTGATGAAGACCTTAATGTTCAAATGCCTGATGAATATATGCAAATACACTCCGAGCAGAACGGTTCAACCGGTTGGATAAAGTATTATGATACAAATTCCCCCGATCAAGCCCATCTTGTTTGGTACATCTATTGGGATTCAACGGGACACGGAGGATATGAAGACTGGAGTAACGGGACACGCGTTGACTTCGGCAGTTGGTGATTATAGTATAAATGAAAAAGGGAGCAACTTTTGTTGCTCCTCTTTTTTTATATGAAAAATAAAAATTTTATCCTTGGTATTGTAAATGGTATATTATTCTTTTTCAGTGCCACATTCATAAGTTCATCTACGATTCTTCCCGTTTTTATATCCAAGTTCACATCTTCATCGTTTGTTTTAGGGCTTGTAGCAGCAATTGAAGCGACCGGTTGGCAATTACCTCAAGCCTTCGTAGCAAAGTATCTCGAAGATAAGAAATATAAGAAGTTTATGTATATAATTCCCTCCTATATAAGATTCGGAGCTATCTTTTTAATAGCGATTCTGACTTTTAGAGTAATAAATATAAGTCATTATTTAGTGATATTTTTGTTATTATACAGCATTTATTTACTTGGAGGGGGAGTGGCGGGAATATCATTTATGGATATTGTTTCAAAAGTAATTCCACCGAGAAAAAGGGGGTCATTTTGGGGGTATAGAATGGGGATAGGTGGCATTTTGGCTTTAATGGGAGGATATGCAGCAAAAGTGATTTTAGGGGAAGTGGCTTTTCCGAAAAATTATGCTCTTTTGTTTTTAATTGCTTCTATAAGTGTGTTTATTGCAATTTCATGTTTTTCTGCTGTTGATGAACCTCCTGAAATGCATATTAAAAAAAAGAGAAGTTACAAATCATTCTTTAAAAATGGCATAGATGTGTTTTCAAAAGATAAAAATTTTAAAACATTATTTATAATTCGTGCCCTTTATGCTCTTTTCTTCATGTCAATTCCATTCTACATAATCTATATAAAAAGCAGTTTCAGTCTTCCGGATTCATATGTAGGATATTTTATAATTGCCCAAATGACGGGATATGTTCTGTCCAATTTGGTATGGAGTAGACTTTCAAATAGGAGCTTAAATGCCCTTGTTATTAGATTGAGTTCCATATGTCTTTTTTTAACGGCGATTTCAACAATATTAGGAGTAAAATTCGTTGTTAACTATCTGTTTCTTTTGGTGCCTTTTTTATTTCTCGGCATGGGTATAACAGGGATGAATACAGGTTATCTGAATTCACTTCTTGCAATAGCTCCGGAGGAAAACCGCCAACTATATCTCGGAATTTTTAATACGATGCTTGTCCCCTTTTTGATTTCCCCTCCTCTTGCGGGATATGTAATAAAGTATATCTCATACACAGGGCTTTTCGTATTTGCTTCCGTTGTGGCTATTTCTATGACTGTATTCTCTTTTGTATTAAATAAATAAATTATCGAATTTCTTCTGTTTTCTTTAGACAAGATTTAATCTTCCCTATAAACATTTTATGAAAAATATTGTCAGGATAATATTGTTTTTTTATTGCCATTGGTATTTCATTCGTTATGTCTGAGAAGTAAATCTTATCACAGATGAAAACAAGATTAGCTTCCTCGTAATAGATTCCATTATTTTCCGTAAATATGGGAGTTAAACCCGGTGTATTCATTTTATCTATTTCTTTACCCGATTTTGTACCGTAAAGTTTGAGAATTTCTCTGTATTTCCCCGGAAAAAATGAGAGGGAAAATAGATCGTTTTCCTCGATAAAGTTCAGTGTATACCTGTTATGTCTTATAAACACAATGGCAATGGGTTTATTCCATAAAATGCCGAACGCTCCCCAGCTGGCAGTCATCATATTAAAGTTGTTTTTTGAACCGGCTGTTATTAACATCCATTTGTCATCTAAAAGGTGAAACAGGTTTTCTTTTAATTTTTTCACATTAATCGAAGAGAAATTTTCCATAATATATTTGTTCCTCAATGCTTAAAAAAAACAATATAACAATGTTATTTAATATTACGATATTCCTCTATTGCAAAATCGGTAATTTCATTAATTAAAGACTCATCGAAACCGAATTTGATTCCTGCGGCATTATAAATCTCTTTTATTGGCTTTGAATTCCCGAGCGATAAAGCATATTTGTAGCGTTCAATGGTATTTTTAGGATTTTTCTTATAATTTCTCCACATTTGCAAAGCCCCGAGTTGAGCCATGCCGTATTCAATATAGTAAAAAGGAACTTCAAAAATGTGTAGTTGAAGATACCATAAATTAGGTAGAAATTCTTCATATCCCGCCCAATCTACATAATATTCACTAAAATCTTTTGCTATTCGATTCCATTCTTCGTTTCTTTCTTTAGGAGTATGAGAAGGATTAAGGTAGATCCAATGTTGGAATTTGTCCACACTCATACACCACGGGAAAAAATTAATTATTTTGTAAAGATGATCGGATTTAGCCTTTTTTAGCTGCTCTTCATCCTTATAAAATTCATCCCAATAGTCCATTGTTAACAGCTCCATAGTCATACTCGCAAGTTCGGCAACTTCCGAAGGAGTATGCCTATATTCGATAATAGGAATATGTTTCATTCGAAAAGTATGAGTAGCATGCCCTCCTTCGTGGAGAAGTGTTACAACATCTCGATGCAAACCGATAGCATTCATAAAAATAAATGGCATGCCGGTTTTTTGAAGTGGATAATTGAAACCGCCGGGAGCCTTACCCTTTCTACTGTCCAGATCGAACATGTCATGTTCTTTCATTGTTTTCATATAATTGGCAAATTCCGGATCAAGTTTATCATAAATTCTTATTACTCCTTCAAGGAGTTCATTGCCGTTTTTAAAAGGTCTCAATTCCGGTTCATCCTGGCCTTCGGCGATTTTATCCCACGGGCGCATCTTATCAATCCCTAAGGCTTTATTTTTATCTTCAAGAAGGATTTTTATCTTAGGGATTACAACATTCTTGACCGATTCGTGAAACTTATAGCAATCTTCGGGGGTATAATCAAACCTGTTTTTTGCACGAAACATATAATCTCTATAATTGTTAAAACCCGCATTTTTTGCCTCTTTGGTACGTATTTCCTTTAGATTGTCAAAGAGATTATCCAGTTCATTGCTGTGTTTTGAGATCGCTTTATTCTTAGCAAGCCAGGCGTTTTTTCTTTTTTCTCTTCTTTTATCCGTTAGAAATAGGTTTATTTTCTGCAGAGTATATTTTTTGCCTTCAAATTCGACCTGTGTAGAGCCTATCAGTTTACCGTATTTTGACGATAGATTGACCTCTTCCGTCTCAAGAGGAATATTTTTTTCCCTAAATAATTCCATCTGATTTACTAAATTTCTCAAAAAAACGCCGTACTTATTTGCCGGTAATTTCTTTCTGAATTTGCACTTGTAGAGTTTTTTATCCAAAGCGAAGTTGTACTTCTTGTATTCGGGCAATATATTTTTTGTAAAGTTTATAAATGTTTTCTCATAATCCTTATTGTCTGTATATCGTTGAAGATTTATGTATGCCCTTGCATAAGTTTCTTCCATTAAGGCGTACAGCTTACTTCTGTCTTCTATCCATTTTTCAAGACTTTCAAGCGAATTGATACTCCTGCTATACAACTCCTTGTAATAGGGTTCTACGTCATTCCAGCTGTTTATATTATATTTATCATACATAAAAATCACCTCACAATTTATTTATTATTATAAAACCTTTTAAACGTCTATGTCAACAGGGGAACCGGGGATTGTGACATTCGGAGATTCGACGGAAGAATTTTGCCAAAATCGATATGCTTTTCACCTTTCCCTGTTTAATATTATTGACGGAATGGTGTATATGGTTTAGTATATGGACAAGGAGGAAGTATGAATATTGATGATATTGCAAAATTAGTAGAGGAAAGAACGGGGCTTCTTATTCGCTACAATTTTAAAAATATTCTATTCGAAATAATAAATGGCAGAATCTCGATGTTAGGATTAAATCTTGACGATTATTACGAAATTATGGAGCAGAATATTCACGACGAGTTTAACAATGTTGTTGATCAATTGACAATAAAAGATACCTATTTTTTTAGAAATATAGATATTTATGAAAATTTAAGAATACATATTATCCCTCAAATGCTAAATAAATATGAGAAAGTGAGAATATGGGATCTCGGTTGTGCAACGGGAGAGGAACCTTATTCAATTGCTATGCTTATCGACTATTTTTATCCTGAATTTAAAAATAGATTTGATATTTATGCATGCGATATCTCAATAAATGCTATAAACGATGCAAAACTTGGAGTTTACGATAGATTTTCCTTTAAAACGGAAACACCTATAACAAATTATCAATCACTCTATTTTTTTAAGAGAAAAAACCTTTACAGTATTAAAGGTTATATCAAAAAGATGGTAAATTTCGAACAATTCAATCTTATGGATATAGAAAAATCAAAATTGACTAACTACTACAATGTGATTTTATGCAAAAATGTTTTTATCTATATGAAAAAAGAAGCGTCCAACATGGTGTTAGAGAATATTAATAGACTGTTAAAAAACGACGGTATACTTTTCATAGGTGCAGGTGAGGCATTGTATGGGGAGAAGCATATTTTTGATAAAATTTATTCCGAGGATGGATTTTACTACGTAAAGCGCAATAAAACGGGGAAAGATGTCGAAGAGATATATGAGAAGATTATGCCGGGAAAGGGGGGTGAAAGGGGAAACTACATAGGTATTGATGACATTATGCATAATTATAGAAAAAAAGAGTACAGTACGGTGCTAAGCATGATTCGCTATTCTTACAAAGATGCCCCTGAAAAAGAACGAAAAATAATGAATATGCTTTTTGCCTTTATAATGTTTAACATAGGGAAATACGAATATGCGCTGGAAACCATTAAGAATAATCTTGGTAATTACAATGATAATGAATATATTTGGATAATGTATATTTACGGACATTTTAATTTACTATTGGGGAATGATAAAAAGGCAAAGGAAATATTTGATGTTGTAATTAAAGAAAGAAAACGATTTGTTCCGGCTTTGCTTGATATGGCAAATATCTATTTTGACGAGGAAAATTATATAAAGTCGAAGGAGATTTTCCTTGAAATAAGTGATTTATTGGGAGATTATAAGGAGAATAAACTGTTTACCGAGTTAATGCCGGAATTGAGTTTAAAACTTATTTCCGAAGTTGTAAAATCAAGGTTATTTTTTTTACAAAAATTGGTAGGATAGAAATCTTAGGACTCCTATTATAGGGGGGAAAATGCAAGGGTGTAAATAATGTTATGAAAATAACATAACTTTCATTTAAATCTTGACATATATCGCTAAAAATATATAATAGGGCAAGAAAAGGAGTTATTATGAATATTTTGGTAATAAATAGTGGCAGTTCTTCAATCAAGTATCAGTATTTTAAAAAAGGAGAAACGACACCGATAATTAAGGGAATTATCGAAAGGGTAGGAATGGAAGGGGCTACGTTATCCCATTCAAAGAGGGGGTTTGATAAATATAAAAAGGTTATACCTGTCGAGAACCACAAAAAGGGGATTGAAATAATTCTCAATATTCTCGGTGATAAAAAATACGGAGCATTGAAATCCTTGGATGAAATCAATGCTGTGGGACATAGAGTTGTTCATGGAGGCGAGTCTTTTTCCGGTTCAGTATTGATAGATGACGACGTTATAAAAGCTCTTGAAGATTGTACCGATCTTGCACCACTTCACAATCCGCCAAATCTGCTTGGTATTTATGCAATGAGGGAATTACTCCCGGAGATTCCCAATGTGGCGGTTTTTGATACTGCTTTTCACTCAACAATCCCCAAGCATGCTTACATATATGCAATTCCGTACAAATATTACGAAAAATACAAGATAAGAAGATACGGATTCCACGGAACAAGCCACGATTATGTTTCCGTAGAAGGAGCGAAAATGCTCGGGACGACAAGGGATAAACTGAAAATTGTTACTTGCCATTTGGGAAACGGCTCAAGCATAGCTGCGGTTGATCGGGGCAAAAGCGTAGATACTTCCCTCGGTTTCGGAACGATGTGTGGTATTCCCATGGGTACAAGAGCTGGAGATATTGATCCTGCCATAGTTCCGTTTCTTATGGAGAAAGAGAGGTTTAGTGCAACCGAAATGAGGGATCTTCTGTATAAAAAAAGCGGATTGCTCGGAATATCGGAAATATCGAGTGATATGAGAGATATTGAAGAGAAAGCAATGGAAGGCGATGAAAAGGCGATTCTATCACTGAAGATATACGCCTATTATGTGAAAAAGTATATAGGAATGTACGCTGCTATAATGAACGGTTTGGATCTCGTTATATTCACGGCTGGAGTTGGTGAAAACGGATGGGAGATGAGAGAGATGATCCTGTCCGACATGGAATTTTTCGGTATAAAACTGGATAGAGCCAAAAACAGATTCAAAGGGGAACAAAAAATCATAACTACGGATGATTCCAGAGTAAAAGCTGCTGTTGTACCGACAAATGAGGAGCTTATGATTGCAAAGGACACCCAAAGAATAGTTAAAAAAATGAGAGGTGTTGATGAATAAAGATGATATAAGAAAAGAAAAAGAGAAATGGGAAAATGAGGTTCTTAAGCCATTTTTGGCAAAAGCACCTGAGAGAAATAACTTAAAGGACTCAAGCGGAAAAAATGTTGAAAGATTGTATACTCCGCTTGATTATGAAGAAAATTACAATGAAAAATTAAATTTCCCTGGACAATATCCCTACACAAGAGGGGTTTACCCGACGATGTATAGGGGTAGATTTTGGACCATGAGGCAATATGCCGGTTTTGGTACAGCCGAAGAATCCAATGAAAGATACAAATACCTATTAAAACAGGGGCAGACGGGATTATCCGTGGCATTCGATTTACCTACACAGATCGGTTATGACTCCGATGATCCTGTGAGCGAGGGTGAAGTAGGGAAAGTGGGTGTTGCTATCGACACATTGAATGACATGGAAATTCTTTTCAAAGATATTCCGCTGGATAAGGTATCGACATCAATGACCATAAATGCAACCGCTTCCGTTTTGCTCGCTATGTATATAGCTGTTGCGGAAAAGCAAGGTATACCGGCTGATAAAATAAGAGGAACGATACAAAATGATATTCTTAAAGAATATATAGCAAGAGGGACATATGTGTTCCCTCCGAAACCTTCTATGCGATTAATAACCAATATATTTGAATTTTGCTCACAGAATGTTCCCAAATGGAATACAATTTCCATTTCCGGTTATCATATACGTGAAGCCGGTTCATCTGCGGCTCAAGAAGTTGCATTTACATTGGCTGACGGTATAGAGTACTGTAAAGCCGCTATAGATGCCGGACTTGATATTGATGTTTTTGCCGGCAGATTATCATTTTTCTTTAATGCACATAACGACCTGTTGGAAGAAATAGCAAAATTCAGAGCCGCAAGACGAATGTGGGCAAAGATAATGAAGGAAAAATTCGGAGCTAAAAAAGCAAAATCCATGATGTTGAGGTTTCATACACAAACGGCTGGTTCAACACTAACTGCACAACAACCGGATAACAATATCGTTCGTGTTGCAATTCAAACACTTGCGGCTGTTCTCGGGGGTACGCAGAGTCTTCATACGAATTCCAGAGACGAGGCTCTCGCACTTCCTACGGAAGATTCGGTGAGAATTGCTCTCAGAACTCAGCAGATAGTTGCATATGAATCCGGTGTAACAAAAACCATAGATCCTCTTGCCGGTTCTTACTATATCGAAACGCTAACGGATAAAATTGAAAAGGAAGCATTTGAATATATTGACAAAATAGAGAAAATGGGGGGTATGGTTGCTGCTATTGAAGGTGGTTTTGTCCAGAAGGAAATACAAAACAGCGCATATAAATATCAGATGGAAATTGAAAAGGGTGAAAGAATCATCGTTGGAGTAAATAAATTTCAAATAGAAGAACCGCCCGTTGAAGGCTTGCTAAGAGTTGATATGACAATCCAGGAAAAACAGATTGAAAAGTTGAAGAAGATAAAAGAGAACAGAGATAACACAAAGGTTAAAAACATATTATCCGAATTGGAGAAAAAGGCGAAAGGTAATTCGAACCTAATGCCAACTATACTTGAAGCCGTAAAATCCTATGCGTCCATTGGGGAAATTACAAATACTTTGAGGAAAGTTTTCGGCGAATATAAGGAAAATATTGTCCTTTAAGGAGTAAGTATGGAAAAAAAGATAAGAATATTGATAGCTAAACCGGGACTCGACGGACATGACAGAGGGGCAAAATTTATTGCACGCGCTTTAAGAGATGCGGGGATGGAAGTTATTTATACCGGAATAAGGCAAACTCCGGAATCAATTGCAGATACTGCCATTCAGGAAGATGTTGATTTTGTGGGATTATCCCTTTTGTCGGGAGCTCATAATGTGCTTTTTCCCAAAGTGGTCGAGGAGTTAAAGAAAAGGGGAGCCGAAGATATCATTGTATTCGGAGGCGGTGTAATTCCGGAGGATGATATCCCGTTTTTAAAGAAGAAAGGAATTCAGGCTGTATTCACTCCCGGAACCAGTATAAATGATGTTATTGATTTTATAAACGATAAAATGAATGGAAAAAACAGATAATCTCGCCAAAAACATAAAAAACGGAGACATAAGGGCAATTGCAAGAGGGATATCAATCGTTGAAAACGGAGGATATGAAAGAGAAGCAATTTTACAGGAATTATATACCGAAGGGCAATCGTATATCGTAGGTATTACGGGACCTCCCGGTGCAGGAAAGAGTTCTCTAATCGATTTACTAATAAATGAGCTTAAAAACCATTTTAAAAAGATTGCCATACTTGCTATTGATCCCAGCTCTCCTTTTACCGGAGGAGCGATTCTCGGTGACAGAATACGGATGCAAAAGCATACGGGTGATCCGGATATTTATATAAGGAGTATGGCTTCAAGGGGTCATCTTGGTGGGATATCAGGTGCTACAAAAGATGCGATAAAGGTAGTTTCAGCGGCTGGATACGATCTTGTGATTGTGGAAACAGTAGGGGTAGGGCAAAGCGAAATTGATGTTGTAAAGCTTGCCGATACAACCGTTTTAGTTCTTGTGCCTGGTTTGGGGGATGAGATACAAGCTATGAAATCGGGAATAATGGAAATAGGCGATCTGTTTGTTGTAAATAAATCGGATAGACCGGAATCGGAAAAACTGGCAACCACGGTGAGATGGATAGTGGATGAGCATTATAAGGAAGAGGCATATAAACCTCCTGTCATACTAACATCGGTTTATAAAAATGAGGGAATAGAGGAGACGGTTCGAGGAATCATGGCACATAAAGATTACATCTATGAAAATGATATTTACAAACAAAAGAGAAAAATGAGAATTGAGGATGATATCAGAGGACTTTTGGAGGAAAAACTCAATAGTTTTATCGAGCACCATATAAAATATCCGGAACGAATCGAACAGTGGGTGGAAAAGGTCTATAAAGGTAATTCCACTCCATTTGATATAGTAAAGGGGATTCACGAAAATTTAATCATAGACGTTAAGGAGGAGATATGATAAAAAAAATAGATCACATAGGTATAGCTGTTGAGGATCTGGATAGTTCCATTGCCACATTCAAGGATTTGCTAGGTCTGGAACTTGTTGAAACGGAGGAGGTTCCCGATCAAAAAGTAAAGATTGCTAAATTCAAAGTGGGAGATGTTGATATTGAACTGCTTCAGGCGACTTCCGAAGAAAGTTCCATTGCAAAATATATTGCAAAGAAGGGGCAGGGGATACACCATATTGCATATGAAGTTGATGGTATATTAAAAACAATTAGTGAACTTGAAGGAAAAGGTGCGAGAATGATAGATAAGGTTCCTAGAGAGGGTGCTGGAGGTAAGAAAATTGCTTTTATACACCCTAAATCAACATCAAATATTTTAACCGAACTCTGTGAGGATTAGATATGAGCATAGAAGAAAAGATTTTAAATTTAAAGAAACTCAAGGAAGAGGCAAAATTAGGAGGTGGCGAGAAGAGGATTGCAAGCCAGCATGAGAAGGGCAAGTACACTGCAAGAGAGAGAATAGATAAACTACTTGATCCGGGGAGTTTTGAAGAGTTGGATATATTTGTAGAGCATGAAAATCATAACTTTGGCATTGATAAGCAACATTACCCGGGGGATGGTGTTGTTGTGGGGTATGGAACAATTGACGGTAGATTGGTTTATCTGTTTTCCCATGATTTTACTGTCTTCGGCGGTTCCCTCTCGAGAACATTTGCCAATAAGGTGATTAAAGTGATGGATCTTGCAGCCAAAGTCGGTGCCCCTGTTATAGGAATTAACGATTCGGGTGGAGCGAGAATTCAGGAAGGAGTCGATTCGCTTGCCGGATATGGCGATATTTTTCTTAAAAACGTTTTATACTCAGGTGTCATTCCTCAGATCTCCGCTATAGTCGGTCCTTGTGCCGGAGGAGCCGTTTATTCTCCTGCCATTACTGATTTTATCTTCATGGTAAGAAATACGAGTTATATGTTCGTTACAGGGCCTAAGGTGGTTAAAACGGTTACTAACGAAGAAGTTTCCACCGAGGATCTCGGCGGATGTTTGGTGCATAATACAAAAAGTGGTGTATCTCATTTTTCATGTGATAATGAAGATGAGATGATTGAACGTATAAAGAAACTGTTGAGTTTTATACCGCAAAATAACATGGAACTACCTCCCCGTATTCCCAATGATGATCCTATAAACCGACAGTGTTTCAATTTAAACAATTTTATTCCTGATAATCCCAACAAGCCTTATGATGTAAAGGATATAATACGCGAGATTGTGGACAATGGTGATTTTTTTGAAGTTCAGAAGCTGTTTGCCTCAAATATAGTTGTGGGTTTTGCAAGATTTAACGGCAATACCGTGGGCATTATAGCCAATCAACCGAAACATCTTGCAGGAGTACTCGATATAAATGCCTCAACTAAAGCGGCACGTTTTGTCCGTTTTTGTGATTCTTTTAACATACCTCTTGTGACTCTCGAAGATGTACCGGGTTTTTTACCCGGGACAAAGCAAGAGCATGGAGGAATAATCAGGCACGGTGCAAAACTCCTTTTCGCATATGCCGAAGCCACGGTTCCCAAAATCACGGTAGTGATGAGAAAAGCGTACGGTGGAGCCTATGATGTTATGAGTTCGAAACACCTGAGAGGAGATATAAACTATGCATGGCCTTCTGCGGAGATAGCCGTAATGGGACCGAAGGGAGCCGTTGAGATTATATTCAGGAAACAGTTGTTGCAGTCCGATAATGTGGAAGAGGAGATGGCAAAGTACGAGAAAGAATACAGAGATAAATTTGCGAACCCTTATGTAGCTGCAAAGAAAGGTTATATAGACGATATTATCGAACCGCAGAACACTCGATATAAGATTATAATGGCTCTTGAAATGTTAAAAAACAAGAAAGAAAAATTACCGTTTAAAAAACACGGGAACATACCCTTGTAGGAGAAATCATGATGAGTTTATCGTGTCAAATAGTTCAATTTACAAAATTAAAAACAACAGGTGACATTTTATTATTTTCCGTTTACGGTGTTTTATTTGTTCTCGGTGGATTACTCCTCTTATCGATGACATTGTTTTTGTTCAAGTTTATAAACAAAAGAGAGATGAAAAAACTTGAGGCAAAAAAGGGAAACAAAGACATGGAAGAAATTCCCGCAGTGGAAGAGCTAAAACACTTTGATGATGATATTGTTACTGCAATTATAGCGGCGATTGCGATAGAGCAAAAATTGTATCATGAAGACACTTTATCCGAACTTACATTTCGTTACAGAGGAGAAAATCCGAGCGGATGGCAGATATCGGATATGGTGAATAGTGGGAGTTAGTATGGCACAGTATATTTTTACGATTAACGGAAAGGATTATAAAGTCGATGTTAAGAGTATTGAAGGGACTCTTGCCGTCATAGAGGTGAATGGAAAAACTGTCAAGGTAAACATCAAGGACCTTGGAAAAAGAGAGATGGTAAAGAAACCAAAATTCGATAATTCTCTTTGTTGTGTGGACGAGATTGTTCCCGTTTCCAACAAACCAATTGTAATTAAGTCTTCTCTACCGGGTGTGATACTTAAAGTTATGGTAAGAGAAGGGGAGCAAGTGAAATCCGGACAAGATGTGATTGTTATGGAAGCGATGAAAATGGAAAATCAGATTCAGGCTACTGTAAGTGGAACAGTTAAGAAAATATATGTAAAAGAAGGGGATACAATACAACAGGACACCCCCTTGATCGAAATCGAAGCTTGAGGAGAGAGTATGGATACCTTTATGCTTTTCTTACAGAATACCGGATTTTATAATATTAGTATCAAAACCGCCATTATGCTCGTGGTAGGTATTATTTTTATTTATTTGGCAATTAAAAAGGAATATGAACCGCTACTTTTATTACCTATAGGTTTTGGAATTTTAATTGGTAATATACCTGCACCTCCATCTGCTGTTGTAGGTGTGTATAAAACCGGGTCCGTTATGAATATTCTCTATTGGGGAGTAAAAACCGGCTTGTATCCACCGCTTATATTCCTCGGCATAGGAGCTCTTACCGATTTTTCCACTTTAATATCGAATCCTAAAACGATTATTCTCGGTGGTGCCGCTCAGATAGGTGTTTTTGCTACATTCATTACGGCAATATATTTGGGGTTTTCTCAGCCGGCCGCAGCAGCAATTGGGTTAATCGGTGGGGCTGACGGTCCCACATCTATTTACATTGCAACCAAATTGGCTCCAAAACTTCTTGGTCCCATAGCCATCGCGGCATATTCATATATGGCTCTTGTGCCGGTTATTCAACCACCGATTATGAAACTCCTCACAACGAAAAAAGAGCGTTTGATCAGAATGCCCCCTCCGAGAATGGTTTCGAAGAAAGAAAAAATAATTTTCCCCATCGTTGCTTTTTTAATCAGTGCTTTCATCGCACCGGCAGCTCTTCCTCTTTTAGGAATGCTTTTTCTTGGTAATTTATTTAAAGAAAGCGGTGTGACAAACAGATTAGCAAAGACCGCAGGAAATTCCCTGATCAATATTTTTACCATTTTGATTGGTGTATGTGTAGGAGCGAGTACTCAAGGTGATGTTTTTCTAACCGTACAATCAATGAAGATATTCGTTTTGGGTGTAGTTGCATTCGGTGTGGCAACGGCATCAGGTGTGCTTTTCGCAAAATTGATGAACCTTTTTCTTAAACAGAAAATCAATCCTCTTATTGGTGCTGCGGGTGTTTCCGCTGTGCCCGATTCTGCGAGAGTAGTTGAAAATGTAGGCAAGAGTGAAGACCCGGACAATCATCTTCTTATGCATGCAATGGGGCCCAATGTTGCCGGAGTTATAGGAACGGCGATTGCAGCGGGGATCTTTTTGTCGATAATGGCATGAAAACAATTATCGGATGTAAGATCATTCGGTTGAAAGAGACCGATTCGACGAACAGATTAGCATTAAGTTCGGAAAATGCATCATTACCTTCCGGAACGGTCATAATAGCAGAAAGACAAACGGCGGGAAAGGGTAGGAAGGATAGGATATGGTACTCTGAAAAGGGGGGACTTTATATGTCGATTCTTTTCAATGAGATTAATGAATTCGGTTTTTTTTATAAATTTGCCATACTTGCAGCTCTCGGAGTAAAAGAAACTCTGGAGAAATTAACCGGGGATTCTTTTTTCATAAAATGGCCGAACGATGTTTATTTTCATGATAAAAAGATATGCGGTATTCTCCTTCAAAGTTCTACACAAGGGGAAAATAATCGTGTGGTGGTGGGGATTGGAATAAATATTAATAACAGTGTTTCCAATTTACCAGAAGAAATCGGGGAAAAATCTATCAGTCTGATCGATATGACCGGGAAAGCATATGATATTGAAGAAATTGAGACAGATATTTTAAACCGATTAAATGATTATTATAAAGCTGTGAAAAAAGGAGAATTTAAAACATATCTGCCGACAATTAACAAATTTCTATATAAAAAAGGTGAATATACCGAGTTCCTTTTAGGAGTTAACATAAGAGCTCTTAAAATAATCGAAATAGATGAGGAAGCGAGATTGATTGTTGAAGACAGGAATAAAAATAGATTGAATTTGGATTTTGGAGAAGTACTTTAAATGAAAGCGGAACAATTGATTTTATTAGGTAGAATACTTTCATTTATACCGAGAAATTTGCTATATTTTTTCGGTGGAATCGCAGGGATGATTTTGCCTGCAATACTGGTGGAGAGAACAAAGATCTTATATAAAAATTACTCCATTATTGCGCCGGGGAAAAACAGAAGACGTTTGGCAATAAGGGAATTTCAACATATAATCTGGAATTATATAGATTTTTTAAAAACTCCTTATTTAAATAAAAAAGATATTTTTAGTTTCTGTCCCGTTCATCATCCCAAGCTTCTCGATAAGTGCAAAAAGGAAAAAGGATTGGTGCTCGTTTCGGCTCATATTGGCAATTTTGATTTTGCCAGTTCCTATATTTCCTCTTTTGAAGGTGTTAAAACAATTACTGTTGCCGAATCTTCAGGTCCCGGGGAAGAGATGTATAATTTGTTTGCTAAATTCAGAGGTTCATTCGGAATGAAAGTTTTAAGGCTGGAGGATAAATTGACGATGTTCAATCTTTACAGAGCTTTAAAAGACGGTGATATGATTGTTCTTCTCGGTGACAGGGATATTTTAAATAACGGAGAGAGACTTCGATTTTTTAATACGGAAGCAACATTCCCCAAAGGTCCGTATTACCTGGCTTATAAACTGAAAAAACCACTGTTTGCCGCTTTTGTATTAAGGAATCCGAAGAGAAGAAAAGAGTATACTGTAATCGAGAAGGAGATAAAATTTAACGACCTCTTTTCAATTGATGAAAAAAATGCTATAAAGATAATAATGGAGAGGTTTGTCAGAGAGTTGGAGAATGTGATAAGAGAGTATCCCGATCAATGGTTGGTATTTCAACCACCGTGGAGATAGGATGAAAATACTATATGTAACGGAAAATTATTATCCCCATCTCGGAGGAATAACCGAGCATGTTCATCATCTTGCCATAGAAATGCAAAAAAGAGGACATGAGGTGATGATTCTTACCGGTGGCGCTAACCGGAAGGGAAAGGATAGCACACCGAACGACGTTCCTACCATAAGGGTGGGCAAGGCGATACTATTTCCCGTGAATAAATCGTTCACACGATTCACATTTATGAA
>Ga0190359_1000519_pt1 | contig 25855 bp, 12 predicted proteins | sample 48721823_MG_FD_161269 | JGI IMG/M metagenome (GOLD analysis project Ga0190359, IMG submission 161269) | Hydrothermal vent microbial mat bacterial communities from Southern Trench, Guaymas Basin, Mexico - 4872-18-2-3_MG | ecosystem: Environmental > Aquatic > Marine > Hydrothermal vents >... | reverse complement strand
AACATACTTTCGAGGTCAGAGCAGTGGACAATGCCGATAACGAAGGGGCATGGATGACCCATATTTTCCAGATAGATACCGATATCCCATCAAATCTAGCTATTGTCATTAATTCCGGCTCGAATTATGCTACAACAAAGACCGTTGTATTGACACTCTCTGCAACAGATGAACATTCCGGAATTACAGAGATGTCATTTAAAAATAATGATGACGCCTGGTCAGAATGGATACCTTATACAGAAGGATTTGAATGGGAACTTCCATCTTCGATTGTAAAAAACGATGAGGTAACTATTTGGTTTAAAGTAAGAGATCAAGTAGGAAATGAAGCTACAGCGGTTAGCAGCTCTATTGTCTACGATCCCGATAGAGAAGATCTTGTCAAACCAATAATCAGTGACCTGTTTCCTGAAATAGATAGCAAAATAATTGATAGAAAACCTGTAATATCCTGCAAAATAATTGATACGGACAGTGGCATTGATATTTCATCATTATTATGTAAATTGGATAATAGAGAGATCGGAATGAGCAAAATGGGAGAATTTTTCCAATACGAAGTAAAAGAGGAACTATCATTGGGAGAACATACTGTATACATTAGAATCGGAGATAACAACGGCAATATAATGGAGAAAAAATGGAAATTCAGTATCATTAAAGAACAGGACGATTCTGATCCCGGAGACTTGGATGATGATATGTCAGACGATGATATGTCAGACGATGATATGTCAGACGATGATATGTCAGACGATGATAAAACGGATGATTACTCTAACAATGAAGATACAGCAGATGATGATGACTACAAGGACGATAGCACTACGATAGAAGATGAAGAGAGAAATAGCGACAGAATGGAAAATAAATCAATTATCAACCCAATTGTGATTGTTGGGATTATAATTGGAATTGTGATCGTCATCCTAATAATATTATTGATAGTAATGATTTCATTGAAGAAACAAAAGTCTATGAAGGAAGAGATAGATGAAGACTGGAATCAACCTATAAAGTCAGAGAAATAAGATTTATCTTCAACTTAATGCGACTCCAAAGCCACACAATTCAATATCAAAAAAACCTTATCAACAGTTTCCTTCCTTGTAAAGCAATGTATGAGCCCCATGATCATTACAGGATTTAATGATAGGACCACACCAACAACAAATAAAATGAATTCATAATTGAGTTCGTCATTCTATCATCATTCCAGAATCCTCCAGAAACTAGTAGAAAATATTTTCTCATTAAAAGCCCAGTCATTATCAGTATCATCGACTGCTATAGGAAAAAATCGGAGTTGTCTTGGAGTTTATGGAGTCTTCAATAATAATATATTCTCCTTAGCACACCTCGCATAGTGGGAAATGGTCCTCAAGCCTAGCATTGTCATTTTTGTGCCATTTCATCCACTATAAATATTAGATGACATTTACACTAGGTGATAACAGTAGATATAAAGACATGTAGCGTAAACTGAAAAGAGCTAACACTCATGCTAGTCTAAACCCAGGTCGATTCATCGGAAAACTGTATCTTGTTGAACAACCGGACGCATTACTTCATAGGTCCACGGAGCTCTCCCATAGACCGTGTATGTTGCAGTAGGATGTTGCAACAAGGCTCTTGAAATCGTCGAGCTTCACATGGAAGTCCGCACTGGGTTCGGTATAGGCAGGAGCGAAGTTCACCTTGCCCAGATCGATTACCATGCCGTTGCCCTTGACACCAACAAGCTGGGCCCATGCGATATGATGCTCCACGGTGTTGGGATGGGAGACATCCTTTCCCACGGTTATCCTGACAACATCCTTCCCGTCCTTTCCGCTTCCCTTCATTATCTCCAGTTCGGGAACGTGTTTCTCCTTTCCCTCCGTTTCGGCTGTTTTGTACAGTTCACATGTATGCATCTTTCTCACCTTCCGTGTCGGCAATATAGGGCCGTTCTGATATTTCAACCCGGCGGCCTGCAACGCGCAGGGATATTGATGAAGCTCCCGCCTAACATGTCTGGTTTCCCTCCTCATCCTTTATTTATAATCATTCCATTACACGGAATATGAACAGGAAGCTCCTCCTGAGCATCGGTGCGGTCGTCGTATCGATCATACTCATCTCCGTCGTTGTCATCAGCGCCGACAAGCTCCTCGGAGGGGACAGGGACAATGTCATCCTGATTGATTTCGATACGGGGCTCGCCGCTGCCCACGTCAAGGAACTGGTGCAGTGGGGGCCCAGGATGACGGGGAGCGAGGCGGAGCGGAACGGTGCGGAATACATTGCAGCTGCATTCACTGAGGTCGGACTCTCGAATGTTGATATAGAGGGCTTCTACGTTCCGATGTTCAGCGTGGAAAAGGCCAAACTATCCATAGTGGAATACTACCCTCTGAAAAACGTTCCCAAACCTCTTGGCAGGACCGAGACGTTCAAGCACATAGAGGAATTCGTTCTCCAGGGATATTCCGGGTCCTACAGGTGGAACAGCTTCAGGGACGACCTCGATGTGGTGAACATAGGCAACGGCACTGACGAAAGCGCTTACGGCAGGACGAACGGCAGGATATGCTTCATAGAGCAGACAGCCGATACTCCCCGGAATTCCGTGGTCCACGATCTTGCCTACAGGGCGGGTGCAAGGGCCATCATCCTGCAGAACGTGTACCGCAACGAGGAGCTGGGATTCCTTCCCATGTTCAAAACAAATCAGTACAAGGAGGATACCGATTCGGCAAGGGAGATCCCTTTCATGATGGTATCGAAAGCATGCGGTGACAGGATACTGGAGGCAACATCCGCCAACTTCAAGGTGAGGATGGACATCGACGTTCTTATCCAAGATAGGTGTGTGAATGTCGTGGTAGGGGACCTCCCGGGCAGAACGAAGGACATGGTGATATTCGGAGCACATTACGACACATGCTACAACACGATAGGTGTGGTCGACAACACGGTGGGACCCGCAACCCTGATAGAGATCGCAAGGGGAATGGTCTCGGAGGGGACCCCGGACAAGACCATCAGGTTCTGCACCTTTGCGGGGGAGGAGGAGGGGCTGTTCGGATCCATCAACTATTTCGATGCCCACAAGAGGGAATTCATGAAGGACCTTGATCTCTACATCAACTTCGACATGGCGCATGTGGACCCGGATACAAACAGCTTCACGATCACAACAACGGACAACTCCACCATATCCACGCTGGAGAATATCAGGGATACCCTTGTGAGGTCCGAACCGGCACTCGAGAAGTACGAGATCGAAGTGGTCTACAACGACATGACATGGGCCGCCTCCGACCACTGGGCGTTCGTGAACGGGGGCTACGATGCCATGGGGGGCTGGGGCTCGGGATGCGTGGAATACCATACCTATCTGGACAACCTCGACCACCTCAATCCCGAATCACTGCAGATAGGCGGCAGGATACTGGGAAGCTACGCTTACATGCTGTAGATGAACGGAGCACCCCTTCACTCCGCAAATCTGTGAAGGCCCAGATCCCGGGCTGTCCTCACGGCATCCTCGAACTCGGTGCGGGATATCCTCCGGTCGATCCCGGGATATCTGAAGGCCATATACTCGGGGCGGTACTGGTCCATGATGTTGACGTAAGTGTCCCTTGATATCTCATCCGCCAGGAACTCCATCACATCACGTGTGCCGGAAAGACACCCGGGGAGTACCAGATGCCTGACAAGGAGCCCCCTGACGGCGATCCCGTTCTCATCCAGCATGAGATCCCCCACCTGACGGTGCATCTCGAGTACGGCTCTCCTGTTCACTTCGGGGTAATCGGAAACCCCGGAAAGCCTCAGGCTCACATCCCCGTCCGAGTATTTCATATCGGGCATGTAGATGTCCACCACACCCTCCAGAAGCTCGAGCGTCTCCGGAAGGTCGTATCCTCCGGTATTGTAGACTATGGGAAGATCGAAACCCGTACCGGATGCGATCTCCAGAGCCTCGAGGATCTGCGGAACAACATGGGTTGGGCTGACAAGGTTCAGATTGTGGCATCCCATGTCCTTTATCCTCATCATCGCGTCCGACAGCTGTTCGGGTGAGAACTCGCTTCCGGCCGGACGCTGCGATATGTCATAATTCTGGCAGAACACGCATTTGAGGTTGCAGCCCGAAAAGAACATCGTTCCGGAACCCCGAGTTCCCGAGAGAGGGCGCTCCTCCCCCATATGAGGGCCGTAGGAGGACACCATCGCATACCTTCCGGAAAGGCACACCCCCTTCTCCCCCTTCAACCTGTCGACCCCGCATTTTCGGGGACACAGCCCGCACGGGGACAGCAGGGAAACGGCATCTCTCACCTTACCTTGGAAACCTGCATTCCCGCTCGGATATGGACGATCACATCCCTCACCAGCCCCGTTCATGATGCTCCCCGGAGAACATCAACGCCGGTACATATTATATATTTCCACATGCCTTAATCGGCAGGATGGCACGATCGAGACCCTTCATGAAAAAAAAGGTGCTGATAACCGGAGGATCCTCCGGAATAGGTCTTGCTGCAGCCAGGACCCTTTCGGAGGAAGGTGCCGAAGTCATACTCGCCGCAAGAGACCCGAAGAAGTTGAAGAAGGCCGCGGAAAGCCTTAAGGGAAAGGTATCCACCTACATCGTTGATGTATCGGACACGGAATCCGTACGCAAACTTTCGGGAGATGTCGGGAGGGACCACGGAAGGGTCGATATTCTGGTAAACTCCGCAGGCATCGTCGAACCTCTGATTCTCGGGGAGCTCCCCGTGGAGAGCATCTCGAAGATCCTTGACACGGACCTAAAGGGCACCATGATAACAGTCAAGGAGATCCTCCCGCTGATGGGGGCCGGTGGATATGTGGTCAACATCTCATCCATGGCCGGGATAATCGGTCTGTACGGATACACGGCCTACAGCGCGGCCAAGTTCGGGGTCCTGGGATTCTCCGAAGCCCTGCGCATGGAGCTCAAACCCGCGGGAATAGGGGTTTGTGTGGTCTTTCCCCCGGACACCGCCACACCGCAGCTGGAATACGAGAACAGGACCAAACCCGAAGAGCTGAGAAGCATCTCCTCCAAGATACGTCCGATCCCGCCGGAGAAGGTGGCGTCTGCAATCATTGATGGTATCAGGAAGGAGAGGTTCATGATCTTTCCAGACATGAGATCGAGAATGACATACATCGCATACAGGCTCGGGGGCCCCCTGCTCAGAGCCTGGATGGATGGGAGGATAGGAAGGGCTTCCGCGGGGAGTGATGTGGAATGAGGAGATGGGCCCTTGCCGCACTCGTTCTCCTGGTTTCCATTATCGTTATCACATCCCTCATTCTCTCCGCCGTCCATCTGCTGAACGATGCAGACGCGCACCTCGAACTCGGGATCATCCGCATAAACATCGATGGAAGATTTGCAAGGCTCTCGGCAGATGCCGAGATAAGTCCCGGACCGGAACCCGATTCGACCGATCTGGTCCTTCGCTTCGATGACAGCGAGATACCGGTCGATTACGACGGCGAGACATTGTCCGCGGAACTGACGGAGAAGGATCTGCGCACCCTCCTTGACAGGGATTACGTTGACATAGCCGGTTCCGCAAAGATCCCTTTCGGGCCCTTGAAGATCGGAGGGGATGTCAGCAAGAGGGTCAACGTCTCCTTCATTCATGAACTTGCCACATCCCTGAACGTTTCCAACGTCAATGTCACCTTCACATTCACCGGCAATACGATCGTGGATTTCGACATCGATTCCGATATCGAGAGGGATTTCATTCTGCAGGTGAACAACACCCCCGCAAGATTGAGCTCCCCGGGTGGAGGGAGCTTCGACTGCACGATACTCGACCTCCACTACCGGACCGGCCAGGTGGGAAAGGCAAGGGTATCCATACCTGCATTGGGCGCTCTGGGCCTTGCCCTCTATGCAAGAAACATCACCGTTGACATCTGGGGGATCCAGGCGGAGATACCCATACCACTCTTCAATGGATGAAGAGACCCCCGTTCACATCGATGGTGGCACCGGTGATGTAGGAGGACGAACCGGATAGAAGGAACACAACCGGGCCCGCGATCTCCGAAGGGGGTGCCACCCGTTTCAGGGGGACCTCCTCCTCCCTCTGTCTTCGCTTTTGAGGTGTATCCGAGGACAGCAGGTCCGTATCCACGTAACCCGGAGCGATGGAATTAACCCTGATCGCGGGTGCGAGCTCCAGTGCAAGTGACCTTGCGAGTCCGAGCATCCCAGCCTTGGATGCCGCATAATCGGCACCGTGGGGAGTTCCCCTGAATGCGAGCTGGGACGAAATAAACACCATGGAACCTTCCCCCATATAGGGAAGTGCCGCCTTGACGCAATTGAATGCTCCCTTGAGGTTGCAGTCCATGGTCCTGTCCCATCCTTCCGATGAAAGGTCCGGGAAGGATGTCCTCCGGTACACACCCGCATTGATGACAAGACCGTCGATGTCCTTCCCTCCGTCCCCTGCTCCCCCCGTGAAAAGTTCCACGGCGGAGGTCATCTGTGAAAGGTCCGATGCATCTGCCCTGAGTGGAAGGGCGCCCGTCCCTTCGGACAGCTTCCTGGCAGCATCGATCGATTCCCTGAACGTGAAGCCCACCTCGGCCCCCTCTTCAGTGCACGCTCTCACAACGGCGGAGCCGATCCCTCGGGATCCTCCGGTAACCAGTATTCTCCTTCCTTCGAGCTGTCGGGACATCATTCCACATCCTCGTTGAACGGGTTCTCCTCTCCGCAGAACGGGCATTCATCCATCAGGAGGGGGTACACCCGGGAACATCCGGGGCATTCGACGGCATCCTCGGGGTCGAGCTCCCCCCTTATGGACCAGTCATCCTCTTCCGTGGTAGGTTCCGGGGGAAGTCTCCTGGATGCGAAAACGAGCAGCAGTGCAACTGCGGAAGCGGACACCAGCAGGACGAGTATCAGCAGGATCAACCAGAGGGGGAGTTCACCATTCCCACCTGAACCCGATGCCGGATCGAAAGGGTTCGAGTTCCTCTCGTATTCCTCGAGGTTCGTGAAACCGTCGCCGTCGGGATCCTCCGACGCATCGGAGGGGTCCAGGGGGTTCAGGGAATAACGGAGCTCCCATTCATCGGGCATACCGTCCTGGTCATCGTCCTCATCGAGATAATCGAGTATCCCGTCCCCGTCGGTATCCTTCGGTCTGCTGGATGTCGAATTGGGGTCCGTTCCCGCTTCCAGTTCGAGGGAATCGGGGAACCCGTCGCCATCATCGTCCTCATCCGAATTGTCCCCCACCCCGTCCCCGTCAAGGTCCCTCCATTCATGAGGGTCCAAAGGGAACTCATCCGAGACATCCGGAACCCCGTCATTATCGCTGTCGAGCTCGGGATCCCTCAGCGCAAGGACCACAAGATCACTGCCCACAGCGGTTCCGTTGATCTCGAACGAGAGCGCCCCCGAGACGGAATTGTAATCCTTTTCCATCAACTCCGTTGAACCGTTCGAATCCAGGATCATCACCCTGCTGAACCTTCCGTCCACGGTGGGGTCAAGGGACATGGGCCATACCTTGATGATCATTACAAGTATATCCGCAGGGTCTCCCTCGAGCCTGAACGAGCATATCTGGACCTCGTCCTCACCGCTCAGGTCCTCCTCCACGGTGTCCTCAACGAGGACCAGGGAAAGTTCACCCGAGAAAAAAACGGTGACGTTGACCAGACCCCCGAAGCCTTCCACATACGATGTTTCGATCGTTTCCGTGATATTCAACTCGAAAGGACCCAGAAGCTCCTCGAACTCGCCATCAGAGCAGTGGAAAGAATAATTGTGCGTGCCGCTTGGCAGCTCGAGCGTTATCCGGTAATGGATGCCGTTCACGGGATCCAGGACGTCGTCCGCAAAGGGGGACATGTTGTGGCTCACACCATCCATTATGAGATCCATCGATAAGGGTATGTCTCCATCTATATCCCGATATATCACCTCGAAGGTCGCAGCTCCCCCTTCCGAGACATTGCAATCCGGATAGCTGAGTGTCGGAGGATCGTTCACCGGTGTGATTGTCACGTTGAGATACTCGGAATCGGTCAGGTTCTCCCGGTCCCTGATCGTGAGAAGTACCCTGCCATATCCGTTCCTGTCCGTCAGGGATGAGATGTTCAACTTCGTTCCAAGCAGGGAAACAGAGAATATCTCGTAGCTCCCCGATTCCATCTCCAGTTCCAGCTCATCCCCGATGTCGGGGTCCGCCATGTACGGAGCCATATCCAGAACGATGAAGGTATCCTCGGGTATCTCGATCTCCGGGAAGGGGCCCCTGAAATAGGGCGGGTAATTGACGGCCCGGAAGAACACATCGACCTTCCTGGTTACCGATGTGGTCCCATCGCTGATCGTCAGATTCACCGTGAATTCGGATGGGGTCCCATCAGGATAGAGAAATATGAAGGTGGAGTTCTTCGGATCGTAGGATACATTGTCCGGGTCATCCGTGGTGAATACAAGCTCTTCGATGGGTGTATCCTCATCCTGTATAGTCGCTCCGAGCACATAGGGAACATTCTCCTTCACGTTGATAATCGAGCGTGGAATGAAGAACACAGGCGGATCGTCACGAAACACGACCGTAACGTTGACTGCATAGGACCTCGCATCATACCCGTCCGTCAGATTGATGAACACGGTCTCATGGCTCTTGCTCTCATTCCTGTATGCGAACACAAGCTCCTCATGCACTGCATCGTATGTCACGTTCCCCGAGGAGATGTTCACCGATACGGAACCCACCTCATTCCTGTCAAGAACGGAGCATTGAAGGACGCCCAGCATGTCCTCGTAGGCGAAATATCTATCTGGAACATTGGTCATCTCCGGAGGCCAGGAGAATCTCAATATCTCCCGCTGCTGCCTATCCCCCGTAACGGTGACGGAGGTGTTGAGGTAATGGGTGAACGGAAAATCGCTCATGATCACGGAATACTCCCCGGTTGTCCTGTTGACCCCGCCGGAGGAATGGGTGAAACCCCTGAGAAGATGGGGGGGCACCTCACCGGTGGAATTGACCATGTAACTTATCCGGATATTCGACGAAACATCCATTACATCCACTTCCACGTCGCCAATGGGGAGAGAGTGGATGTCGATCACATTGAAGGACACGTATGCAAATGTCTCCAATCGTGAGGAACCATCCACGAACGTGACGGTGGAATTATCGTATGTCATGTTGACAACCTTCATCACCGAGCTCATGTTCAGGAGGGCCGTGCTCGAGAACGATGACATCGTGGAATTCCTCAAGGTAACCCTTCCCCCGGTCAGATTGAATACCGTATCAGCACCGCTGATGTTCGCATGTTCGAACACGGCTTCGCCTCCGTTCCTCACAACAAAACCCGACCATGTTCCGGGAGCGGATCCGTTCTCTCCCGTAAAACGTACGGTTCCGTTATCGAAGCCTGCCTCGAGGACACCCTCGACGATCATCCCGCAATCGTCCCCGAACCGCACCTCCGTCCCCGGCATGATGGTCAGACTCCCGATCGGGGAAATTGTGATGGTGCTGTTTATGATGTAGGGCGAGGAACCCGGCCCCCATGTCACATTTGTGACGATGTCGCCGGTCTGATAGGAATCGACAGCCGGTGCCGCATCGAGACGGGGAGTTATGTAGGTCATCGAGGCCAGGAGCATAAGCAAGACCGAAAAGAGAGTGAATCTCGAAAAACTCATTCAGGACACCTTGATGGAGATAACAAGTCCCGAAATCGAATAAATACCTTTCTCTGACAGGGTCATCGTCTCTCGGGGGCCAGTGTTCCCATCAGGCAAGAGATACCCACAACCATTATATACTCTGAAAAAGCAAGGACAGATAAAATATATAAACACCCATAATTTGGTTTCAACCGGATACACTCAACTTTCAAGTATCAAAAGATGCTTATCCGTTGAGCTCGGAAGTTCCAATTCGGAGGTTCGGCCAATGCATAGCAGAACAGTAGGCATTCTTCTTGCGTCGATTATGACCATGACAGCCCTCTTTGCACTCTTCAGCGGAGGCGAAAAGATAGACACCTTCTACGATCGTGGGGGCCCGACGGAGGACCTTGTTGTTCTGAAAGGGACCGGCAACACGTTCTATGATTCACATCTCTATTTCGAGATAGAGAGGAACGTTCCGGTCTCCTCCGCAAGCATGAAGATATCCACGGAGAACTCTGCGGAAGGACCGTGGATCAGGGACCCTGCCATCGACGTTGGGAGCGATAACAACGTGGAATGGACCTTTTCGGGGACGGGATACGGTGATTTCGGGAGAACCACCGTTTTCTCGGATGACACAGAAATGAAGACCAATACATATCATTCAGGCGGAACGATGACAATGGGCGATATAATGCTCCCCTCGGAGGCATCCATCATCAATGCGAGCATGACCGTCAGGGGGAGGTTCGAGGCAGATCTCGGAAGCATGTCCACGGCCGCAACCGCGGGAAAGATATCATACACGCCTCAATGGATCGTGGTGGGGGACATCAACGGGGACGGCGTGAACGACTCCCTTGTTTCCACCGGGAAGAACGGGCGCCTTTACAAATACATCCAGGATTCCAGCGGGACTTTCGAGGCAACCAGGCTTTCGAACCCCACCACATATAATGATTACATTCTCTATGATGTTGATTCCGATGATGATTATGACATCGTCTATTCATCCACGAACGGCATCTACTGGTTGAGCAACGACGGCTCGGGGAACTTCGGGAGCTCAACGACTCTAACAACCGATTTCACACCGGAGAAGATCATAGGCGCGGACCTTGACGGTGACGGCGAGAATGAGATCGTGGGAGCCGCGTACTCGTGGACTTGGTCTTCCTCGTCCACTGCCATCTCATTTCTGAAAAGGAACGTCAGCACCACCTTTGACCTGTGGCCCCTTTATGAGACTGGAAGCGGTTCCGGAAGCACCACACTTCTTGGAATCAAGGCAGGGGACTGGAATGACGACTCCTACACGGACATATATGCCGCTTTCACCAACAGAAAGGTCTACACCTTCCAGAATCCTGCCTATGAATGGTATTACAACGACACATCCAATATAACCTCGAAGAGCAGATGGTCTGCAAGGAACGTCCTCACATCGCCCTATTCCATAGACGGGTGGGATGTCGGGGACGTCGACGGGGACGGGAACGCTGACGTTGCCATTGCCCCGAACTACTACTACAATGCCGACATCTACTATTACAGAAACAGGGGGACGAGCTCGTGGAACAGGTACGATGTCGTCTCCCCCTACATCTACTACCCGAAGGACGTTGCCATACTTGACCTGGACGGGGACAACGACAATGATATTTTCTTCTCATGCGGGAATTATTACTACAACACCAACGTGGGATGGTGCGTGAACAGCGGAAACCCCAACAGGAACTCATGGAACACCAAGATCCTCATGTCGGGGCATGATTCCACAGGTGACACCGCATTCAAGGGAGACATCAATTCCGACGGCTACATGGACGTGGGGCTCTTCTTCACGGGGAACAGGCAGGTAATAGCATGGAAGAACCTGGTCCCGCATGATGGTTCCAAGATAGCGGCGGGATACATCGAGGACGGTGGTCTTGTCCAGCTCAGCGATCTCGAACCCGTGGACATGGACGGGGACGGGGATGACGACTATCTGATAACCGCATTTCAGAGCGGGACAGTTGGCTGGTACGAGAATGACGGCACCCCATTTGCGGGAGAATGGAACTTCCACAGGATCAACGGTGTCATGGTGGCGGGTGCAAAGGAGGTGGCCGCGGGGGACATCGACAACGACGGGGACCTGGATGTGGCCGTTACAGCCTACAGCCAGAGCGCCGTGATGTGGTTCGAGAATACGGGAAATCCCAAGGGAATATGGGATTACCATTACGTCGGTTACATGAGATGGGCTTTCGGATGTGCTCTGGGTGATATGGACGAGGATGGTCAGCTTGACATTCTCGTCTCGGCAGGCTACTACTACAGCGACGGGATAAGGATGTACTACACGTCCGACCCGGATGGATCATGGAACTACAGGCGGATCTCACCCTCCGTATCCTACTGCGGAGCTATCAACATCACTGACATGAACCAGGACGGGCATCTTGATGTTCTGGCCACGGTGAACGGATGGTCCGGTCAGGCAAATATATACCGGAACCCCCTTCCCTCGAATCCCAGGACAGCGACATGGACGCAGATCACAACCGTATCATCCCTCCAGTACCCCTACGAGGCCCTTCCCATAGATATAAACGAAGATGGCGTGCTGGATGTCGTAGCTTCCTCCAATTACGGGGGCATCAAATGGGCCGAAGCTCCCTCCAACCCCAACCAGATCAACGGATGGAGGACATACACCATGGACAACTCCATCTCCTACCCATGGGGACTCGAGGTCACGGATGTCGACAATGACGGCTACGACGATGTTTTCGTATCCTGCCACTACTGGTGGGCTTCTTCCTATTGGTCATACGGGAGAGGTGCTTACTGGCTGGAAGAGACCGATGACATGTATTCCAGCTGGCAAAAGCGGACACTCGACTCGAGCATGAGGGAAACTTACGGGATAGCGGTCTCCGATCATGACGGGGACGGACAGCCGGAGATATTCGTCCTCTCCATGTTCGATGATGTCTTCAAGTATTCCAAACCGATACTAAATTATCCATCCGACATCCGGTTGGACCTTGCGGGGGATGGTGTGACCGATGTGCTGCTGTCCGGTTCCCTGCGGGGAAATGTCCAGGTCGACCTGACGACCCAGCTCCAGAACGTGCTGGATACCAGACCCACCACGGCCAGATTCTACACTGATGGTTCTGGCAACCCCATGATGTCCATGCCCCTGGACCTCTACTCTGCATCCCTTGGAAGATTGACGGGGCATTCCATCGATATCAGGTACAATGTGACCCTGGACATCGACAACAACGGAGCCCTCAGGGACTCCATAACCAGGATCATCCCCGATTACAGCGACCCTCTGGACGACTCGCTTCGCATCTACATCGTCTTCAAGGGGAGGAGCGAGGGAACGGCAAGGTTATCCGATCTTAGCGTGGAGTACAATTCACCTCCAAAGCTCATCAGGAACCTTCCCAAGGACCTCAAGGTGAACGAGGACAGCATCAAGAAGAACGCAATGGACCTGACGGAGTATTTCAAGGACGATTACGACTCGTCTTCCATGCTCAACTACGAGGTCGTGACCACGGGTCCGAACAAGGACAAGGTGGGACTGCACTTAGAGAACGGAGCGAACCTGACTATCGATTCGAGGGTGGACGGTGATTTCGACAGGGACGTGACATTCAGGATAATCGTGACCGACAACGGCGGCCCTGGAGGCGTTCCCCCCCGGATCTATGTTTCCAAGGACATCGAGATAGACGTGCTCCCGGTGGATGATCCACCTTTGAGGGGAAACCAGACACTTCCTCCCCGTATCTACGGGTATGAGGGGGAAGAGACCATGGCCATCGATCTGTCGGAATACAATCTCTTCACGGACCCCGACGATCCGATGGGGGTCGGTATCCGCTATCTCGTGGAGATCAATCCCGACGGTATGGACCCAAGGGATGTGAGCAATATAAGCTGCAGGATCACCAGCAGCGGAAAGCTTTACATCAGGAGCGAAGGGGACTGGACGGGTTCGGGTATCCCGGTAAGGGTATGGGGGTACGACGGGGAGCTAATCGACAGGGAAACGGACCCCTACCACATGACCCTTCTCGACATAATCAATATCAACGATCCCCCCGAATGGAAGGACGTTCCGGATATCATCATCGATGAGGATAACGGAAAGGAAGGGGCCCTGGACCTCACCCCGTTCGTGACGGACATCGATACCGACCCCAAGGACCTCAGGTTCACACTGATCTCCCATACGAACTCCACCTACTATGCGGTCTCCCTCGATCCGGGCGATTCCTCGAAAGTGGACCTGAATCCGAGGATAGAGAACTGGTTCGGTCAGGTGGATGCCCTCATAGAGGTAAGCGATGGGGAATATTCGGCTCTCACGACCATCCACGTGAAGGTCAACAGCGTGAACGATCTTCCAACAATCTCCATCAAATACCCGATGGAGGATTCATCCCTCACGGTTGGACCCCTATCAGTGATGGGGGAAGCATACGATGTCGAGGGCATCGATTCCATCATCATATCCTTCATGGGAGAGAGATGGGAGGCATCGGGGAAGGTGTCCTGGGGGGAGACCATCGAGGTCCCGGACGGTGTGGTGATAGACAAGATCACCTACAACGTCCCCATCACCGTGACCCTTACGGATACGGACGGCGAGGTTGTCACGGAGACCGTCCACGTAACCCTGATACCGAAACCGATAGTGCCACCGAACGATCCGGACGGGGACGGATATCCCAACTACATGGATGATTTCCCGTTCGATCCGTCCGAGCACAAGGATTCGGACAGGGACGGAGTGGGAGATAATGCGGACAAGTTCCCCGACAATCCCGAATTGAAATACGATTCCGACAATGATGGCGTGGCCGATGCCGTTGACGAGTATCCCTTCGATCCGGAGAACGGAAGGGGGGTTGGTGTTATCAAGCCGCCAAAGGAGGAGAAGCCAAACTGGTTCTGGCCCATCTTCTTCATCATACTTGCCGTGATCCTGGCCATTGTGGCGGTTCTTTCGATCCTTTCGTACTTGGCCAAGAGAAAGGCATCGGGTGATCCGAGGAAGGCAGTGGAGTTCTACAACAAACAGGAGAAGAGAAGGGAGCTGTTCAACCGCATATCCCAGAGGGAGAAGATAGAGGGGCTGCTCTCCAAGACTCACCTGAAAATGGAAGGAGGTACAGGAAAAGCTCCGACCCATGTGGCACCGATGACAGGGGGGATGCCAATGAGAGCCGGTCTTCCCCCGCCCGGAGCGATGGGAGGAACAAGGGCGGTTCCCGTAAGAGGGCAGCTGCCTCCCCCTCAGCCAGGGTACAGAATGCCGCCACCCCCTCACCGAAGATAATAAATCGGACACGAATGATAATACATTCGTATCCGAACTCTTAACCCCCACCCCTCGAGATATTGTGTGAAAAAGGAATCAAGGTGTACTTAAAGGATCGATCGATCATCGGATAGTTTGAATTTCCTATATGATGAAAAAAACATCCGTTCCCGACCGGTGAATCCGATCAACAACCGGCCCTGCATTCGATAGTATGTCCTCCGATCAAGACGTTCGGAGGACATCGAAATGTGAAAAGACCTGCAAAGGTTTAATAGAATGGAAAAACTGGCCCCATAGAACATTTATATATTTTTTGTTCATTTTACACTGACGTGCGGGTTATGTCGGAATGAGCCCTGAACAGGTACCTGCACCCACGGATGTGATCCCATGCCAAAAAGAACTGCCCTGCTTCTCGTTCTGATACTTGTATCGGTATCGATCCTCACCTTTCTGGATACTTCTCCCAGAGGTGAATATACCACACAGCTTTACACAAACGATGGAACGGTGGTCGCCGGAGGTCCGGTGGACCTTTCGAGCGGAAAGGGGATGGATATCAGCTATTATTTCAAGATAGGCAGGGACGTTCCCACATCCGATGCGAGCCTGGACATATCCACATTCAACGTGGAAGAGGGCATGGCCCTCAAGGAACCCTATGTTGATGTGGGTCTTGACGGAAACAAGGAATGGATGTACAAAGGAGTGGGATACGGATTGTTCGGAGAACAGCACCATTTCTCGGATGATAAGGTGCAGACATCCATATCATACGGCTTGGGAGGCGGGTCCGACAGTACAAATTCCATCCTTCTACCAAAAGATTCTAAGGTCCTGAACGCGTCCATCGGTATCAGGGGAAGGTTCCAGTCTCCCTCGGCAATACCAATCTCATCCTACCAGATAGAAAAGGATCCATCCACTTTTTCAATAGACGGATATGCCATGGAACACGGTGATATCGACCAGGACGGAGATCAGGATGTTGTCGTTTCCGACACGAGAAACTCCAGGATCGTATGGCTCGAGAATCCAAATTCGACAAGCGGCGAATGGAGCCTGCACGTCATCTATTCCGGATATTATGTTCAGAGCTGCTATTCCCTGGATGTTGGCGATATCGACGGGGACGGAGATCTTGATGTCGCGGCATCGTCGTATTCACGAGGATATGTCATGTGGTTCAGGAACGACAACCATGCCAACACATGGATCAGGTTCAGCTTCTACACCTCGTTTCGATACGCAGGAAGAGTAAGGATCGCCGATATCGATCAGGACGGCAACCCGGACATAGTGGTTTCCACCTGGTACTATTACCACTACTACAACTACGGAAGATGGATTTACTGGTTCGAGGCGCCGGACAATCCGGCGACCAATTCATCCACATCCTCCGGAGGCTCTTCCTCCTACTGGCGTTACCATTCCGTCTCATCGAATCCTACCTACTACTACTACACCTATGCGGCAATGGACGTGGGGGATTTCAACGGTGATGATTATCCCGATATTGCAGTAGCGGTCTATCCCAGGTATTCAGGGTACAACGTCAACAGGGTCTACAGATTCATCAATCCGAAATCGGCCACAGGCAGCTGGTCCTCCATGATAATCGACAATTCCGCCCAGCAGGTCCATTCTCTGGCTGTGGAGGATATGGACGGAGATGATGATGATGACATAATTACCGCCACCTACGGGGGCAGAACTATCAAATACTACAGGAACTCCAACAACGGGAACTCATGGTCGGAGAACACGCTCATGTCCTTCACGAACCCGAGGTTCATTCTCGCGGAGGATCTGAACGACGACAACAGAACGGATATCGTGGTCGGCGGCGGATCAGGGGTCTACGAGTTTGCGGTGCTCTATCAGGGTTCCTCCGACACATCCTACACAAAATACACTATCACCCAGTCAATAATCAACCCCTTCGCCTTCACACCCCTCGACAGTGACCTGGACGGGGACCTCGATTTCATGGTGGCGGGAACCTCCGGATCACAGCTGGTGCTGATAAACACTACCAGCAAGACAACACCCTCGCATCAGGTCATATGGTTGGAGGACGGTGGAGTGAAGGACATCAGAGGGTTGGATCAGGCCGATATGGATGGTGACGGGGACCTGGATGTGGTCTTCTGTGCCTATGGAACCGGCTGGATCGGATGGATGGAGAACGATGGAACACCGTTCAACGGAGCGGGACCCCTGCACAGGATCGGAAGCATCGGGAACCCCATAGAGATCATGGTGGCCGATGTGAACGGGGACGATAAGAACGATATCGTTGCCCTCAGCTCGGGCGGTGTGGCATACTGGTGGGAGAACATCGGGAACTCCCTCACAACATGGCCCGGTTATCTCATCGCTTCGGGGATCCCGAATGCCTACTCCATGTTTGCAGGGGATTTCACGGGCGACGGAAAGGCCGATATGGTCACATCATCCGCAAGAGGATACAGTGGGGGTGAGATCCGTCTTTACAAATGCCCGTCCAATCCGAGGACCACCTTTTCCATGAACAGGATAGCGAGTTCCATATCGTATCTCAAGAGGATATGGGCGGACGACATGGACCTGGATGGAGATCTGGATGTACTCGCGGTCTACGGGTCGTACGGTTCCGGATCGGTCGTCTATTACAGGAATCCGCTGGAGATAAGGGACCCGATGTCAGGGGCATGGCAGGCGGTCTCCGTCGGCGGCGGAATGTACTATCCCGAGGATGTCAGGTCATGGGACATCACCGATGACGGATATCCTGATGTGGTCACCACCGGCAGCTATTACTATTCGAAGGTCCGATGGTTCCAGAGCCCTTACGGTGACCAGGTCCCCTCATGGACAGGGAGGGTGTTGTACAACGGTGCTTACAACTGGAGGCTCTCGGTGGGTGACATCGGCAATGACGGATATGCGGATATAATCCTGAACCGGGGATCCTATTCTTCACCGAGTTCCGTCTACTGGTTCGAGGAAGGAGTTGATTACACACAATCATGGAACTCGAGGTCCCTGGGAAGCTATTCCGGAACATGGGCTCTTGACATAGTGGATCTCGAAGGAGACGGGGTGCAGGAGATCCTGTCCACGTCCAAGTCAAGGGACGAGATAAGAGCATACAGACTTGACGCCACGTTCCCCTCGAACATAGGTCTTGATATCGGTGCCGACTCTTCCTCCGCCGACTGGTCGAAACAAGGTGTCCTTAAAGGGGTCACCAGGGTTGATATCAGGAACGCACTTCAATTCATCATCGACAATGAACCGTCGTCCATCTCCGTCCTGACAGATACGTGGGGTACGGAGATTCTGAAGATCCCCTTCGAGCTCATCTCCGGGTCCTCCGGAAGGGTCCAGATGGAGGGGATAAACATCCTGTACAACGCCACGGTGGTCATAGACCAGAACGGCGAGGGAACGAGCCTTTCCAAGATCATCGACAGATTGGTCCCCGATTACACGGATGAACAGAACCCCAAGCTCAGAATCTATGTGGGAGTGGGAGCGGATGGACCGGGGATGGCCTACATCTCGAATCTGAAGGTGGAGTACAATGCCATTCCCAGGCGGACACATCTGAATTTTCCCGAGCTAAGGCTCAAGGAGGATGAGTCAAAGATATTCGATTTTCAGCTGAAGGACTATTTCCAGGATGACTACACGGCGCCCGAGGACCTTTCAATAGACGTCAGATTATCGGGTCCCAGGGCCAACATGGTCCGGGCGGAAGTTGTGGGAGGGAAACTGGCGGTGGATGCCACCATTTCCCCGAACTTCTATACGAGATTGTCGGAACCCTATGATATCTATATCGAGTTCATCGTAACGGATGACGGAGGTCCGAACGGTATACCCGAGAGAACGCTAGTTACCAGGAAGGTCCCGCTCATCGTCGAACCCGTGAACGATGCTCCCGTCCTTACCGGAGAACAGCTTCCACCACTCTACGGGCTGGAGGGCTCCACGGTCGAGATCGTGAACCTGAAGGATTACAATCTGTTCTACGATGCCGATGGGGACACAATTCAGTACTTCATCTGGATACCGGAGACCGAGGACATTCCCAATTACAACGAATCCGCGGGATTGAAGGTCAGAAAAGTGGGCGGGACAAGAATAGAAGTTTCCCTTAACGAATTCTCCGATTGGACGGGGACATTCCCCCTGAAAGTCTACGGGACGGACGGAAAGGTCGGTCTGGATCTCTACAAAACCCCAAGGGTGGAGACCACGGTGACCATCAACAATACGAACGACCCGCCGTCCTGGACGGACATACCTCCTTCCTACGCTCTCGAGGATACCCCCTCCCAGAGACTTGTCGAACTTTCAAAATACGTCAGGGACATAGATACCGACAAGAGGGACCTTACGATCACCATCGAGGACTGGACGAACGGAACTTTCATAAGTCCCAGACTTGAAACGCTCAGCAACGGACAGGTGTATATCGGTACGGACCCAAGGATAGAGAACTGGAATGGCTGGACCACGGTCACAGTTACGGTAAGCGACGGCGAATTCTCGGACACCACCGAACTCGACATAATTGTGGAACCCGTGAACGATCTCCCCTTCATCAAGATACTGGAACCCACCGAGAACGGAAGGGAGGAGCCCGGACCGTTCTCCGTTGTGGGAGAGGCAACCGATGTTGAAGGGATCGAATGGGTTGAGGTTCTGTTCCTGGGTCAGTGGTATCGCGCCACCGGCAAGACAACATGGGGAATAACCCTGGAAGCACCCCAGTACAAGGAGATGCAGGAGCGCGTCCCCATCCAGGTGAGGGCCTTCGATGGTGAGGAATACGCTTACTCCTACGTGAACATCACGATACTCAAATGGATACCTCCAACAAACCTGGACTCCGATGGTGACGGCTACGATGACATCAATGATGATTTTCCCTTTGATCCGTCCGAGCACAAGGATTCGGACAGGGACGGAGTGGGAGATAACGAGGATATGTTCCCCTACGAAGCCGCATGGCAGAAGGACAGCGACCATGACGGTGTGGCCGACAAGGCGGACACCAACATCAACGATCCCATGCTCTGGAATGACAACGACGGTGACGGATACAATGACGAGACGGGGCCGCCCACAAGGAGGGTGAGTACATCCGCAGAGGAGGAGAAGAGCTGGTTCTGGCCCATCTTCTTCTTTGTCCTGGCCGCTCTCGGCCTGATACTTGCAATACTCTCCGCATGGGCGTTCGTGGTGAAGAAGAATGCCTCCAAGGACCCGAAGAAGATGACGAAATTCTATGCCTTCGAACAGAAATGGAGACTATGGCGCCATTCACTTGTTGAAAAGGGACCGTTCGCCAGACTGTCAACACAGGTTTCGGAGTCCCTTACCATGAAGGGGCCAAAACCATCGATAAGCCCGACAGGTCCTTCACCCACCCTCTCTCTTCCGGGCGGTCCATCGCCTGCGAGGGCTGCTCTGCCTCCCTTGCCTGTACAGGGAAGGCCGCAAATGTACAGACCTGTGCCTCCTCCTGCTTCCGGAGCCCGGATGCCACCTCCCCAGTCCGGCAACCAGCACTGAAACCTAAACAGCCAATTCCAGCACGATTGAAAATCGGTCGGGGTCTCCTTCAGCGGAGTCCGCAAGCCCCCGCCCCGCATTGAGGAGGGATCCTTCCATCCATCTCATCCCGAACCGATTCATGGGCGAACAGCTGGATGTTCCCGATCTCCTATATGATTAAAATTCGGACACGAATGATAATACATTCGTATCCGAACTCTTAAACCTCCACCCCCCGAGATATTGTGTGCAAGAGGAATCAAGGCGTATTTAAAGGAACGATCGACTGGATGATGACTGGATGCTTTGAATTTCCTATATAATAAAATATGATGAGGGACCTTACGGAATCGTCCCGTGATCAGGTTCCGAAAAAGGGGGTATGGTGTCTGCTGATCGACGACCTTATGGAATGTTCGGCATTGAGATTCGGTGATTTCACTCTGACATCCGGCAGGAGGTCCACGTATTACGTTGACATCAAGAAGGCCTCGGCAAGACCGGATATGTTGAGAAAGATAACGGACGGGTTCACGGCCTTCGGTATCACAGCCGACAGAACGGCCGGTGTGGAGCTGGGGGCCGTGCCCCTGATAACAGCATACTCCCTGAAAAACGATATTCCATTCATCATAATCAGGAAAGGGGGCAGGAACCACGGGACCGGGAAGAGGATAGAAGGCGAGATGTCCGACGGAGAGAGGATACTTCTCCTCGAGGATGTCGTCACAAGCGGGGGTTCTGTCCTTGAAGCCATGGATCTCATAGAGGAGGCAGGAGGGAAGATCGCGGCCGTATTGACAGTGGTGGACAGGGAGGAGGGAGGGACAGATCAGATAGCCGCAAGAGCACCCTTCCACTCGCTTATAAGGGCGAGAGAACTGCTTGAAGAGGCGGAAAGGAGAAAATGAAGCGCTGAATACCGGGAGATGAGAGAGATGAAGGTCCTTGTTGTGGGAGGAGGAGGAAGGGAACATGTCATTGCCTGGAAGATCAGGAAGTCCAGATGGGTCTCCAAGGTATACTGTGCTCCCGGAAATGCCGGAATTGCCGCGGTCGCGGAATGTGTCGATATCAAACCAACGGACATCGAGGCACTCCTTGACTTTGCATTGGACAACGGGATAGATCTCACCGTTGTGGGGCCGGAAGCTCCCCTTGCGATGGGTATCGTTGACAGGTTCGAGGAGAAGGGGCTCAGGATCTTCGGACCGTCCAAGGCTGCCGCCAGGATCGAATCATCCAAGATATTTGCGAAGGAGATAATGAGGAAGTATTCCATTCCGACAGCAGGGAGCGAAACGTTCACGGACCTGTCCAAGGCCAGGGATTACGTTATCAGAACAGGCGGACCCATGGTCGTCAAGGTTGACGGCCTGGCGGCGGGCAAGGGTGCCTTTCCCTGCGAGGACGAGATGGAGGCCCTCAAGGCCATCGACATCATCGAGAACGGTGCGTTCAAGGAAGCGGGATCCAGAATTCTCATCGAGGAGTATCTCCGAGGAGAGGAGGCATCCATACTCGCATTCTCCGACGGCAAGCATGTGATACCTTTAGAATCCGCACAGGACCACAAGCGTGTATTCGACGGGGACACGGGGCCCAACACCGGGGGGATGGGGGCCTATTCTCCAGCTCCCGTTATCTCCGAGGACATCGCCTCGAGGGTCTACGATGAGATCCTGATGCCCACCGTAAGAGGAATGGCGGCGGAGGGTACCCCCTACAAAGGCATTCTGTACGCAGGATTGATGATAACCGATGAAGGAGCGAAGGTTATAGAGTTCAACTGCCGGTTCGGTGATCCGGAGGCACAGGTTGTCATTCCAAGAATGGCCACCGACTTCATCCGACCGCTTCTGGCCTGCTGCGACGGAACATTGAACAGGGTCAATCTCAGATGGTCCAGATCCTCATGCGTTTGCGTGGTGATAACCTCCGGCGGTTATCCGGGGAGCTACAAAAAGGGGTTCGAGATAAAGGGTCTCGACAAGGTGGAAAGAATGGAGAATGTCGTCGCCTTCCATGCCGGGACCAGGGAGGACGGTGACGGAAGGATCCTCACGAATGGAGGCAGGGTGCTCGGGATCACTGCCATGGGTCCCGATATCAAGGAAACTATCAAGCTGGCCTACCGCGCTGTCAGGAAGGTCGATTTCAAGGACAATTTCTACAGAAAGGACATCGGGAAGAAGGCCTCATATCACCTCGACGGGATGTAGACGTAGCCCGATACATTCCTCCCGACCCCGATATCGACATTCCCTTCATCCGGTGTGAGCAGCTGTCGGATCAACCTCATCCACGGAGGATGTCCCCGGATCGGCCGCAGGGGAGTCCTCCATTTCCGGGGCGGCTACCCCACCGGAAAGGGTCTCCGGACCATCCGTCCCGGGAACCCCTTCTTCAGCAGGTTCCACAGGTTCTTCTCCTTTCTCCGGTTCGATGACGTCCCCCGCTCCCTCCGTCTCCACCACCTCGGCCAGGGGATTCCCGGACGGGTCCTCTTCACCGGACATGGTCGGTTCGGCCTCCCCTTCCACGGGTGACGCCTCCGGCATCTCATCCCCGGGTAGGGTTTCCGTCCCGGCCGGTTCCTGGGTTTCCTCCTCCGCCTCCCCTTTCTCCCCGGACCTCTTCAGGAGGATGAACAGCAGCGCGGCCAGAATGATCAGGACCACGGGAACACCGAACAGGAAGACATAGAGGCTAGTGTTGTCTTTCTCATTTCCCGACCCATCTTCCGCGCTGGGAATTTCTATCAGACCATCTATCGCCTCCTTCTTCTCGGTGGAGGATACGAGTTTCACACCATCCCTCTCGATCCAGGCATGATAGGTCAGATGTGTGTAGGATTCAAGGTCCACACCCGTAAGAGATACCCTGTATCTCTCGTCCTGGATGGGGATTAGAACGAAATCCACCGGAAGTCCGCACAAGGCGTTCTCCCCCTCGTTGCAGGGGAGCACACGGGCCTTTACGGTTGCATTCTCCGGAACGTTCCTGGCTTCAACGTAGATGTAGAGCTTTCCGCCTGCGGACTCGAGATACACGTCATCTATGATTGGATTTGCCGGTTCGGTTCCGCCGGAATCTGCCGGGGTGATTATCAGGACATATGTCCAGGTAAAGGTCGTTCCCGACGAATTTACATGCAGTTTGAAGGAATATGTCCCATCCCCTTCGGGAATACGGAGCTGGAAGCCGAACACCTCACTGTACCTGATCCTGCCCGATGGGAGCTCCTCCCTTTCAGCCGCATCCTTCGAGAAGAAGATAACGGAAGGAGCGTCCGTGACTTCGCCGCCACCGATGGAGAGGGACCAGTTCCCGGGAATACCCTCGGCCCATACCTCGAATCCCACATCCGGAAAATCGGAATCCTCGAACTGGAACTTCTCGAGGGATAGGTTCAGTGAAAGGGAGGCGGGACTCTCCGATCTGATTATGGAACTTCCCTCCTTCATGTAGAGCTCCTGCGTGAACGGCGGGATGTAGGAGGCACTCTGCAGAACCTTACCGTCGGAGGCAAGCAGGACAGCCACGTATCCCATACCGTGATCGGGAGAGGGGACCGTGAGGTTCCTGTAAGAACCCGGGTTCATTTCCGATATATCCTCTCCCGCAGCAGCGCCATGATACCTGTGGGCTATCGGTATTCCCTGATAATTCCGGACGTTGGAATTGGTTTCTATACTGTAGACCTGGAAGATACCGGAGACCCGGGACGAATAGACATCCGAAAGATACAGTGAGACGCCGATCTCACCATCCCCGGATTCGGAGAACCTCATCTCGACAGGAGGGGTGTCCCTCAAGGAGGCATTCTCTATCCTTGACCTGATCTCCTCCATCATCTCGTCGACCGATCCACCACCGGTCATCCTGTCATATGTATGGTCGATAAAGAGGTCCGGGGTGGATGTAACACCCAGCTCGTTGGCCCGCAGCTGCGAGGCCTGATCGTCATAGACATACATTATGAACTCGAAATCGAGATTTTCTTCCTCGTTCAGTCTCTCCACGGCCTCCTCCACATCCACGCACGGAACACAGGTGGTCTGGGTGAACATCTCGACCAGAACCCTGTGGTTCTCCCAAGTTGGGACCGGGACCATGGTCAGCTCAATGGAGAACGGAGTGTACGGTATCTTCTGGTCCTCCGGTGCATCCTGATCCCATTCAAGTGTGATGTTCACATCAATAATGCCCGGAAGTGAGGTATTCAGAGGAAATTCTCCCTGATATCTCTGTGTGGGAGAAGGTGTGAGGTTCCCGATATTGACCGTATGGACCGCTTCCTCATTGGAAATATCGAGAAATGCCGTTATATTGTAAGCATTCCCCGTACCCGTGTTCATCACATCGTAAACCAGGGTCACTTCCGACCCCTCGTAGAACTCATACTCACCACCACCCACCGGCCTGGCATCCTCGTTGAAATCAAGTGTTCCGGTGATGCTCATTACCGGAATGGGCCATGAATTCACCCTCACGCTCCATTCCCTGTATGCCGCGAGATCATTATCCGTCACGGTCAGGTTAAGTGTACGATTCCCCTCCTCCGGAAGTATCAGGGCGACCTCGAACTCTCCGTACGGATCGGTGTATGTCTCATTGAAAATGCCCAGTCCATCCGCGGTTAGGTTCACAAGGGCGCCGGATACATTCTCCCCAAGATCGTTGGTGACCTTTCCACTGACGGTTATTGTCTCGTTGGGAAAAACGATCGTCCTGTCGGGTGATGCCTCAACCTCCAGAACGGAGGCGGTCCTGACGATCGTGACGTTCAGTTCCGTGGAGCTCGGCTCCTCGGGATAGTGACGCGTTTCCGTGGAGTTGAACGTGTAGGTGAAATGGAAATAACAGAATACCTCATCCGTGGTCTCACCGAAACCACCCGGGGGAAATACACGGAAGAATGTGGAACCGTCACCGATATCGTTCATCGGAACGGGAGCTTCACACTGGAATCCGTGACAAACCTGCACCTCGACCCCATCTATGGGAACGTCGTATACGTTGAACGTCACAGTAATGTTCAACTCATCATCGAACGAGGGATCCGACGGGTTCACGGACCATGAAGCGAACTCCGGTTCCGCAGCCGATACATCGTCAGGGAATGTCATCAACGACAGAAAGCCTGAAAGTACCAGGACGGCCATCAACAGGAGACTCGGATACCTCTTTCGCAACATGGAGTCCCTATTACCGATTATACAAAAGAAGTTTGTGTTTCTCCCGTCGATATTAATTCA
>Ga0190359_1000517_pt1 | contig 25933 bp, 28 predicted proteins | sample 48721823_MG_FD_161269 | JGI IMG/M metagenome (GOLD analysis project Ga0190359, IMG submission 161269) | Hydrothermal vent microbial mat bacterial communities from Southern Trench, Guaymas Basin, Mexico - 4872-18-2-3_MG | ecosystem: Environmental > Aquatic > Marine > Hydrothermal vents >... | reverse complement strand
TTTATTCTTCCTTTTTTAATACAGAGCTTAAACTTTTATGGGCTTCAAGTTCAAAAACAATTGGCGCATCAGCTGCCCATCCACCAAACGCATCGAGAATATCTTTGATATCTGTTACTTCTTCTTTCACCCAGTCCTCTTTATTCATATTTTCATTATCAATAAATGCAATGATTTTCTCTTTCATGTCTGCAGTAGGAGTTTTAAAAATGTTAAAAGTTGATTGATGTCCATCTTCATCTTCTTTATAGAATATGCAGCTTCTAGAACTAGATTGATAAATACCAAATTTGTTTGTCATATATTTCCCCTCGAACAGCCAAAAATTAAAATATGAATGTTTTTTATATTTTTAATAGTAACGATTCATTTTTCAAAATCATAATTTTATTAAACCTCCTGCTCATTTAGTTGATATTTAGATAAGATTCTTATTAAGATGGTGGGAAGGCAAAAATGTCAAAAAAATGGTCGAGACTAAGTAAGGATGAATATTACATAAATATAGCAAAGGCAGTATGTATGAGATCCCCATGCATACGAAGACAGTTTGGTGCTATTATTGTGAAGAATGATGCCGTGGTAAGTACAGGGTATAACGGTCCAGCTAGGGGGGTAGTAAATTGTATGGACGTTGGATGTGTAAAAGATGAACTCGACATTCCTTCATACACTGGCTATGATTACTGCCCTGGAGTTCATGCCGAAGAAAACTCTCTAATAAATGCTGCTAGACACGGAACAAGCGTTCTAGATGGAATTCTTTATCTTTATGGGCAAAAGTTTAATGGCGGCTCGCTAACTGAAGGTAAGCCATGTGATAGATGCAAAAGAGCTATAATTAATGCCGGGATTAAAGAAGTAGTGACAAAAAGTTCAGGAGGGGTTATACAGAAATATAAAGTGTCTGATTGGGTAAAAGAAGACACAGAGAATTATTTGAAGATGTTGGCAAAAGCAAAGAAAGAGAGATGAGATTTTTTTAACACTCAAAAATGTTAACATCATTGTGGTGTATTCCTGTGCTTTCCTTGATAACTTTGAGAAGAAATATTAAGTAAAAAGTAAAATTTAAATTCAAAATTTTAATAAATAAAATCCTATCTGGTATCTAAAAAATAAGAAAAATATAAATACTCTCTTATGATTAACAATGGTGAGGAGAATATGAAGCATAAAAGGGCATTTGTTTTGGATGAGAAAGACGACAAGGCGGTATCTTTATTTACCGAGTTAGGCATGCCTAGAAACCTTGCCAAAACCTTGATGTTTTTATCACAAGTGGAGGAGTGTAAATCATCAGAGGTTGAGCAGGGTGCAGACCTTCGACAACCAGAAGTAAGCGTTGCTATGCAAGAGATGCGAAGACGCGGATGGGTCAAAAAACGCGACCTCAAAAAGAAAGGAAAAGGAAGACCTGTTCATATCTATAAGCTTACTAAACCATTACCAACAATTCTAAAAAATTTCGAACAAGAAAAAATGAAACAAGTTGAGACAATCAAAAGCGATTTATCTGAACTGCAAGGTCTAATAAAACAATACAAATAAGCCTTTCGTTCCAAATATATAAAAATATACAATTATTTTTCTTTAATTTGTTTGCTCTCAACTTGAGAGTTGGTGATTTAATTTGGAAAAAAGAGTCAAAAAGATTTTCAATAATCTACAAAAGCATATAGATGCAATTATTATAAAGAATTCTTCTGAACCATTTGTTGATACAAACTTTTTTTATGTTACAGGTTTGGAGCAAGGTCTTTTTGAAGGAAGTTCTGCTGTTTTGTTCCCTGATGGGCGAATTGATCTATTGGTCTCTGAACTTGAATCGGAAAGTGCAAAAAAGGCTAATGCCAATGTTATGGTTTATAAAAAAAGCAATGATTTTTATGAATTGTTAAAACAATCTTTGGGCTCTTCTAAGAAGATTGGTCTTAACTTTGGCAGCATTCTTTTTTTAGATTATCTTAGACTTCAAAAAAATTTGCCTAATAAAGATTTTAGTGACGCGTCCTCTGGTTTTGTAAAAACAAGAGTTATTAAAGATGAAGATGAGTTAAAAAAGATACGTGAGGCCGCTAAAATCGCGGATATTGTCATGGAAAAAATCCCAGAGATAATGAGGGATGGGATTCATGAATACGAACTTGCTGCAGAAATTAATTATTTGCTTCAAAAGAATGGTGCTGACAAGCCTGCTTTTGACACAATTTCTTCGTTTGGTAAGAATTCTGCTGAGCCGCATTATAGTCATGGTGCTGCTAGGATAGCCAAAGGTGGCTTTGTTTTATGTGATTTTGGTGCTTGTTTTAAAAGATACAATTCAGACACTACCCGCACTTTTGTTTTTGGAAGTGCTAATGAAAAACAAAAAAAGATGTATAAGACTGTTTTAGATGCACAAAAAGTTGGTTTTGAAAAGATAAAAGCAGGTATTGAAGCACATGTAGTTCACGACGAGGTTGATGCTTTTATTGCTAGCTCTGAGTTCAGGGGACACTTCATCCACTCTACTGGCCACTCTTTAGGTCTTTCTGTCCACGATGGCGGCGTTGGTTTTAACTCAGATGATAAGATTATTTTAAAGGAAAACATGGTTCTAACTGTTGAACCTGGTGTTTATATTCCAGGTTTTGGTGGAGTTCGTATAGAAGACGATATATTGGTAAAAAATGATGGAATAGATATCCTTACGAAATCCTCTCGCGAACTTATTGAAATCTAGTTTTTTCCATTATCTTTTTATGGGGTTCTTAGATATCGCTTTTGGGGTTTTCTTATGAGTTGGTATGATGAAGTAGAATATGTTCGAAAACAAGCAAGACTAAACAACGAATGGTTTGCAAATTCTCTTCCTATGATTGCCAGTGAAAACGTTTTGTCACCTTTCTGTCGTGAAATGCTAATTACTGATTTTCATGGAAGATATGCGGAAGGTACTCCCGGAAAACGTTACTATGAAGGCTGTAAATTTTTTGATAATGTAGAATTAAAAGCAATGGAGCTTGCAAAAAAACTGTTTAATTGTAGTTATGTTGATGTTCGACCTACAGCTGGCACTACAGCAAATATGGCTGTTTTAAAAGCCCTTTTTAAACCTGGTGATACTGCTATTGTCCTTGATCTTGCTAATGGCGCTCATATTTCTTTTGGCAAATGGGGTGCTGCTGGAGTAAGGGGCATTAATCTGCTATCTTATCCCTTTAACGACGAAGAAATGAATATTGACATTGATGGCGCTGTAAAATTGATTAAAAAAGTGAAGCCAAAAGCTTGCCTCAATGGTCGTTCTGTTTTTCTATTTCCAAGCCCTATCAAAGAGTTGGCTGAGGCGGCACATGAGGTTGGCGCTCCGTTGGTATATGATGCAGCACATGTTCTCGGATTGATTGGTGGTAAGCAATTTCAAGATCCCTTGCACGAAGGTGCAGATGTTATGCTTGGTAGCACTCATAAAACACTACCTGGACCTCAAGGTGGCATGATTCTTTCAGATCATAAAGGAGATACTGATGAAGATAAATCATTCCTTAGAAAACTCAATTTTGGTGTTTTCCCAGGAGTTACATCTTCTTATCATCTTCATCATGTGGCTGCAAAGGCGATTGCATTTGCTGAGCATCTGGAGTTTGGAGAAGCCTATGCTAAACAAACGATAAAAAATGCCCAAGCTTTTGCGCAAAGTCTTTATGAACGCGGTTTTAACGTATTTGGTGAAAAACTAGGATTTACAAAATCGCATCAAATTTTAGTGTCTATCGGACCTGGCAAAGGAAAGGAGGCGTCTAAAAAACTTGAGGATGCTGGCATTATAACAAATATGAACACTATCCCTGGAGATACAGATCCTTTGAATCCATCTGGTTTAAGACTTGGAACGCCTGAATTAACGCGCATAGGTATGAAAGAGAAAGAAATGGATGAAGTTGCAGAGTTTTATGAAAGGGCTTTATTGAAAAATGAAAATCCAAAAAAAGTTAAAGCTGATGTTAAGGAATTCAGAAAAGACTTCCAAGAACTTCATTATTGTTTCAAAGAAGGATTCCGCGGATATGATTATCCAAAATTATTTTAGATTTTTATGATTATAGCGCTAACTGGTACGCCAGGCACAGGAAAAACCTCTATTTCAGATAAATTAAGAGAAAGTGGTTATGAGGTAGTTGACCTAAATAAAATTGCAACTGATTTTGGTTTTATTATTGGCATAGACAAGAAAAGAAATTCCAATATTGTTGATATTGATAAATTGAACCAGCATATCAAAGAGAAATATGGAGATAAAGATTTAGTTTTGATTGAAGGACATTTGTCTCATTTATTAAGATTTGTAAATAAAGTGTTAATTCTCCGTTGTCACCCTGAAAAACTCTTTAAAAATTTATTTTCTAAGGGGTGGAAAAAGCAAAAAATTATGGAAAATGTAGAAGCTGAAATTCTTGACATCATTCTATGTGAGTCGCTAGAAACTCATGGAAAAAATAATGTTTTCGAAATAGATGTTTCTGATAAATCCATTGATGAAACATCTTCCGAAATTATAAAAATACTTGCAAATAGATTTAAAAATATGAAAAAATATAAAATAGGTAATATTGATTGGTCTGAAGAAATACTTAAAAATTTCTGAAACAAAGGTTATAAAATGGTCCTAGATACTCAAAGAGATAATGTAGATCCGCTAGTAACTAGAATCGCCAAACATTTTACCTTTGTACATCCAAACGTTCTTTCGTTTTTATCTTTAATTTTCGCCATTATTGCGGCCATGTTTTTTTATTTTTCAACTCCTGAAAACTATTTTTTATATTTTGCAAGTCTTTTTGTTTTTGCTAATGGTTTTTTTGATGCTATTGATGGAAAAGTTGCAAAATTAACCAATACCGTGTCAAAAAAAGGTGATTTTATAGATCATGCAATTGATCGATATGCTGATGTTTTTATGGTTGGAGGTCTTGCTTTAAGCATTTGGTGTGATCCAACTATCGGTTTTTTTGCAATTGTGGGAATGCTTCTTACTAGTTATATGGGAACCCAATCTCAGGCAATTGGGCATAAAAGAGAATACTCTGGTCTTTTAGGTAGGGCTGATAGGTTAGTACTCTTGATGATTTTCCCAGCTATACAACAAGCTTTGTTTCACTATGGCATTGAAAAAATTTACGGCTTCTATTTATTGTGTTGGGTGCTTGTATATTTTGCTGTTGTAGGAAATATTACTGCAGTTCAGAGATTTTATAGCACCCTAGGATGGTTTAAAAATAAAAAGTAAGATGATATTATTTTTCCAAATCTTTAATGTGGTCAAGCGTTCTTTTCCATTCTACAATTTCCCTACATTTTCCACAGTAACCATTATACATCTCATAGTCAAATTTATGCATCTTTCTCCCACAATATTTGCATCTATATTTTTCTTTTGTCAAATATCTCAAACCAAAAGTAATAGCAGTTATTTATTTAAAAAAGAATCCTAAAAATAAAAAATAGAGGTTATTTAGGTTAATATCTTTGAAATGACTCTTTTAAATAATATTTTATAAATCTGTGGAAATTCCTGTAATATGTTACTGATTCTGCTCCTGCCAAGTCTTTTTAAATTGAAGTTTTCTATTGTTGTTTCTCCCGGATAAATTGTAGTATGTCTTAAGGACGGAGCCCATTTGTCTTGTTTACCAAATCCATTTCTAAGAACAAGAATTGTATATTTTCCCTCAGGCAATTCGCCTATAAAGTAATGTCCTGAAGCATTTGTTTGGTCTTGAGTTAATACGGCTGAAACATCAAATTCTTTTAGTGATATGTGTCCTCCTGCAATATATACATATGCGTCTTCTAGAGGGCCATCTCCCCATTCAGTAACAGTACCTTCTAAATTTCCAGAGCCCTCATTCATTGTTGTTATAAATTTTTTAGATGTCATTTCGGCAGTTGCTGAAAAACATACATAGAATGTAGTCGCTATCATCATACTTGAAATTAATATTGCTTTTGTTGTTTTTTTCATAACGTTCTCTCACCTCCTTTTTTAATACTATTTATAATACAAATATTATATCTGTTTAAATATATTCTGTTTATGTATTGCGTTACTAGGCCAATTAATGAAATCATGCCGATCTTTTTTCAGGCGGTGGTTCTTTAATTGGATATTCAACTATATATTCACCTACATAAAACTTATATAAATACATTAGAAAATGAGATATGGATAGGATGTCTACAAAAAAGATTACACAAAACATGGAAGAGCAGTTAAACTATATTTTTGTATTGGCAATAACTGTTTTTATGATACTATTTTGGTTTTTGGTAATACCTTCTTAATAAAATATTATATTTTTATTAATTGACTCTTTATCATTTTGTTATTTTAACAAATAATCTTTATATATATTAATTGAGAAACATAGCCACGTTAATAAATAACACGATAAGAATTAGCGTGGTATGTTAGATGGAGAGAAGGATTAAAAAAATAGGGATATTGCTCATAGCGATACTTTTCTTTCAGTTAGTAACAACTGCTAATGCAAATCAAATCTCTCAATCTTTGAAAAATTATCTGATAGTTGACAAATCAGGAAATGGAGACTATACAAGTATCCAGGAGGCAATAGATAACGCAAATCCAGGATCAACAGTATATGTTAAAAATGGAGAATATGCAGAAATAGTTAAGATTGAAAAGAAGATAATTCTCGAAGGGGAAAATAAAGAAAAAACGATAATAAATCCCATCTCAAAAAAGAACAAATATGCTATTATATTGGGTACTTCTGAATGTATAATAAAAAGCTTAACAGTAAAAAATAGGGGCCCAGGCCTCTATACTAGTGCAATTAGAATAACTGCAGATAATAATAAAATAGTTGATTGTAATATTTTAGATACACCTGTGGGAATAACAATATGGTCTTCTAATAACATCATTGATAATTGTTATTTTTCAGGTTGTAATGATGAAGGAATAGCTCTTATTAGCAGTACCTATCTTAAATGCAATAATAACGAGATAAAAAATTCTGTTTTTTACAAAAATTGTGACGGTATTGAACTGCAACTCTCTTCAGGAAATACAATATCTGATTGTAAATTCTATGATAATACTCATACTGGAATTGATGGGATACGAGAATTGAACAATGAAAACACTATCTTAAACTGCGAGATATACAATAATGGAGTTCATGGAATCTACTTTGCAGACTCAGATGATAATCAAGTTATGGATTGTAAAATTTATGGGAATAAGGCAGATAATGTTGTTTTCAATAAAAATTCAAATAATAATATTATTACAATATCTAATGCAAACAGATTATCTGAAAAAATACAATCGATCAAACAAAATATAATCAGGCTCTTATCAGAAAAGTTACCATTTTTGAATTCTTCCAAAATAATTAAAAAATTAACTTTAATTGGTTTTTAAGAAAAATATAAGTCCTAATACTTTATTTATGCCTTTTGAGGAGAGATGTTAACGCATGGTTGATAGCAATAAAGTGAACATAAAACTAGAGCTATCTCGGGACAAAAATACAGGAAAATTATCTTTATTGGTAAGATTTGATGCAAAAGCTCCTAATGTTATAGTTGAAAAAGACTCTTATGCTTGGTTACCAACTGTTGAGGAAACAGAATTGATAAACGAAGCTTTTGGGATTTTTTCTGACAAAAAGACATCAACTCCTTTGCCGTCTCCTGAAAAAATAATTGAAAAACACCTTGAAAAGCCTATGTCTACTGAACTGCCCGATAAAAAGAAAGATGTCGGGAAAGGTGAAAAATTTAAAGAGGATGGTGGTAAAATAGCAGAAGTGGGTAACAATTCAGTAGAAGATGCAATAAAAAGGCATCTTAAAGAGGAGGATGATCTGCTAAAAGAGGCAGACGAACATACAATTATAGATAAGGTTTTAAGTCAAAAAAAGAAAGGAAAATGGAAAAAAATCTAAGAGAATTTATTGTTTTTCTTTAACCTCATAAAGATTATTTGAAAAATCTCTTACAAATAGATATGTTTTACCATCTTTTTTTACAAGATTTATTTGTAATCCATGTTTTTTGCAACGTTGTATAAAATCTTCTTTGTTGTTTACTATAATACACGTATGTTCAAACCTATTTTCTGTTAGTTGTTCTGTGATAAACACTTCAAATCTAGTATTTTTATTTTCATATGAGAGTGCCAATACTCTTTCTTTTAGCCCAAATATCTGTTTTGCTAATTCGGGAGTAAGCGCAAAAGTTTTTTTCAGTTTTAGTCCTAATACCTTTACAAAAAATAAATCTGCTTTTTCTTTATCTTGATAGTTTAGTGCAACATGCTGTATTTTTGTATTCTCACTCATATGTGTCTCTCTTATTTCCAAAATAAAAAAGTGATTAGATAATGTTTAGTTTCTTCCCAAGTTTTTCGAATTTTTCAAGCGTGTAATCTAAATCTTCCTTTGTTAGACCTGCATTCATCATCGTACGTATTCTTGCTTTGTCTCTAGCTACCATTGGAAATACTATGGGTAATGCAAATATCCCTTCTTCATAGAGTTTGTCGCTGAGTTCTTTTGCTTTGCTTGATTCTCCAACGATTACGGGCGTTATGGGAGTTTCACTAAATCCTGTGTCAAATCCCATGCTTTTAAGTTCTTTTTTGAAATATTTTGTGTTGTCCCATAGTTTTTTGACATGTTCTGGCTCTGTCTCAAGGACATCTATTGCAGCTAGTTGCGCTCCTGCAACTGCTGGTGGATGAGAACCACTTAGTAACCATGTCCTAGACTTATTTAATGCGAAGTTTACAAGATCTTGGCTCCCTGCAATTAGTCCACCTACAACCCCATAGGCTTTACTGAAAGTTCCCATTTCCACGTCTATCTCTCCCTCTACTCCAAAGTGTGCGCCGATACCTCTACCATCAGGTCCTATAACTCCTTCCCCGTGTGCATCATCTGCGTAGGTCATTGCCCCATATTCCTTTCCAAGTTTTACAATCTGATCCATTGGTGCAATATCTCCATCCATACTGAATACTCCATCTGTTATGATAAGTATTCTATTGTATTTTTTATCAGCTTCTTTTAGTACTTTTTCTAAATCGCCCATGTCGCAATGTTTGTATACTGCTCGATCCGCTTTTGTCAGTCTAACACCATCTATGATACTGCCATGGTTTAATTCATCAGAAATAATTATATCTCCCTTTTTCACTAGTTGAGGTATAAGCCCTGCATTTGCAGCAAAACCTGTTTGGTATACTAATGAAGCTTCAGTTCCTTTGAATTTTGCAAGGCGCTTTTCTACTTCCATGTGTAATGCCATTGTTCCTGCTATCGCTCTGACTGAGCCAGATCCAGCGCCATATTTTTTAGCAGCATCAACAGCTGCTTGTATGAGTTTAGGATGATTGCTAAGATTCAAATAATTGTTTGAACAAAGCATTATGACTTCTTTGCCGTCAACAACAGAATGAGGTGTTGAACCAGTCTCTAAGATTCGCAATTTCCAATCAAAATTTTTCTTAACAAGGTCTTCATATTCTTCTTTTAAAAATGCCGTAGGATTTCTTTTCATAAGTTTCTGCCCCCATAAAATTTTATTAAATCTTAGTGGATTTTTGTGTAACAAATAAATATATTAAAAGTTGTTGGTTTGTATCTTTACAACTCTGCTCAAACGATATCCGATTACAACCATCATAAACTCTTTTTTAGCAAAATCTCGATCAAGTTTTTTATCACCGGTATCCACGCGTAAAACAGGAGTGGAAAGAAGTTTTGATGGAGTTGATATCACAATAATGTTGTCTAAACCAATTTTTCTAACAACCTTTGGACTTAGTTGAAGATTTCCACGACCGAGAATGAATCCTTGTGCACCAATTGGACTTAATATAACCTTTGCTTTAGAGTATTTATCAAGTAGTTCGAGTATGTCTTTTTCATTCAAATCACTACTTACAAGTTTATTCTGATAAATAGCATCAATGCCAAGCAAGGTATTACTAACCCCAATTTTTTTAACTATATAATCTATAGTTCCACCAGATCCCATGAGATACAAATAGTCTTTGTTTTCTTTCATCTCATCTATAATGTGTTCAGCGAGCTCTTCTTTAACTTCATCTTCAGAGACAGATTCAAAAACAGATTTACCAACTTGAACATATGTAGGTTCGACGATTCCTCTTGCGATACCAAATAATTTGATATTCCAGTCACCTTTGCGATAACGTTCTTCGTCAAGATCCATTATCTCTGCATCGCCCACTGTTAATCTTTTATTTGCAAATTCATGAAGCATTTTGGCTGCAGCATCTGTATTTATCCCAAAAACTCCTGAGTGCATTTTGACACCTGAAGGAATACCAAGAATTGGAATTTTGTTTTTAACAATGGAAAAGATGTCTCTGGCCGTTCCATCACCGCCACAGAAAAGAATCAAATCTACTTCATTTTTCAAAAACCTTTCACAGGCCTTTTTTGTGTCACTTGAAGTAGTTTTTTCTTTTGGATGATTGTAAATAACTTTAAAATCTTTAATGTTGGCTTTTTTTAATTCATATTCGCCCATTGTCCCTGAGCATGTATACCAATTTACATCATCTTTATAATATTTTGATAAAAATTCTTTAACGGTTTCTAAAGCTTTAGAAGGCGCAATAGGTTTAGCTCCTAGTTTAACAGCTTCGTCTACAACTCCATCAGTTCCTTTTAGGCCTACACGACCACCCATGCCAGCAATAGGATTTACTAGAAAGCCAATTTTGACAGTCATATTCGTTTTCTAAAATATAACAATGATATTTAAAACTACATAAAAACGTAAAAAAGAGATGTTGAGCTGACAAAAAGGTCAGCCCATATAATAATTCATCTATTTCTTTTTCAAATATGGTAAGCCTGTCCTTTTGTTAACGCCAACCGTCATGTTTGCTGGCTTTTCGCATGGTTTACCACTTTTTGGAGTTCTCTTACTGAAGAAATAGATAGTTTGGGTCCTCCCACCCTTAAGTTTTACGTCTCTAGTATATAACGTCCAACCATCATGTATATATGCCATAAATACTCTACCTCCGAGAAAATGAATGTTTTACAAAGCATTTAAGTTTTTCCTTATTTTCTCCTTATTTAATCTCTAACGCCCTCTTTTGTTATGGTAAAGACTGCTTCACCTTCAGGAAGATGAGGAGAATCGATAAGTCTTGCTATGCGCTTTGGCCCCTTGCTTTTACGCAAGTATATCCTAAAAGTGGCTGTATGGCCTACTATATGCCCTCCAATAGGGCGGGTTGGATCTCCAAAAAATGCATCCGGCTTTGCAGATACTTGATTTGTAACACAAACTATTCCATTATTAAGATCTGCCCATCTTAAGAGATCGTGCATATGTTTGTTTAATTTCTGCTGGCGATCAGCAAGAGCCCCTCTTCCAACATATTCTGCACGGAAGTGTGCTGTAAGTGAGTCAACTACAAGTAAACGAGCAGGAGCATCCTTGGAAAGTTCCTTGACTTTGTCGACTAAAAGCATTTGATGACTAGAATTATATGCTCGAGCTACATGAATTCTAGAGAGAACTTCATCTGGATCTAATTCAAAACCTTCTGCCATTTGTACAATTCTTTCTGGTCTAAAAGTGTTCTCAGTATCAATATAAAAAGCATGCCCTTCAACACCTCCTTTTTCTTTAGGAAGTTGTACCATGACACATAATTGATGAGCAATCTGAGTTTTTCCAGATCCAAATTCACCAAATAATTCTACTATTGATTGTGATTCAAAACCACCGCCAAGCAACTCGTCCAAGGTTTTTGAACCAGAACTAATACGACCAACCAGTGCTCGTTTTTCAAGAAGGGCACCACCCGTTTCAAAACCACCTATATCTGCTAATTTACGAGCATTTGTGATAATTTTTGAAGCTGTGTTTTCACCTATTTCAGCAGCATCAGCAAGCTCTGAAGGGGAAGCCACAGCAATACTAAGCGGATCAACATATCCAGAATCTCGTAATTTTTCGGCAATGGCAGGTCCAACTCCAGGTAATTTTTCTATATTGTCAATATTATCTTCTTTCCCCATTAAAATCCCTTGTAGATAGTAATTGATAAGTATTTATAAAGATGTGGGAAGGTATATTAAAAGTATTTTAATTGAGGATAAATAGACATGCCTGAAGAATACTACCCCTGGGGCGGTGAATTCACTGCCTGTAATGATAAAAGTTGTGTTGCTGTAGTGTTGCTTAATATTGATTATATTCCTTCAGACAAAGTAGCTATCTATGGACCTTTAAAGACCGAAAACATAGGTGTCGAGAAGATAGTTGCAAATGTAATTTCAAATCCCCATATTCGTTATCTAGCTGTTTGCGGAGATGAAATACGTGGGCATCGCTCAGGAGGATCTCTAGTTGCTCTAAACAAAAATGGCATTGATAAGAACCATAAAATAATTGATGCACCTGGTGCCATCCCTTACATTGAAAACTTAAATGAAGATGCAATTGATAGATTCCGCTCACAGATTAGCATAATAAATTTGATAGACGTTAAAGACAAAAAACAGATTGATAAGATAATTGAGGAGGCTCTTTCGAGAAACCCTTCACCTTTTGGAGAGCCGTATGTTGCAATTAGAATCACTCCAGAAGCAATGATTATTGATGATAAAAGAGCATTACACTCAAAAATTGTTGTAGATTATATGGGAAAAATAAAAAAACGAGGAAAATAAAATGTTTTCATTTACAAAAGAGCAAAAAGTTTTTGATATATCTGGAATAAAGATCGGCGGTCAGCCAGGCACCTATCCTACCGTATTAATTGGAGGGCTTTTTTTCAAAGGAGAACCTGATTTTGATAAAGCAAAAAGTCAACTTAAAAAAATGTATGATTTGAGCAGAAGAATTGGGAATCCAAGTATGCCTGATTTTTTTGTCCGTAAAGAAGAATTTATAGAGGATATAGTTGATTTCATCGAAAAATCAACCCCTAAAAATCAACCTTTTTCAGTTGATATAATTGATCCAAACCTAAAAATTAAAATTTTAGAGGCTCTTCATGAAAAGAAACTACTCTCAAGGACGGTTTATAACTCTATTCATGTTGGGACAACAGATGAAGAGCGCAAAACTCTTAAGAAATTTACACCTGAAGCTGCAATAATCGTTGCTTTTAACCCTAAAGATAAATCGCCTGACGGTAAAATCGAGGTTTTAGCAAATGGTGCAAATCTTTTAGATAAAGGATTGTTAGATATAACTAAAGAAATAGGGATCAAAAAGGTCCTTGTAGATACTGCGGCTATGGCGCCGGGCGATAATAGTGGAGCATCTATATCTGCCATCCCTGTGATTAAGGAAGAATATGGCTTACCTACTGGCTGTGCAATTCATAATGTTGTTGAAAAATCAAATTGGTTGGACGATTTTAAAGATGCACGAAAACCAGTTGATGCAGCATCTAATATAAACATTCCTTTGTTTGGTGGTGATTTCGCAATCTTTGGACCAATGCACAACTCTGATCTTGCATTCCCAATGATTGCCTGGGAAGACATCTTGGTTTCAGAGTATACCGAATCTTATTTTGGTGTAGAGCCTTGTGATTTTCATCCTAGGAGGAAACTTTTCTAATGAAAAATAATGTTACTACAACTGTAATTGGCTCTTACCCTGTAAATATTGATAATTATGATTTGATGAATCATTATTTTGGCCAAAAAGAAATCTTATGGAGTAAATACATAGAATCTGCGGTTAACGATATGGTTAATGCAGGAATACAACTTGTTTCTGATGGTCAAACTAGAGATCCATTTGTAAATATTTTTTATAGAAAACTAGGCGGATGCAGAATTAGAGAGCGACCTGAGGTTATTGATAAAATTCAATATAATGAACCAATAATTATCGAAGATCAAAAGTATGTTAAGCAAATTATCCCAGAGAATCGACAATTAATTGGTCTTTTGGCAGGCCCCCATACGCTATCTCAATCTTGCGTAGATCTTTTTTATAATGATGAAAAAGAACTGGCATTTGATTTTGCAGAGGCTCTAAGAAAAGAAGCAGAATCTTTACAGAAACATGTTGATATGATTAGTATAGATGAACCATTCTTCTCTGTTTCAATGCCAGATTATGCAAAGGAGTTAATTGAAACAGTCACTTCAGGCATTAAAAAATGTCCAGTCCGGGTTCATATATGTGGTGATATTTCTGAAATTATCCCAGAGATTTTGGAATTGCCTGTAGATATTTTGTCTCATGAATTCAAAGCAACTCCAAAACTCTTTGATGCGTTCAAAGATCACAGTTTTTCCCAGAGAATATGCCTTGGATCAGTAAGATCTGACAAGCCGGTTGTCGAGCCTGTGGATGATATAATAAAACATATAAGGAGAGGAATAGATGTATTTGGTGATAAAATAAGTCAGTTGGCACCAGATTGTGGCTTAAGGTTACTCCCTAAAGGCATTGCTTTTCAAAAGTTAAAGAATTTAGTGGAGGCAGGTGAAAAAATATATGATCGATAGAAAAGTCCCTTTAATCAAAGCAAAAAAAACACCTCAGAAAGATGTGATACTTGATCCAAATGGTTTTTTTGTAATAGAACTAGATAGAAAACAAAAAGAAATTCGAGTAGAATACTATTCAAATGTTTATAAAGGAAATAAGATCGTCTCAGGGATGCTTGAAAAAGTCTTCACAGGTGATAAAGCAGATGCGTTGAGTGATACAATTGCAAAAAACACCCCTAAATTGTTGCCAGAACATTACATATATCTGGGACGAGAACTGCAAAAGGCACAGGAATGTCTTGAAGGAAATAAAAAATATGTCCAAGATGGATGTTAGATCTTACTTATTTTTGCATTTCCATTTAAGTGATACTCGGTTTTTCCATTCTTTTGTTTGGCACTTATATTTTCGATTTTGATTTTATCCCCTTTTTTGAAATTTTGAATTTCTTTTACTTTTTTATCCCAGAGAGTTATTGTTTTTGTTCCCTTATCATTTTTCAAAATTATGTTTGTAACAAAACCAAATTCACCATCATCTTTGAAAAAAGCTCTTGATGGTTGTATCTCTAATATTGTTCCTGTTGTAACAGTATTGTTTTCAACTTGTTTATTATTTGTTTTATTACCGTCTATCTCTATCATTCCCCAGCGACCAACGTTTATTTCAATTCCGTTGTAGCCATTTTTAACATAGCCGTTAACAATCTTGATTTTTGAACCAAGTTGTATCGAATTATTTTCAACAAGTTCAACGTCACTATGCCAAAGTGCCAGTTTGCATGATCCAGTTTCATCTGAAATTTCTAGATTTATTACTCGCCCTGTCCCTCCCTTCTTGCGATCAAATTCCCTTGTATTTCCGATATTTGTGATTTCTCCAAGAATAGTACATTCCATTCCAGGCTCAAGATCACTTATTTTGGACAAGTTTCCTCTGTTTCTACCCAGCATGTCAACAATTAATAATGCTGCGGTTTCCTTGTCAAATAAATCATCATATTCGTTCTGTATTTTGTTAATTTCAGCAGCAAACTCATCCTTTGTTTTTAGATCTTTTATTTTGTTATAAAGCTCATCTATACTTTCAGGCATCCTAAAATCAGTATGCATGTCAAATGTTTAAACTTGTTTATAAAAGCCATTGGATTATGATGGAGTTTAGTGGAACGGGGGGAAAATTTTTAAGGTGGTAAGGAGAGGAGGTGAAAGGATGAGAAAAATTTTTCTCCCCCGTTCAACAACTCTAATCTTATTTTTGTAAAATTTATTTAAAAAGACTTATTGTACATTTGTTATCAAGTTTCTTTACAGTTGTTATCAAAAAATAATTTTATTCAGTTTCGACCTTTTCAGCAACTTTTTTCATGAGAAATTGCCTTATTTCATCAGGATCTGTACTATTTATTCCAAAGTATTCGGGGAATAGTTTTGTTGTTGTAAGCATCTCTGTCGTACCATGTTTCCTACTGTGTACTAGTTTCATTGACACAAGATCATCAACATGCTCGTATATCTTTGCTCCAAACATTCTTCTTAAATTAGATTGTTTTATGGGTTGATGAAAAGCGATTAACGTTAGAGTTTTCAATAAATCATCTTTTATTTCAGGCCTGGAAACCATTATACTTTGATCGGCATATTGTTTTTTAACCTGCATTGTGTACTTATCACCAGCTTTTACAACTTCCATACTTGTCTCGTTTTTCCTAGTGACATTGTAATCTTCAATTAACTCTTCAATAGTTTTTTTGATTTTGTTCGGAGTCATGCCTGTAGCTTCTTTTATTTCGTTAATGCTAACTGGCTGACTTGCAGAAAAAAGCACGGATTCTACCAAGCGTTTTTCTTTTATTCCCATCAGTAACACCCTTTACACTCAACTATATCCTACGTTTTTAATAAAAATCTTTCCATATGGAAAGTGTTTTTGATAAACCAAAATCTTATTATCATAAGCAAGGAAAAGTACACTCATCATCACTCTGATCATCTCCTCCTTTCCTTTTTTATTACATAATTCTTTAAGAGTCATAGTGCTCTTTGGAAATTTCTTGATTTTGTTCCAAACATATACTATATCCTCTTCTAAATGATCTTCATGTGCCGTTCCTTTCATTCTTTTTCGTGCAAGCATTGACAACCTTTCTCTTTCCTCTCTACGACTTTGCTCAATTAGTTGATATTCCTCTGATTCTTTTCTTGCTTTATCAAACGCATCAAGAAGTTCTATAAGAGTTACTTTTCTTTTGGCATCTCGTCGGATTGGTGTTTCCAAAGCAGGCTCTGGCGTTTTCATAACAAGGTTTGTGTAAGAATAAGCATCATCTTTTGTAAACCACATTTCTCTAGGAATATCTGCCCAATCGAACGGCTCATACTTTTCTTCTTGCGACTCCATCGTTACAACAAGATTGTCACTCTGAAGCTTTAGAACCTTCCATGCCATGTAAATTATTCTGCCTGCAGTGATTAAATCTATTTTTTCTTCTTTGGCTCTTTTGAGATACATGGTAGAAAATTTTACTAAATCTAGATCCCATGGATTTAGGTGTTGTTGTATTACAAGCTCAAAAGCAATTGCAATGCTTCTATCAAAAGGATTGTTAATTGAGATGTACTCACCTTTATTTGTCATTTGAAGCATATTGACATAATAATTTATTCTTGCGGCATCATCTTTTTCATCTATCAGGCTTTTATGGAATATCAGGTGGTTGATTACATCATTGTCGACATTAGGCTGCTCCAATCATCTTACCTCCTTCTAGTTTGAATTCCCCTTTCGGACTAACTGTAGATGGATCGATATTCCCGATCATTTCAGAGATGCCGGTATCTCGCATTGTAACACCATAGACATGATCTGCCTCTTTCAGAGCAACTTTTCTAAGGGATACCATAATGAATTGAGAGTCCTCGGCATTCTGTTTAATCATGCGGCTAACAGTTTCGGCATTTATTCCATCAAGGAACATGTCTACTTCATCCAATACGTAAAATGGACTTGGATCATAGCGTTGTATGGAAAAAATAAAGGCAAGAGATGCAATGCTCTTTTCCCCTCCAGAAAGGGCAGATAACCTCAAAATTTTTTTACCTCGAGGTCGTGCCTTTATTGTAAGGCCCCCCTCAAAGATATTGTCTGGATTTTCTACTTGTAGCTCTGCCTCACCACCTTCAGATAGATCTGCATATATATTCTTAAAATTTTTATTGATTTCATCAAATACTTCATAGAAACGTTCTGTTTTCTTTTCAGTAATTTCTTTTACAAGTTTCTCAAGATTCTTTTTTTGATCTTTAAGGTGTTTAACATCCTCATCAAGTTTGTTCTTACGCTCAAACTGGTGCTCATATTCTTCCAAAGCACGCATATTAACAGGCTCAAGCTCTTGCATTGATTCCTCAATAACCTTCATAGATTCCTTTAAAGATTCAACATTTGGAAGCTTTTCTCCTTCATCTATCTTGATATTATAAAGCTTAAGCTCTTCATCAAATTCTTTTATTGAACCTTCTAGAGTTGGTAGACGATATTTTGCACGAGATACAAGGTCATAATAAGATTCAATTCGAGTATTGATTTTATCAAGCTCATTTTCAATAGAAACTGTTTTTTTGTAAATTTGATCTCGTTTGGTAGTTAAATCTTTCATCTTGCCTGTCATTTTTTCTTCTACATTCATCAATGCTTTGAGTTCATCACGGAATTTAGATTTTGATTTTTTAAGTTCTGTTATGTTTTTCTTATGCTCTTCTATCTGTTGTGTTTTGTTCTCAATGCTACTTTTAATCTCTGTTTTTCTTTGATCTATAAGCTCAATCTTTTTATCAAGCGCATCTATCTCTGAATTAAGACTTAAAACACTCTCTTGAAGTTTTGAGACGTCCTCTTCAAAGGATCTTGCTTTTTGTGCGAGTTCTTTTTTAGTGCCTTTTAAAAGGAGTTTTCCTTTTTCTTCTTTAATATTGTCAAGCTCTTCTAAACGTTTCTTGTATTCCTCAATTTTTTCAACAACTTCTTTTTTCTTTTTTTCAAGGTCTTCTTTTTCCTTAATTTTTCCTTCAAGATCTTTGTTCAATACATCGAGTTTGCCACTAAATTCTTTTTTACGCAAATCTAAATCTTTAACCTGGGTTTCTGCATCTCCTTTTGTTCTAAATTCACCCAAATTATTTTCAATTTCAATAATCTCTTTTCTCAATTCTGAAAGTTTTTGAGATACTTTTTCTTGCCAGGCAATTGCATCGTTTAATTCTTTGGTAATTTCATCCAATTTACTCCTGTCAACGTTGCTAAATGATAAGCGAGTTTTCGGAGTACTTCCACCTATCATAGCGCCACTGGCTTCTATAAGACTGCCTTTGAGATCTACAAGACGCACTCCGCCCATCAACCTACGCGCATCGTCTAAACCTTCGACAACAATAGTATCTCCAAATACATACCAAAAAGCACCTCTGTATTCCTCTTTAAATTCAACAAGATCTATTGCAAAACCATGGGTCTTTGGATCATCTTTTACCATTAGAGCTTTGCCACGAGGTTTTCCTGAGATTATTTTTGTTAATGGTAAGAATGTCGCTCGTCCAAGTTTTTCTTTTTGGAGATACTTAATGGCTTTAGATGCAACCTCGTCATTATCTACAACAATAGATTGCATACGAGCACCAGCTGCTATTTCAACAGCAGTCTCATATTTTTTATCAACCTTTGCCAAATCTGCAATTGTTCCATGAATTCCACTTAAAATACCTTCCTTTCTTGCTTTTAAAATTGCATTAACTGCAGGATTATAACGGCCTTGTACAGATTGTACTGCATCAAATTCAGCTTGCAATTGGGATTTTTCTCGTTGCAGGCGCCTGATAGCATTTTCAAGATCATTAAGTTGCTCGGTTAATTCAGATTCTTTTTTCTTCTTTTCAAAAAGATTTTTTTCCAAATCTTTAGTTTTTTTGCTTTTAGTTTTATGTTCTTTTTCTAGTTCTTCGGTCTGCCAATTTATGTCTTTTAACTCAAATTCATATGTTGATTTTGTCTCTTGTATCTCTGCTATCTGAAGTTCTAAAGCTTCTATTTTATCTGTAAAACGATTACGTTTTAGTTTGAGTTCATGAATCTCACTGTTTTTTTCGTCGTACTCTTCACGCATCTTAGCGAGGTCATGAGCAAGATCCATTGATTTATCATCAGATTGTGCGATATCTTCTTTTATCTTCGTGAGCTCTGTCTCTTTTTCATCTAATTCTAATTGTTTTTCATCTTTTTCTTTTCTAAGTTCTTGCTTCTTTGAATTATATTCTTCTAACTCGCCATCTATATTTTCAAGATTTGCAGTAAGATCTTTTTCTTCTTTTTGGAGCTCAAGAATTTCGTCATTTAAATAATTAATACGCTCCTCGATTTTGATTTCCTCGCTGCGAATACCATCTATTTTTTCTTTTATCTCTTTTACTTCATCTCCACCGACTTCGCCTATTTTGTTTTCTATCTCTTCGAGCTCTTTTTGCGCATCATTATATTTTTGTTTCAATTGATTGCTTTTTTCATTAAGCTCTGTTTGCTCATTTTCGTAAGAGTCAATTTGTTTTTGGATCTCAGATATCTGTGCTTCAACATCTTGCTTTTTCTTTAAAGCAATTTTAGCTTTAGTTTCATAAAGCTGATCTTTAAGTTCTTTATATCTAAAAGCAGAATCTCTATCGTTCTTTAATTGGCGTATCTGTCCAGAGATTTCATTTAAAATAATTTTTATTCTTTCAAGATTTCCATCTACCTCTGTTTTTTCTTTTTCTGCTCTTTTGATATCCTCGTCAAAGTTGCTGATCCCTGCTATGTCGTCTATGATTCTCCTTCGGTCAACAGACCCCATCTCTGTTAGGTAAGTGACATCACCTTGTTTAACGATATTATAACCATCCCCAGACATTCTCCCATGTAATAGGATATTTTCAAAATCAGAATACGTCGCAGATTTGCCGTTTATATAGAATTTGCTATAGTAATTATTAGGGTCATTTTTTAAAGGAGCTCGCTTAATCATTCTGGTAAGCACTACTTCATCAGCATCGACAGGCATTTTTCGAGATTTATTATCAAAAACAAGAGACACTTTACAATATTTGGCAGGGTTTTTGCGTTTCTTCCCTCCATTAAAAATTAAATCGGTTAATCTCCCGGCACGCATAACCTTTGAACTTTTTGGTCCAAGAACAAAAAGTATTGCATCGGCAATATTGCTCTTCCCAGATCCATTTGGGCCAGTAATTGCAGTAAAACCTGGAAAAAACGGTACAGTAAGTTTTTTCCCAAATGATTTAAAATTCTCCATTTGTACTTCTTTTAGATACAATTGCATCCCTTCCTAATTTACGATTCTTTTTTAATTTAACCCAGTCCAATTGCCTACGGGGGCATCCCAACAATTTATGAAACAGATATGAGTATATAAGATTTTATAGATATTTATCAATTATCAGAGTTTTCTATATATCTCTTTTTATTATCTATCGGTGATATTATCTGAATGTTTTTTCAATATGCTCTTTTCATCAGAATCTTGATTTTCGGTAGAGAGCTTCATTTGTTCCCATGTCTCAAAGCGTTTTCCTTCGTTCTCCAATTGATTTATTAATTCATCCACCTTTTGTGAAATCGTTGTATGAAGATGTACCAAATTGTCTTTAGAATCCTCAATTTTTTTACTAACTACTTCTGTAGAATTGAACCATGGTTTTGGATTAAATCTTATATTGGATTTTCTTAAAGTACTGAAGAAATTCATCCACTCAACTCTCTCTTTATTTATTAAACATTTAATAATATAAATAATTTTTATGTAGTTAGTTGTGCAGGTGTCTTTATCATTAGCTGTAGAAATAAAAATACTTTAGGGTGTAATTTGAAAGAATATATTTTATATTTCCTGAGATCTGTAAAGAAAGATTTCTAAAGTATATCGTCCCCACTTACAATATTTTTACACTTTAGAGACAAGCTTCAGTCATCTCTTTCACCCTGCATCTTAGTGCCGAGAGTGGGACTTGAACCCACGACATCACGGTCTTCAGCCGTGCACTCTCCCAGCTGAGTTACCTCGGCAAAAAATAAACCATAAGACTATTTTTACTTGAGTTTTTTCCTAATTTCCTCTGTCTTATTACTGATATTGTCAAGTGTTTTTTTAAGTGACACCATTATATCTCTAGTATCTTCTGTTGTTACAGCACCCTGTGGAGAAGGCTCTATAAGACCCTCCTGCTCTAAAATCCTCAATGAATACCTAATCATATGTTGTGGATAGTTTGTAAGCTCTGATAGTTTTATGATGCCCATAGGTTGATTCTCTTGTACTACCTTAAGCACATCAATATGTCTTTCAAGGATGTCTAGTTCTGTTTCAATTACGCCTGTAAGCACACATCTTTCCTTTTTTCCATGTTTCATATTTTAGTCCCTCGCAGTGGCTTGTTCACATGTAATCTGTTACCATTATTTAAAAATCTCTATGGCATGTGGTTCAAAGCAATCAATAGCTTTTTAAAAGAATTTTCTTACTATTATACTATCTTTACTAGTTTTACCTTCAGCATCATATGCTTTAGCTGTAATTGTATATTTTCCAAATGCAGAGGTATTCCAATCCCATTGATACGGTTCGGTATTTAAAGTTCCTGTTGTTTCAAAGATCAAACCCTTAACTGTTATTTCAATTTTTTCAATTTCTGAATCTTTATCAGTGGCATTAACTTCTATTGTTATATCTCCGATTATGATGGGATTATTCAAAAAACTCAATGATATTTTTTTGTTTCTAAAGTATAGGGCACCCTGCTCTGGTTTTATGATTTTGATGTACGGGGCTTGGTTTTCCTTCTTTCTTGTTTTGAATGTAAAAACATCTGAAATATTTTCCAACTCTGAATCGTTTGCAACTGCATACCACGAATATGTAGTGTTATAACTAAGATTCTTCCAAACTATTGAAGCATAAGTGTTGCTTGCTACATCAGATACTACACCTATCGGGCTATCATATGAACTGTTGTAGAAAGATACTTCCATTATATCTCCATCTAGATCCGGGACATGTACGCTTAACGTTGGATTTAAACCTATGTTGATAGAGTTGTTCTCTGGTGTTGGATCAGATGGCTTATTTGGTGCACTATTTACTGGTGGATTAGAGACATTAATATGTAAATCAAGCGAATAATTGTAAACTCCACTTTCTACCGTAATGGTTTCATCTGCTAGCCAAGTTACTGCTGAAATAGTTACTTCAAAAGTACCTATTTCTCCTTTACTTTCACTGAAATCTACAATATAATGTGTGTTATTTTCAAAGAGATTTGCTTCGATTTCTTGAGTTGAAAAATTTAGAACGACTTTTTGTACTTGAAAAGGATCTGCTATTGCACCATTCACATAAATATATCCATAGACCGTACACGGTATTAATGAAGCCGAATTTGATGGGGAAGTTATTAGAAAGGATGCTAAAATCAAAGTTATTGCTATAATGGAAATAAATTTCTTACAAATCATTATCATTTCACCAGATAATAATATTTATAATGCACATCATATATAAAGACTTGTATATTACAAAAATATATTGAAAAAAATTTAGAAAAAGAAGAAGTTTAGATATTTTGTTTATTTTTTCTTTTCCCTCTTCTTTGCAACAAGTAGAAATAATGCCAATATAATCAGTATTAGTATTATCGCTAATATGTACCAAAGGATGTTATTCTCTTCTTTTTCTTTTCCAGTCGGCTGTGGTTCAGGTTCGGTTATTGTTATCGTGTATGTAGTAGCAGTTTCGGTGTTATTATCAAAAGCAGTTACCGTAATATCAAATGTTCTGCCCTTGCTCCAACTGTGACTTTGTGTTGTCGAGGTTCCATTTGGTAAGAACTCTGTTGTTGTAGTATTTCCATCTCCCCAGTCAATAGTATATTGTATTGTGTCATTATCTTCATCAGTTGCAGATATTGTGAAATTGTATTCAATATTTGTTTCACCTTCTGTTGGACCTGATATATTTGGGATTCCTGGTGGATTGTTTTGCTTTACGATTGTCACTGTTTTTGAATCTGTCTCTGTTGCCCCATCATCATCTGTAACTCTTAATGAAATTGTATAATCGACTGACAGTTCGTTAGGTGGTAATGACCACGAATGGGTTACTGTGTCTCCAGTTGCATCGTCGTACTCACCATCGTTGTCTAAATCCCATTCATACGATTCTATTGTGCCGTCAGAATCAGAACTAGCTAATGCATCAAACTCCAACTCCTCTTCAGCATTCCCTATGTCTGGTCCAGTGATAACAGCTGTTGGAGGCTCATTAGTTTCAGCTGGCGGTGGTGGTGATGGTGGCGGTGGTGATGGTGGGCTACTAGCTTTTGTTTTAAAACTCCAGGTATCTGATTTTGTTTGGGCTATCCCATCATTGGCAATAGCATACCAACTATGGGTTGTACCACTGTTAAGACCAGACCAAGTAACAGATGCAGTGTTTCCACTAGTAATACCAGTCTGAGTAGAGCCTATCTGACTATCATCAGATGCATCATAGAAACTTACATCCATTGAATCTCCATCATCATCAGTAACTCTAACTTTAAGTGTTGCTTTTGTTTCTGAACCAACTGTTACACCATCTAAAGGGGACTCCAGTGTGGGCTTATTTGGTGCATTATTTACTGGCGGATTAGAGGTATTAATATGCAAATCAAGCGAATAATTGTAGACTCCACTTTCCATCGTAATGTTTTCATCTGCTAGCCAAGTTACATTTACTGCTGATGCTGATGAAATAGTTACTTCAAAAGTACCTATTTCTCCTTTACTTTCACTGAAATCTACAATATAATATGTGGTATTTTCAGTGGTATTTTCAAAGAGATCTGCTTCGATTTCCTGAGTTGAAAAATTTAGAACGACTTTTTCTACTTGAAAAGAATCTGCTATTGCGCCATTCACATAAATATATCCATAAACTGTCCGTACATCCGCTGCACTAACCGATGGTAGTACAAATAATGCTGAAAGCAAGAGCATACTACCAATTAATATGGAGAGTTTTTTTGTTTTTTCTTTCATAATTTTTCTTCCCCCTTAGCTATATAGGCTATTAACTTATTATATATTTATAGTTGCCTATTTACATTTCAGAAGGTTCATATTGAAGATGATGCACAACTCACAACTGCTTCATCATATTCAAATAAAGGCGTGTTATCACAATTAGCAGTTACGTCAACATGGTTTGTCCAGGTACCATAATCGGTTACTTCTGCTTGGAAATAGATGTTAATGGAGTGGCAATATGGCACAGATGCAACAGTACCGTCTTCTGTGAAATTCCAATAGAGGTTGTTCCCGTCTTCTTCAAAGAGATAGTCATATCCTTGATCAAGCATCATTCCATTGTAGAAAACGTTGTTTCCCTGAGGGGAGTACGTCATTCCACATGGTAATATGTCCAAAACCGAGATGTTTGTTAGGCCACAGCAGGTACAATTATTATGTATCGTTATATTGAATTTAACAATCTCATCGTCATAAGTTGTATCGTATTCATCTGCCCAGTCGTTTTCATCCTCGCTCTCATAGGATCTTACTAGTTTTGTTACTTCCATTTCTGGTGTACAAAATCCTCCTTCTTCTATAAGTATCTTATAATCTTCCACTTCACCGTCATCTGCCACACCAGTATATGATAGACCGCCTTGAGAATTTATACGGAATCTTGCATATGTTTCCCCAGGTACTGCATCGCTTGGAACTGAAAAAGGAATTCCAATATGCCATGTACCATTTGTAAGATAATAGTCTGTGAGTATCTGTTCACCCGCATCATCCCAGTCGCCATCTTGATTAAAATCAATCCAGGCGTTAACATATCCTGGGGATGGTGACCAGGTCATATCTATGTCAACATAGCCTGTTTGATCTGGGTATAATGAATAGTTGAAATAAACACCATCTTCATCGTCCCATTCATCGTTGTCATCGCCATCTGCATTAGCTGCTGGTTGCCCATCATCATCTGGATCTACACCAACACCCATATACGGTGCAAAAATACCATCAGGACCACCATGTCTTGCACCATCATTAGCAAGTAGGGTTGGGTATGTTGGATCTGGTGCATCTCCAAAATCATATGCTCTGCCATATACTGTAGCATTGTCTTCAGCCGTTAAATAGTCACAGCAGCTATAAAACGCTATGACACTGGCATAGTTTTCATGTTCACCACATTCTGTTACATTTACAAAGAAATAGATATGAATCCATGTTAGCGGTGGTAACACATATTCGTTGAAATCCCATGTTATCTCTTGACCATCAACAGTTGTTGTTACGTTGCTGGTGTTTAATCCAG
>Ga0190359_1000516_pt1 | contig 25945 bp, 33 predicted proteins | sample 48721823_MG_FD_161269 | JGI IMG/M metagenome (GOLD analysis project Ga0190359, IMG submission 161269) | Hydrothermal vent microbial mat bacterial communities from Southern Trench, Guaymas Basin, Mexico - 4872-18-2-3_MG | ecosystem: Environmental > Aquatic > Marine > Hydrothermal vents >... | reverse complement strand
AGAAAAGATCCTCTAACCAATAATGTAGTTATATTAGTTGTAGGATTATATCTATGTATAGTATTAGTAAAACCTATGTTTATAGGATTAGAGCTACTTAGTGTAATTGATTGACTGACCGTAATTGAAGTAGATGTAATTAAAGTAATAACTGGATCTTTTTCTTGACCACCAGCGCCAGACGGTTTCCCATCCCAGTTGTCACCCCACAACAACATATCTTCTTCTAACCCAAGAGTAGTAGGATCTAATAAATTACCAGCAGCATCAAAAAGTCGCCATTGCGTATTAGTGGTAGGTGGTATACCTGGTTCAGCAAAAACTTGTATATCTCTAGGGCATCTTACAGGTCCATCATAGCCAGCGCTATATATGTATATGTTTTCAGTAGTTTCATCAGTGAACTGTCCTATTATTTTACTAGTATAAACAACTGCACCTCCTGTAACTCTTTTACCTGTATACAAATAAGTTAACTCTTCGTTTTGCAAGACATTCTCAAACTCTCCTACTTCTGATCCTTCTGATCTACTTAATTGTAAATTTTGAGCATCTCTGTATTCTCCGTTTGGCAGTAATCTATTGTCAAGGTCTTTATTCATTTTAGACCTTATAAAAGTATTAGTTACTTGTGGCATGTATTATCGTTTTATCCATTTAGCTTTTCCACGCATTACTTGTACTATTTCATCTAACTTAACATTAGATAATCTAATTTTAGCGTTTCTAAGCTTAGCACTTTTCTCTTGTTTTAATCTTTGTACTATGTACTCAGGTTGATTTATTCTAGTAGATATTATAGCATGTAATATATACGCGTATAAAGCTTCTTCTGCTAACTTTGGTATTCTACTATCTAAATCATAAGCAAGTCCATCAGAGATGTATTCTAATATTATTAATTGACCGACTAAATTACTAGAAAAAGAAACTTTACCTTCTCTCTCGTTCATATTAAACCAACCATTGTACTGAGCATATTGTGGTGACATTCCATATTGTTCACCCCAGTTCCAGTACCACATTCCTCCTTGACCCCAGTTGTAACCAGCCCATTCAAAACCTTCATTATATAAAGTCCAGTTATAGTTCTGGCTGATAAGATTTGTGTTAGCATTTTTCCATCTTTCTTCTGTTATAGAAGTACTTTCTAAATTGTCTTCAAAATTATCCTGTGTTGGTACACCAAGATTATCTTGTATAGGTAATTCATAAGGAGAATCAGTAAGATTGTTAGCTGGGTATATTATTCTTTGTACACCTAACTGATCTATTCTAGATATTCTAACGTAGTTAACATAGTCTTGTGGTAATATAACACTAAGAGTATGAGGCACAGTTAGTTCTTGAGACTTAACAGATTTTAAAGTATCATAACTAAATTCTTGTAATCCTCTTTTAGCATGAAATATTATATCACTTCTTTTAACATCTGGTATTAATTTATCTTTACCTACGTAACCTACTATAAAGTTATTTATTACGTCTTTTAATTTTAAATAAGAATAACTACCGTAGTTTTGTTCTGTTGTTGTACCATAAGCATCTCTAGCTCCAAAGCTTCCACCGTCAATAGTCTTTAATTGACATACTAATACATTGTTTTGTGGAATACCTCCTACTGCAGCTATTTGAACTAAGCTATCACCGTTCTGCTGTACAATTACATCGTAAGCTAAAATGTATTCTGTATATGTAATACCATCTGCACTTGAGTAAAGTTTAAAATTATTTAAAGCATAATCAGTTTCGTTAGGATCCCAATTTCCAAACTTTAAAGGAGTGTTAAAGTTAAATATAAAATCAGTTTGTCCCGCTACCGCTGTTACCACAAATCCCTGCGCACCCGCGTAATATTGACTGTTAGTTTCGGTGATTAATCCACCATTTGGCATTGGCATATGTTATTGTTTTTCGTTGTTATCTTGTGCTGCAACTTGTTGTGAAGCAGCTTGTATTATAGTTGGGTCTTGAATTATAACACCCGCGTAAGCTAATATCCTAAGTATTAATTCATCTTGTTCAGTTGGATCTAATTCAAATTGAACTGATGTTCCTTGAGCATACTCATATGCACCAACCCCATTTGTAGTAAAATTCCATAATACATTGTCAGGTCTTTTAAGATAAGATATAGTTATGTCCGCTTGTATTGTATTTGGAAATACTTGCAACGTATCGTTCTCATATAGATATATAGGGAAATTAGTTGTTGGTTGAGTTAAAGGGGAAAGTAATAATTGTCTTAACTCATTTCTTTGTGTGTATTGACCTAGATCATAATCTTTATAAAAAACCGTACCTAATCTATATAAAACCTCATCAGCACCACTACTTGGGTTAAATACAAAAGGATATTCTTGATTAGGATTAAGATTATAAGTAGGAAAGTCTAGAATATCAAATTTATTAGTTACTACATTATATACCGGTGTAGCAGTACGTTGAAAGTACTGTAACTTTTCTTGTATATTTTTTACTCTATTTGAATATTCAGTATCGTTTTGTGAAACGCGATATTGTTGGTTCAAGTCACTAGTATAGCCTTCAAACATTGCTAATTGAGCTTGAGTACCTATCTTGTTGAATTCATCAGGAGTTATATAACCTCTTTGCTGTTGGTTTAATATTAATAACACCGTTTGATATACTGCGTTTACGTTTACCATTATATTTTTATTTTAATAAAAGGGCGAACGAATCCGCCCTTATTATTTTTAATTTAGTCTTTTATCTATTGACTTAAATACTTCAACACCTTCGTCTGTTTTAAACCACGCAGCTAATGCTGAGTAAGGGTTTTCATCAAAAGGAACTGTCATTAGTTTTCTATCATTAGATCCCCATGTAAATGTTCTTTGATCTGGTGATAGTATTACAAGGTCATTCTCAACTGCTTTAATTGCAAAGTTTCTTAACTGTACATTTTCATCAGCAGCTAAACTTAAGAATAACTTAGGATTTCTTTTAGCTAATAATAATAAGTCTCTTCTAACTTCTCTAGTAGACATGTTGTTTACTTGAGATCCTATTTCTACTCTTACTATTGCTTCTCCTAAATCAATATCTATAGATTTTGCTAAATTCAATGCTTCAATTTCCCATTCTATTTCTTCTACTTGATCAGCAGCTATTTCAGATGGTACATGTTCTATATATCTTTGTCCTAAATAAGGGTGATATAAAGAAAGTAACTTTTGTAATTGTACATTTTGAGCTGGTACAGTTAAAACTCCATCTCTAAAAGTTATATGACCTAATGTAACTTCTCCATTTTGTTCATCTTTAAACGGTGAAGATTGATTAGTAGCATATCTTAATTCTCTTTGTGTTTGAGTTTTTTTATCAAACCAAAGTAATGGATGTCTTCTACTGTGCTTTCCTGGAATTGTAAACGTTAACGGTTCTTTTCCTCCTGTAAGTACGTAAGTTCTATTTTTTACTTCCCAGCTTTGTTTTTTTACTGGGTTTACTGTAGGTGCAGCTTTAACTACAACCTCTTGAGGTGCAACCTCAACATTTTCTGCTTTAGCTTTTTTAGCCATAATATAATATAATTAAATAGTTTATAAAAATAAAGGTAGTGGGTGCCGAAGCACCCTTACCTTTAATTAATGTATTATACTCCTTGGAATAATACGAAGTTGTTAGCAGCTTGAGTTACTAAACATCTTTCAGATAGGAAGTTAACTTCCATAGCATCAAGATCACTAGTAAACGCTCCACCAACAGATCCTGTTAACCAAGATTTCATTCTTCTATCATCAGCTTGAGACGCTCTATATCTTACGTGTAAGAAAGGTCTACGGATGTTAGTTCCTAAAATTTGATCATATACAGTTGTTGTACCAGCTGGGATTAATACTCCTTCAATAGAAGCAGGTCCAGTCATACCACCACGCGTTGAAGCATCGTTTAAGTATTTCCAGTCTGTTTTATAGAAGTCATAAGAACCTCTTCTGAAACCACTAAAACCTAAGTTTAAAGCCATTTCTTCTGAGTTTTCAAATAATCCATAAGCAGTACCACCAGCAGAACCAGCAGAGATTTGAGCTAACATATCGTCAAAATCTAGAGCAGTTTGTCTATCTAAGAATAACATGTTTTCTTCAATAGCTCCCTGAGTATCTAAGTTTCTAAGAATATCATCAAAGTCACTTATTCCAGTAGCAGCACTAAATCCAACTTGTACGTTACCTCTTGCTTGGATAGCAGCAAACATACCTTGAGTACCGATTTGTCCATTTGCTAATGCAGCAGAACCAGCAGCAGCGATCTCACCTTCAACACACATCATTTCTAGGTAATCCTCAAATCTTAGTCTTGTTTCAGACTCAGCTTTTAGGTACCATAAATAACCACCTGTTCCATCTTCAGTAGCAACTTCTACCCAACCGATCTGAGCAGTGTCAGAACCGTTAACAGTATATTTACTTCTAATGATTAATGGGTTGTTAGAAAATTGAGTAAATGAAGGAGTAACACTAATGTAACCAGCAGGCGCTGTAGCAGCGTTGTAGTTAGGTGTTGTTGATCCTTTTGCGTATTCAGAACCGTATACAAATACTTTTACAGCACCTACTAATCCAGCTCCTGCTAAGTTAGCAGCTGTGTAAGGTTGTACAGTAATTGTTCCAGCAGCACCAGGAGTACTAGCACTTACAAAACATTTTGCTTCTGCACCAAAGTCATCCATAATAACTACAGTTGCGTTAACAGAAATAACGTTAGTTACACCTGCGACAGCACCTGGGTTAATAGTTACAACTCCTGTAGCAGATACAAATGTACAGTTATCATATGCAATGTGTAATCTATTTTGTTCAGACCAGATTACTTGGTCACTTGTCATTGGTAATTCAGCACCGACCATTCTTAAGAAACCAGATAACGTTCTGTTACCATATCTTTCTACTTCTTGTTCGTAAATTTCAGGTAAATATTGCGCAGCAAAATCACTGAAATTAGCTGGAATACCCGCACCACCACCATTATTTGTCCATTGCAAATAATTAGTAGCTAGCAATTGTTGAGTTTGAGAAGGTACTAAACTTCCAAACTGTGGGGTTAAAGCCATAATTTTAGTTTTTAATTAGTTAAACTTTCGTTTTTTGATTTTCAATTTTGATGAATCAGCTCCACTTACCGCTTTAACCTTAAAACCTCCTACAAAGACGTCCCCACTGGCAACCTGCCTTGGTGCTTCTGCACTTGGATTTTTAGATTGTTGTACTAAAGTTTTAATACCATCCGCTTTACCTTGCTCATAAAAATGAGAGGCTAGTTTATCTGTGTTCATCGCAGCATATAAAGCTTTATGATAACCTGCTGTGTCACTAATGTTTCCTTCTTTATCGACAAACTTGTCAGTAAAGTTTTTAAGATTAGATTGACTTTCAGCTATTTTCACAGGATCTTTTACTTTATATCTAAATTTTTTATCTCCTACATTGTAATCAAAACCTTTGAAATCAGTTTGAAATAAATTATTAGTTTTTTCTTTAAAAGCTTCTTGTGATTGCTTTATAGTTTCTTGCTGTTTATTATAACGAGTAAAAAAGTCCATAGCCTTTTGCTGTTCTTGTGTTACTCCAGGACGTTGTTTAATCTCAGCATAGTATTGAGATTTTTTATTTTCTAAATCCTTTTTCGCATTAGCAACAGCCTCTTTGTATGCTAACTTCTTTTTTCGTATTTCTTTTTCCTCGTCTAAATCTTCATCTATTTTATAATCTTCCATTATAAGTTCGATGTCATCATTATCTAAATGAGGTTTGTTCTTTCTTAAGTATTCTTTTAATAATTGATCATTGTCTAATTTAGAATAATCTTTATTAAGTTCTACATAATCCTCTACTGTTCCACCTGTTTCGTTCATAAATGCAACTAGTTTTTCTACATTTTCTGGTAACTCAGGTGTTTTAATTAATTGAGGTTTTTGTTTTGTTTCTTTTACTTCTTTAACATCTTCAGTAATTTCTTCAATTACTTGGAGTTCAGGTTCTTTTTTATCATCTGTATTGCTGACCCGTACTTCTTCGTCCATCTTTTTGCTATCTCCGGGTAATTCTTCCACAGAAACCTCCTCTGTTTTTCGCTCTTGAACGGCATTTTCTTCTGGTTTTTTAGTTAAATCCAGTTTTACTACGTCAGGAACTATTTCTCCTGTAGCTTCTGGAGCTGTTAAATCAATTTTTGCTGGAGCATTTGTTACATGTCCTAGATCTTTAGCTTTACGCTTAGGTTTTGACTTAATTTTAAAGTCACCCTCTTGTTTGACCTCTTCGGTCTTTTTTTGGTCTCCCATAATATAATATAATTAAATAATTAATAATTAAGCTGTAGGCATTGAACCTTGCTCACTTTGTTTTTCAAAATTAGTAGGCATCAAATTATTATTTCTTTGATCTATCATAGCGCTTTGCTGTGATCCTGCTATTCTTGTTCTTTTATCTTTTCTATCTTCTATTTCTTTTTCACGCATGCTTTCTCTTTGCGTTTTCATTTGCTCTAACTGAATTTGATAATTAAATTCTTCAGCCATTAACGCACGCTTTATCTCTGATTCAGTTCTCATACGTTCTATTTCCATCTGAGATTTAGCTTGTTCAAAGTTTATTTTCTGATTAGTTAAAACTTCTTGTTTTTGTACTTCAGATTCAGCAGCTGCTTGCGTAGCTTGAGTATTAGCTGCAGACTGTTGTTGAGCCATATCTGCTTGCATTTGTCTTTCGTACGCTTGTTTCTTTTTACGTTTTACTTTTAGCATTTGATTAGCTAATTTTAAACTACGTATTTGACGTATCTCTATAGCATCTTCTAAATCAATACCACCACTTCCTAATGCAACCTGAATATTTTGCTCTAACTGTTGTTTTTCTTCATCATCTGGTTCAAGATCTAAGAAAATACCAAAATCATGTAGATTTAAGTTTTCAACTTCTTGCAGAGTCATACTGTTAAAAGTAGTTATACTATTTTTAAGAGCATTTGCTGTTAAAGGATAATCTAACATATCACTAACTTTTTTAGATATGTTTTCACACATTCTTAAAGTTAAGAATAAACTACTATTGTTAATATGCTTAGTAGCAATATTAGAAGCATTAGCAGCCATTTTTTGTAAACCTACTAATGTATCTCTATCTGGTACAGAACCATCTCTAGCTTCACTTAAACCTGTCACATCCCTTATCATTTGTAAATAATAATTATATGTAGATATTAAGCTTTGTATTTTCGCTTGTCCTGAACCTGTTGATAATTCTTGTACAGGTATTTTACCTCTATTTATATCACCATCTTGTGTTAAAGATCTACCAACAACAGAACCTGTTTGGAAGTACATGTTTAATGCTTCAGCTGGATTATAATTAGTACCGTTACCTAAATCAACCTCTGCTAAACCGTCCATATCTAAGAAAACACCATCTGGTACCATTCTAGCTATTACCTGTTGCAGTTTAAGATGAGTTATTTGTATCATATCAGCAAAACCAGTAATTCTACCTACTGTAGATTCTATTCTACCTTTATACATACGTGGCGCACAAATAGCATAATTCATTTCTACTTTTGTAGTATCAGCTTTTGGTCTAGTCATGTTAGGACACATTTCCCATCTTAACATTATATCAGTACCTAAAACTTTAACTCCTCTGTAAAGAGTTTCTATAGTTCTACCTACTCTATCAAAATTATCATTTTCTGGTGGATTAAAAGTATCAGGTTTTTCTAATGCTTTTTCTAATCCATATTCTGTTTCTTTTATTTTAAATACTTGTTCACTGTATGTTTTGTATTCAAAATATAATAATGGAATAGTGTTTTGATCCCATGGACCATTACCATATCCATACATATAAGTTCTATTACCTTGTTGCTGTTGTATTTTTTCTAATGTAGCATCGTCTAATCTTGGAAATTGTTTTGCTATTTCAGGTAAAGTAACTGGTTTTAATTCACCTACATAGTATATGTCTTCAAAATTTGGATCTTCTGTATAAGAATATATCAAGTAAGCTGGATCAACATAATCAACCGTTATACCATTAGAAAGATTAAAATTAGTTTTACAAGCACCAATTCCACACGTAACTAAATCATAATTAACTCTTCGTTTAGTTAGTTCCCATTTATTAGCATCTAATACTTGATTAATAACTTCTTCTTCTGCTATTTCTATAGCCTGCTTGTAATTAAGTTGCATGTGTAATTCCAACTCAGTTTCATCTGCAGGTAATTTACTTTCTGGAATCGAAGTGTTAAACAAAGAAGAATCAAGTTTCTGAACTATTTGTTCCATTGTTTCTCTAGCAAAAATATCTTGAGCCAACATCTCTGCATAATTAGTTCTTTTTTCTAAAGACTCAGGATCTTGAGCAAATGCATTTATTTCATAATTTTTATTAGAAATACCATTAACTAATATATCTACGAATTTAGATATAATAGGAACTGGTTTCCAGTCTAAATTAAGATAAGACAAATCACCATTAATAGACAATTCATCTTTATATTTATCTACAGGTTGTTCACCTCTTGCGTATAATCTTAATCTATTATAGTTGTTCCAAGTAGTTAAGTATCTATTACCATTAGTTCTACCTTGATTAAACCATTCCTGCTCTATAGCTTGTGCAACCTGCGTACCATATTCCCAAGTAGCTTTTTCAGCGTCACTAACAACTTGGCTAGGAAATGTACTATTAGTATTATAATTTATCTTCATTTAATCTATAATTTTTGATAATGAACCACTATTGTCATATTTTTTTATACCTAAATCATACTTTTGTTTAATCAACTTAGGAACTGGTCTATATTTATGTTTGTTACAAGCCATAATAGCTAGACCTGAGCTAATAGAAGCATCATGAGTTGTTCTATTGTTTATATTAAATTTTGCCCAGTCTTCTAATGTTCTTTGAAAATACATGTCTCCATAAGTAAGATCTTCTAATAATCCAACTCTTTCTTCAATATAAGTTTCTATAGCCGCAGCGTGAGCTTGCTTTATGTCTTCGCTTGAGTTAGGTATTCCACCTATTTCTCTTTCTGTTACTGATAGTTTATTGTAAATCTTATCAGGTCTATTCATTGCGTAAGACCTATAACCTCTTCTTTTAAAATGATATAATAATCTAGGTTTGTTATTTTCTGCTAATATTGGCATTCCGTAAAATATACAAGCCATAAGAACATCTTCAAAAAATATTTCAGCAGTTTGTGGTCTAGCAATATATTCTAAAAAGAAATGATTAGGAGGAACATCTTCCATACTAAATTTAGTTAAACCATGTAAAGATCCATTAGAACCTCTACCATCTACTGTTCCTGATATATCATAACTATCACAACCAAATGCTCCTAAGCTTTCATTACCTGGATATTTTTTACCTAATTTTTTAATTACATTATTTTGTAAATGAACTGGTGGAACCCATGAAACAAAAAATCTACCACTTTTGTTTGGTACAAACATTACTTGAGTATCTTTTATACCTCCAACCCATTTAAATGAACCTTGTGTTACAACACTGCTATGCTTTATATCTGCATTCCAGTCTATTTGTTGATATATCTTAGTAAGGTTAAATAAAGAGTTCTTAGATTCATCTCTAAAAGCATGTTTAGTTGTACGTGGAAATTGTCTATAAAATTCATTTAAAGCATCTTGATCTTCACTTAAACCATCTACTTCATTTTTCCAGTAATCTAATACTCCTAATCTAATTTTTTGTCCATGAGGATCTTCTTTAGGTTTTTCGGGTGTTTCGAATACAGGTATGCCATAAGAATCAATGTATCCTTCGTAATTCCATTCCATAGGAATGAACAGACTATAGAGTCCGCTACGTGTTTGTCCATTGGCATTTCTTTTATTAACATCTGAGTTTTCATATAATTTTTTAAAATTACCACCACCTTTATCTAAAGCGTTAGATGTTGAACCCATCATGCATTTACCAATAATTCTAGAACCTAACCTTAAACATGTCTTTGTAACTCTCCAGTTGTTTAATATATTATTAGGTCTTTCCCACTTACCTGATTCATCGTGTACTAATAGTTTTAATTTTTCACCATCATAACTATTATCACCAGTATTTTTCCAATCAATAGTAGTATCTAGACCTTGTAGTTCTGCTTCTACTTCTCCACTTACTATTTTTCTTCTTGTAAATTTTGAAGCTGGAACTCTATATGCTAACTCTGTTTTAGGTCGATCCATACCGTCTTGAATCGGTTTAAAAAAGAAAGGATAATTAACTGATATTGGAACAACCTTGTCTGTAAACATGGTTTTAGCATCTGGTCCTGTTTTAGATAATATCCCGTATCTTGAATCACTTGATATTGTAGCTAAATTAACAACTTCTCCTGAAGCCATAAATGAAAAACCAGATCTACGGTTTTTTAGATAACACATACCATAGCATCTATTATCTGCTTTACATGCTTCCCAGAATAAAAAGAATAATCTATTCGCTTCTCTAAAGTCTGGTGGTCCAACATCAATCTTACTCCATTGTAAGTACATGTAATGTGTTCCTGTTAAATAAATATCTCTATCATCGTTTTTAAACCAAAAACCTTCTTCACGTCTGGTAAATTCTATATCAATAAAATCATACCATCTTTCTTTAAAGTCTTCAGGATATTTATCCCATTCAAAAACACTTTTAATTTTTTTAAGAACTTTAGGTAATGGTGTTCTTGTCCATTTATTATTTTCAAAAGTATGTATATCTTTAGGTTTACTAGGAACTCCAATTTTTAAACCTTGTATTTCGTATATATCTCCTACAGTTCCATCTTTGCTTATAACTACAAAGTCATACTCTTCATTATAACCATATTCCCATTTCTTATATTTGTTATTTCGCTTAAGAATTTTTGGTTTAACATGGTCTGTTAATATATTATATAAAGTTTGCGTATACATTATTTAGACCTTCCTTCAGCAAAACCACGAAATGTAGTTTCTTTTTTTTCTTCTACTTTTGGCTTATCTTCTAATAAGTTTTTTTCTTCTTCTATTCTATTTAATATTTCAAAAGCATCAAATATACATAGTTTTTTAGTAGCAGCTGCGTTCTTTAATCTATCCGCGGAAATGTCTGGTCCAAAATCTATAATAGGTTCTTTAGCAACTTTAATTAATTCTTTAACTGCTAACTGTCCAGCTTGGATTATATTCTTCTTCGTTTCCTTTGTGCTCATATTTTATAACTATATCATTTGATTTCATACAATAAAGACGTTCATCGTCAACGACAAACTCCCATTCAGCACCTGGTTTAAACCCTATCTTGTCTCCTGGGTTGATTTTAGATACTTCTAACTTATTATTACCAATTTTAACTATTCCAATATAGGGAGTTTCTTTTCTGTTCTCTAGAGAAGAACTGTTTTTAATTGGTTTTATAAAGCAACGATCACCAAAAGACTTCCACGTGTCATTATTTTTATATAGATAAACTTGATCCATACCTACAAAATACATGTTGTCTTTAAAATAAGATCTACTGTTGCTTTGTTTACCTTGCATATTGTAAAATCTTCTAAAAACATTTTGATGCACAACTATAATGTCTCCTTTTTTAATAGGGGTTTTTATAGCTAGTGGTGTTTCTAAAACTAAAGCAAATCTATTAACAAACTTCCAAGATTCAATTTTAGTATTTAAAATTAATTTCTTTTCGCCTATTTTTTTAGTGTTTGCGTATCTCTCACCTAAAGGTTCTACAATAAAATCGTAAAGACTTTTCATTAATACTCTAAGTCGTACTCAATAGATATAGCCATGTTAGAGTTAAATTTCTTCCATGGCAATATCTCATTGCTTTTCTTTATATGTATATTATAAGAATTATCTTTTTCGTCTAACAGTATATGTGATATTTCATGACCTCCATAAACCTGTTGTCCTATAGAATAATGCATAGCTTCATTCTTATAATCAGCACCAATACTGATTTTTCTTATAACATTACTCATTTTCTTTTTGTACTTCAAAAGTACCGTCCTCTAAATTTATATTTATTGAACCGTATTTTTCTTCTAGTACTTTTTTAAATTCTTCTTGTTTCTGATTAACACCTGCTAGTTCATGTAAAACCGCATGTTTTTGAGTTTCTAAAACTCCTATATCAGTGGTTAATTTATAAAGATTTGCTTGTAAATCTTGTATTTCTTTTAACTCTTTTTCTGTTACTTTGTTTTCAGCCATTTAATTTAATTTTATTCGTTTATATTTACTTACATTATCATTAGATCCTGAAAATTCACATAATAATGTTTCTTTATCTAACACAGTATATTTAATATTAACACTATGTTTATTTCTTTGAGTGTGTATATTTGTTATAATATAATCTTTACCTTTTTCATAAACTATTTCTTTTGCCGTTTTACCTACGTTAAAAGAAAAATTATTAAAAGTATACTTATCACCATCCCATAAAATAGCAACGTAATAAGTTGAGTTCTTACCTTTCCATAAACCTTCTAGTCCAGGAATTTCTTGAGCATAAGTTAAAACGCTCATAAACATAAAAATGCTTACTAATAATTTTTTCATAATATTTTATTTAATTTAATTGTTCTAAAGTATAATCACTTATTTCTAGTAACTTTTACTTTTTAAACATGCTAGCAGCTTTTTCAGTCGTGCGTCCTCCGAAATAGGCTAAAACAACCGCCATCATAACTGCTTCAAAAGTTGAATTCCAATTATCATGTATTGTAAAAGGTATACTTTCAACACTATCTAATATTCCTGCAAAAGAAAATACAACAATACACCATATTAGAACTAATGGACGTACATTTTTTGACATCCAAGAATCTGACATAGAATCTGACTTCCATCTGGAAGTAATAGCTTCTATCTCTTTATTCTGTTGTTCGTATATTAATTGTTGTAATTTTATTTTATCATCTAAAGAAACATCTGATTTTGCAATTGCAGCAATAGCTTCTTTAGGAGATGTTACGCCTTGTAATACATTTCCTAGTGTAGGATTTATTATAGACGCTGCGCCAAACAGTAATTGTCCGACTGTAGTATCTTTAAATTTTTTAGCCATTTTATTGTCCACCAAAATTTATATCTCCAGTTCTTTCATTAGAAGATGTTAAAGGATTTCTATTTTGCATAAACGTATTACTTCTATTACCTATGTTTCTAAATCTTTGTTTTATTAAGCTGTCATAAGCTTCTCTATCTACTTCTTCTGATCTAGTAGGTAAATATTCCGTGTTATATTTATCCGCAGAAGCATCTCTTCTATACTCTAAATTATCTTTAACTCTAGACCCATAAAATAGACCTGGGTTATATAGTGATGGTCTTTCATCCATTCTAGGAGCTCCTTCTTCACCTCCTCTTGTTTGACTAGCATATGCAGTTCCTCTCCAAGCTTTGTTTGGGTTTTGGTAATTACCAAAGTCATCAGCAATCGTATTAAAACCTGAATTTAATATATTTTGAGCTTCTTCAAAATTTCCTGAATCAATAGCGTTTTGTATAGCTTGATTAGCTGTATCTCTAGCGTTCATTGCATTTCTTGCTGATTGTTCTTGCTTGTCCGCTATATCACCAGTTCCTGTACCCATAACGTAATCTGCACCACCACGGTTAGTTAGTGTTGATGGATCTCTTCCTATAGTTCTCTCAAAAGTATTCATATTTGAAGGTCTGTAATACTGAGTTCCACTTCCTTGTTGAAAACTTGAAATAGCATTTTCATCATAATCAACACCAGCATCTCTATTTCTAATTTGCTGAGCAACATAATCACGTCCAAGCCCTTCATGTGGGTTTATATACATAGGATTTATTTCATCAGACGCTGGATCAGCATAACTTGATATAAGAGGATATTTTTTTCTCATTCTCTTATTAGTTCCTCCACCTGCTTCATTAAAAGGTACATTAAAATCTCTTAGAGCATAAGAATCTCCTTTAACTACTAAGTCTCCAGTTCTTGGATCAGCTGATATATCTCTTCTAGCAGTACCAAATTGATCATATTCTCCATAATATTTACTGTCACCAAGTCTAGCGCTATAATCACCGAATGCTCTACCTTTTGACTCAGTACCTCTACTTTCATCTGTTCCAGTAGCCATTTGATTAGCTAAACCTTCAGACATCGATGGTTCAGAAGATCTTTCATCTGATAAATTAAAATTTTTTAATCTAGCAAACTCGTCTTTAATAAGTTGATTTTTTAAGTTAAATCTTTTGTTTAAAATTGGTGATTCCATATTGTATTAATATTTTTCGAACGGATCTGTTTTGCTATATGCTTCTTTTTCCCAAGGTAAATCTGGACTACCTTCATTCATTTCACTTCTTGGATATGTTTTACCTTTCCAATAAACGTTTTCATCGTCATAATCTAAATCACCTCTTTTTACTTGATCAACATGAATTCTTTCATGTTTTATAATACTTTCTCTTTCTTCAGGATCAGTTATTTTATCAGATACTAATATAGTACCGTTTTTATTTCCTTTACCTAAAATACCCTCATCTAAGTCAACTTGATACACAGGAGTGTTATTGATTTCTAATGGAGAATTCATCGTGAATCTTTTAGTTAAATTTATTCTCATTGCTTGTAAGGGAATTTTTTGTTTAAATAATCTTGTCTTTGTTGACAGCCACAGGGTTTATTAAGGCTGTTAGCCATTTTACCGACTACAGCCTTAATACCTGTTTTTTTTGTGAATTGTGCGATAGAATCGCCTAATCCTCTAGCTTTCATACTTACGCTACTACAAAGCTTCTCCAGTACACTTTAAGTGCTGGATCATATGGAGCAGTGTTATCAGCTTGATCTTGAGGTAATACACAGTTAGCTTTTACACCACCTGGATTAGCTGTTAATGATCTGATAATTGTTGCTTTTACTTTGTTTACGTAATCCGCTGAAGCTGGTACGTTACCGTCAGGAGCGTCTGCTGCTGCAGGTGAAGTTGAACAGATAACTGTACAAGTTGTTGCACCTGCTGGTCCAGCTAAGTTTAATGTTGCTACAATAGCACCACCACCGCTTACTACTACGCCTACATTAATAATGCTTTCAGCTAATAATAAGTTGTCGCCGTCCATTTGTGGAGCTGGAGTTGCACCTGCACCATCTGTTACACCACCAACTACGTTGAAATTAATCCAATTTGCCATGATTTTTTTGTTTTAAATGTTAATGTTTATTTCTATTTTTCTTTGGTTTTATACAGATCCATGACTGTTTTTTTTTAGAAGAATTCTGGGTATTTTAATTTTAAAGCTTTCATAGTTTCTAAATCACTTTCCGCTGTAGATTGCGTTTTACCACCACCAAATGTTTTTTCTATACCCTCAAATACATCTTTGCTTCTTCCATCCTTAAATCCTTTTGATAGTGTTCCACCTGTTAGCGCTCCAGCTAGCACTTTAGCTCCACCGAAAATTGCACCACCAACACCTTCACCTTTAGCAATTTCTGCTTGAGTTTCTGCTCTTACTGCATCTGAAGTATCATAAGCTCCTTTCCAATCTGAAGGTTCAAATGATTTTAAACCAGGGTCAGAAAATGAAGGTACACCAGGTCCAGTACTACTTATATAGCTTAATGGAGATCTATTATTAAAACCTACATTAAAAGACTTTGTGTTAAAAAATTTACCTCTTATTTTATCTAGCATGTTCATTAGTTTCCTCCTTTTGCAAAGTAAGCTCTTAATCCTGCTTCTGCAGAATCTTTTGAATCATAATTAGCATCCCACCATTTACCAGTTTTACCACTAATTACTCCCCATTTTCCATTACCTTTTTCTTGTACACATCCGCTTTCTGGACATTTATCTCCTTTAGCATTTAATGGAGAAGCTAGTCTAGACATACCATCAGCTGCTTGTTTCATTGGTTCTTTTGTATTACCATCTCCATCAATATCTATATAATCTGGTTTAGAACCTTTTCTTGACATACCTCTTTTCATATCATGTTCAATTGGCATGTAGTCTAATTCAGCAGATGCTTTATTGTAATTAAAACCTGACCAACCAGTATTAAGTAGTGCAGATGAATATCTGCCAACACCAGTATATTTAGTTCCACATGATTTTCTATCCATACCATAAGAATCTCTAGACATACCTTCGTAATCTTTATAGTGACCACCTTTACCGTATTTACCACCACCAACAACACCATCTTTAGTCATATGACCTTGTGCGTCCATGTGTCTGTGATAATCATGCATATTTCCTCCCCACTTGCTCATTCTAGACATACCATCACGTTCGTCCATCATTTTATTTAGTTCTCTATCACGTTCTTCTTCGATATATTCATTAGCTTTCATTTTTGGCTTTGTTGTCATCTCTTTTGTCATCTTCATATCTCCAGTTCTTTCAGCCATTCTAGCTTTTTCAAGTAGTTTTTGAACCTTTTCATCTTCATAATCATAATCACCTGATTCAGCACCAGTTCTTTCAGATCTTTTCATTGCTCTTTCTCTAAGTCTATCGCTTTTACTTTTTCTAGACGGAGCTAGATCTCTTGCGCTAAATCCAGGAGCGTTTGGATTTTCTTCATCATAACCCATATAATCTTCATATTTACCTTGTACATATTCCGGAGTAGGCCAACCCGTGTTTCCTTCTGATCTATAAGACTGAACTAGACGCTTAGGAGCTGATCGCATGTACGTTGTTGGAGCGTTAGCTGGCATTGGTTTTGGGTAGTTTTCTACTTGTGTTCTTAAGTGCTGTTCTTGACGATTTTCTTTTCTTGACATTCCATGATGTCTTTTATCATATTTCATGTCACCTGCTAATTTAGATATATGTTTTTCATCAGCTGTCATATCTATATTGCTATGACCATGTTTAGCGTCATAGTTTATATCTCTTTTTAAGTAATCAATATGAGCTGCATCATCTCTTTCAGTTGCTTTATAGTTAGATGCTGTTACTCTTGAGTGTCTAGCGTTTCCACTATATTCACCGTAATGTCCTTTTTCCATAGTTGTTTGTTATTTTTTTAATTGTTTTATTTCTTCTTGTAACTCTTTTATTATTTTATAAAGCTCTTGAGTAGCTGAGATGTTTAGCATTGCTAAAGCATCATAATCAACTGAATGATAATCATCAACTTCTTTACCGTATACAAATACTTCGCCTGATTTATCAGAATCAACTTTTATTGAATTTCCGTCTGATTCTATTATGTTAACTAATTCTTTTGATCCATCAGGATAGATTAGTTTTATTTTATCTTCTACCTTGCAGCATCCTTCTGATTCACATGTTTCTATTTTTAAATCAATAACTCCATCTTTAATTGTAGACTTTTCATAAATACATGGAACAACTTCTTTACCTATAGCTACTGCTTCTGGATAATGTTTAACAACTTGTTGTGCTATTACTTTTTTATGAACTCTATTACCGTGAGCTTGATCAATATGTTTATAGTTAGATATTTCAATTTTAGATATAGTTTCTAAATCTTTTTTAGAATCACTTACTGATATATCTTTTTTAACTCTTTCATCAGAATATATATGTATACCTGAACCCATAAATCTACCTGCTGTATGAACAGATATTGCAAAAGCACCTACTCCAGCAAAGTTTAAGAAAGGACCACCAGCACCAGTATATAAGAAATAATCAAATGCAGCTCCACTATTATAGTCTATAAAACTTTCTATTTCAACAGCTCCTTTGGTGGGAGCTACTCCCGCTAAGCCAATACCTATACTTGGTCCACTACCACTAGAACCACCAGTTAAATCAAAAGTGAATTGATTAGAACTTGATAAAACATTTGCTCCTGAAGCATATGGTATTTCACCAGAAGTCACTGTACCTGTTATAAGACTAGTAGGGAATACTTGTAAAGCTCCTGTACCATCTATATAATCTGTTACTGCTCCGGAACCAGTTACCGCGAAAGTTCCAGCTCCTGTTATTGGAGAACCTGCTACACTAAACGCAGCTGGCATTGTTAATGCTACACTAGTAACTCCTCCTGAATTTAAATCTGAAGGACTAATTCTTACGTTGTTTCCACCAGCATAACCTACTATGAAATCTACTGCTGCGGGATTTGCTTCAGCTGTAAACGCTGAAAATTTAATATCTGCCATTTTTGTTTTTTGTTTATTATTCTCTAATCATTAGGTCTGTTCCACTTTCTGTAAGCATTCTAAATGTACCAGCTCCAGCATTGTTTTCTTGTATAATGAAATCAGTTGGTGGTGCTCCGCCAGTACCTGCTATGTTAGGTACAGCTAAGATTGCATTTGCGTTTCCTAATATAGTTGGCATAATGCTATTGTAATGCTAGTATAGAGCTAGCTGTCGTTCCTGTAAGATTTACTCTTTGAACTTGCAAAGGAATAAAACTAGCGTTTCCTACGTTAAATAAAGTCACTTGCTCTCCTCCTACTGTTATAACGGATAAACTTCCACCGTTTCCAACGAATAAGCTGTATCCTTCAGAAAAACCATCTGTTACAGTGTAATTACCTTTATATATATTGTAAGCTCCAGCTGCAATACCTGGTGCTGCTAAAGTAATATTGTTAGCATCATCTACTGATATTATTTCACATATTGCTCCTGCTAAATCTATTACTACATCTCCGCCTCTAATATTATAACCATCTAAGTTAGTTACAGAATTACGAAAGTCATTTCCAGCGTCTGTTAAAGTTGTAGCTACGCCAGACGTATTTGTTCCAGAAGTAATTATACCTGGTTCAGGTATGTTAATTGTATCACTAGGAACAACTACTACCGCGTGTGTTGGTTGATTTTGTGCCATTTTAATTGTTTGTTTTTATTTGTATACTTTTGCTATTTGTGTTATTGGTCCTGGAATATATGGAGCAATGTCTTTTAACACTTGCATACCTGTTATACCTGAACTTGAACCAGAACCATGTAATCTTCCTACCTGATCTAATGGTCCGTCCCATATAGCAGATTCACCTACTACACCAACTTTAGTTCCTGGTTTTAATCTTTCCATTGAAGGATCATATTTTTTATTGTGCATAATTTTTGTTTTATTTTGTTTTAAAATGATATTAAACCTTTTGGTTTGCTAACTGTGTTAGGATTCATTATTCTTTGTCTGCTAGACATATCACCATATATTCCTTCTGCTATACCTTGAGTTTGTGGACTTATTCCACCAGTAGTAATAGGAACACTTGATGGTACAGAAGCAGGAGCATTGTTAAAACCTACAGCGCTTGCGTTGTTAGGATCTTGATTAGCCGCAAAAGAATTATTTTGCTGCGTTTGTTGTGCTTGTGCAGCAGCATCTTGCTCAGCTTGCATTTGCTGTGCGTACGCAGCTTGTAGTCCTAGGTTTTGTCCACCTGAAAACATCATAGCATTGTTCAATGCAGGATTTTGCGTTTGATATTGCATAAATGGGTTTTGCCCGGGCATCCCAAAATTTAAAGGACTTTTTTTACTCATCTTTCTTTGTCTTTATTTACGTTGTGTATTGAAGTTTGTAATACTTTATCTATATAACTTTTACCCTTCATGATAGAATTTCTTCTCTCACTAGTAGGTATATCATCATCTCCTAGCATAATCCTATATATTTTTTGGATTAGTTGCTTTCCTTTAAAAGATATAGTGTATATATTATATTTCTGCGTAGTTCTATTTCTATGTCTCCACAGTTTTATCCAATCTTCTTGTAATAGTTTATTCCACCTTCTATTGTTCCAACTATATGAGTATACACCCATTTTGAAATCATTAATAGTAAAGTAGTTTATACAATCTAAATAAATAAGCAGTTCTAAATCTGCACTAGTTAAATCGTTGTTCTTGGAAGCCCATTTGCGTATTATACGGTAATGTTTTAACAAGCCCATATCTTTGATATCTCTTGCATCTAGCTTTTTCATAAAACAACGACTACATCTTGTGCTTTTATCACATGATAAGTATTTTTATCTACTTCAATAAAATGACCAGCATGGCGGTCATAAAATATACTATCTTTTTCTTTTAATCCTTCTACATCACTACCTACTGATATAACTTTAGCTTCAACGTATCTGATATCGTCTCTATCATTTTTACCTAAAAGTAAACCTCCTTCAGACTTAGTAATGTTCTGTTCTATTTTTTCTATAATTAAATTTCTACCTACCGCTTTCATCTACTCTAATGTTATTAATTACACAATCAGTTGATAAAATAGTAGTAGCTACTGAAGCCGCGTTTGTTAAAGCGCTTTTTGTAACTAACAATGGATCAATAATACCATTGTCAATCATATTTACCATATTTCCCGTAACCACATTTATTCCTACACCATTTTTATCTGGTGTGGTTGGTGTTATTCCAGCGTTTTCAAGAATAGTTTTAAAAGGATATATTATTGCTTTTAACAATATCTCTTCTCCTAAATTAGCTTCGTTTATATTTAACGCTGCATTTAATAAAGCTATTCCTCCACCTGGAACTATACCTTCTTTGATCGCGGCTTTTGTAGCACATATAGCATCTTCAACTCTGTCTTGCTTCTCTTTTAATTCAATATCTGAATTAGCACCAACTTTAACTACAGCAACTTTAGCTGATAATCTAGCTAATCTTTGTTCATAACCAATAACCTCATGTGGTTGTAGTTTTTTATTAAGCTTTTTCTTAAGATCAGATATTATATCTTTAATTTCATCAGAAATGCTTTCTATTTGAATTATAGTTTGATTTTCATTTGTGGTAACTTTAGAACATGTTCCTAAATAATCTATCTCAATAGTATTTAAATCATCACCCAGATTTTCATTTATAATTTGAGCATTTGTAAGTAAAGATAAATCTTCTAATATTTCTTTTCTTCTTATACCAAAAACTGGAGGATCAACAATATTTATTTTTATGTTACCTTTCATTTTGTTCATTACTAACGAAGAAAGAACCGGTGGTTCCACTTGACCTATAATGAATAATGATTTATTTGTTTTAATAACGTGTTCTAAAACCGTTTGTATTTGTCTTATTGATTCTATTTTAGAATCTACAATCATTACTAATGGATTTTCTAATTCACACGTACCTTGTTCTTTGTTTGTAATAAAGTTTTGATTTAACAAACCTTTATCGTATTCTACACCTTCTACTACTTCTACTTCAGTGTTACCTAAAGTTGAAGGTTCCATGATAACAACTCCTGTATTACCAACAGCTGTAAACGCTTCTGCGATTAATTCCCCTAACTTTTCGTCATTGTTAGTAGATATGGTAGCTATTTCTTTAATACGATCTTCAACTGGAACAGAAACACTTTTTAAGTATTCTACAACTTTTTCTACAGCAGAAATAATTCCTTCTTTAATTTCTCTACTATTAGACTTATCTAAATGTGGATAAGCCTCGTTTAATATAGCATGAGCTAATATAGTTGCTGTTGTTGTACCGTCTCCAGCTTCTCTAACCGTTTTACGTGCTGCTTCTTTTATAAGCGTTGCACCAATATTTTCTACAGGATCTCTTAAGAATATTGAATCTGCTACAGTAACACCGTCTTTAGTAATCATCGGGTTTCCTTGTGCATCTTCTAGAATCACACATTTACCGCTAGCTCCTAATGTGGAGCTAACAGCACTTGTGAGTTTTTCAATTCCTTTAAATACCTGTTCTCTGGCTTCAGAGCCAAAGTTAAGATTTTTTACAATCATAGGATTTAATTTAATTTAATTTAATTATTTAAAAGTTTTGACGACCTTAGGTCCAGAAACATATTCTAGTTTTTTAGCATAATGCTTAACTGAAGCGTCAATTGCTTGTTCAGCTCCTTCTAATGTTTCTCTTCTTGTAACGTCGTGCCAAGTATCTTCTTTGGGATCTTGGTATTCAGTTTGATAAAAACCGTTGTGTAATTGGGTTATTCTCCAGTTTTTCTTTTCTGAGAGATGTTTCCAAAGGTTAATGGTTTCTTCTGAAATTTGTGGTTGACTATTCCACGTTTTAGTCTGATAATAAAACGTCATTGGTTTCGGTTTTAAGTTTATATTTGGTTTTGCGCTCTTCACCGAGCAGGTATAGGTCTATTATTACTTGTTTTTAAGAGAATTTACTTTTTTTGTAAGATCTTCTATCTTTTTCTCTAGTTTTGTAATAATTTTATGTAATTCTTGTGTAGCAGAAACATTTAACATTGATATTGCGTCGTAATCTACAGATTTATAATCATCAACTTGTTCTCCATAAACAAACACTTTACCTTTTCTTTTAGAATCAGTAACTATTTTGGTTTCATGACATGCGATTACTTCAACTATCTCTTTGCTTAAGTCTTCGTATACAAGTTGTATCTTATCTCCAACTTTACAATTGTTTTCTAGTTTTATAACTCCAGAATTTATTTCAGATTCTTTAAATATATTAGGAATTACATCAGGTCCTGTGCTCACTGCGTTTGAATAAACTTTTTCTACTTGCTGAGCAATTACTTTTTTCTGTTTACCACTACCTTTTAATGGATCTATGTAGTTAAATTCAGTTATTTCAATATTATTTATTATATCTAAGTCTTCTGCAGATTTAGAAAGACCGTGTATAATTTTCGAACGCTCGTCAGAAAATATATGAATACCAGAACCCATGAATCTACCAACACCCCAATAACTTATTGCAAAAAGATCTGGTCCACTGTAATAATCAAATGCTCCAAGTGGATATAACGTAGGAGGAACACCATTTGGTATAAAGTAGTTAAATGGAGAACCATTATAATCTACAAAAGTATCTACTTCTACTGCACCTCGAGTATTTGCAGCATATGCAAGGCCAACTCCGATGCGACTATTTACGTTACCTAGATTTATATTACCTTCTCCATAATAATCTTTAAATGCATATGTTGAGGTTCCTAAATCTGTTGTATTAGTTTGAGAAGCTTCAATTGAAATTGTATTGTTATTACCAATAACAGCAGTGTTGTCTCCATGTGCACTTACACTATTTCCAATTAATATTTGATTTTGTGCATTTATACTGCTTATGTCTGCATCGTTTCCAATAATAATATTATCACTTCCTGTTGTTAAGCTTTTAGCCGCTGGACTACCTATAGCTACATTAGTTGTTCCAGTTGAAACTGCAAATAAAGCTCCAATACCATAACCCGTGTTTTGAGTACCTGTAGTACCTGGATTAACTCCTTGAATAAACGTAGATAATGCAGCATCGTATTGATAAGGCCAAGGAATTGCAGTTCCAGTAGCTATTTCTATTATTTCTCCTGTAGCTGTTACTGCTAAAGATTGTGCAGCTAAACCTGTAAAATTACCAGATCCATAATCATTAAATTGAACTTTTCCTTCAATAGTAGGATCACCTATTCCTGATTTAAATACAGTTATTTTTGGAGTACTAGCTGAATTACCTAGTATAAACGTTCCACTGTTTGTTCCTGTTGTGAGTAGTCTCCAATTAGTATTATTCGATCCTTGTCCACCAAATCTTATTCCGAAATTGTCTTCAATTCTTAAATCACCACCTCCTATGTCTAGTTTAAAGTCAGGACCAGCTGTTCCTATACCCATTCTTCCAGCTGGTAAACCAGGACCGGCAAGTTCTATATAAGTAAAAGGAGTAACGGCATCATATTTTATAGTATTTGGTCCAGCCCAATATGTCATTTGTTGCGCTAAACCTGTACCTACTATAAAACCACTACCACTTCCATTAATATAAGAAGCTAAAGTACCTAATGTAACACTTCTTGTAGGATTTGTTGGTTCATTCATTTGAGACAGTATTAATCTGTCCTCAGGTTCTAAGTTTCCAGAGTTTATTGGAGGATATGAAAATATTACTGCCATGTTATGAGTATATTCTTATTTCTATTGTTGTTGTTTCCCCTAATTCATTTGTAGTAGCAGCACTACCAGTTTCTAAATTAGTAAGAGTTACTTCAGTATTACTAGTTACTGTAGGAACAAGTTGTCTATCTGCTGGATTAGGTGCGACTCCAGTTAAACCAGTAGTTATAAACACTGCAGTTTTATTAGCTGTGAAGTTAGCTCCTGTTATAACAGCTCTGTATACACCTACATTATCGTACGCAAATGCTATTGTTCCACCTGTTGTATTTTTTAATACTGTAGCAACCGGAGGATTAACTCCTGTTTGTGTTAACAATGCTGTATATACTTTATAACCTAAAGCTGCATCTACTACTTCTTGTATTCTAAATGTCTTTGTAGGATTTATTATTGTACCAGTATTTATTATTTTTGTACCTATAAGTAAATCATTTGGTTCCGCAACTACTGTTGGATATGATGATATTATTGCCATTTATTTATTTTTTAATTGTTCCATCTGTTCTTTGAACGTGGAATATATTCTTTTTTGATTATCCATAGCTAAAGGTTCTGCTCCCTTAAACTGACGAGGCACGTATGCTTCTATTATCGGGTTTAGCTGAGTTGGTTGCTTTGCTACATTGTCATAAGACTGTACGCTTGGCTTTCTAATTGGACGCGGAGCTTTGTATACAGGCTTATTTGGGTGCATATCCTTTGGAGGCATTGCAAATTCCATCTTGTCTCTTGGTGCAGCAGGTAAAACCTTTTTAAACTTACTAGTCGCTGCTTTTGGCGCACTACCGTATGTATTGCTTATACTACCTAGATCAATCGCATCCAAAGCTTGTGTAGCCATTGGCTTTGGCTTTTTGATCTTATCTTTATTTTTATAATTGAATGGTGATGGCATAGTTCTATTTTTAAGTTATGTCTATAGATATATACTTACAGATTATTGTAAATATTTACATAAAAATAATTTCTTAGTTATAGTAAAAACTTATTATTGTGTGTAATATTATATATATTTAATATACTTATCCTTACTCCTATCTAGATATTATACGTAGTATAATATTATAAGGGTACCCGTTATATAAGGCACGGCCTTTCCTGGAAAGTTGTTACAAATAGAGAGGTATGGTGTTCCCCCTCCACTTTTTTTTTCCTATTTTTATCGTAAAATCGTTTTATTTTGGCATCGGGCCCTGTTTTTACATACAAATTCCGCTATATATACAGCTTTTTTCCTATCTTACCAAATACTTTTCACGTTTTTCCCTACACTCCTCATTTCGAAAGTTAATACTAATATTAGTTGATAATAACTATGTAACAAATAAATACTTAATATGAATACTAATAAAGATTATACAATTGATACTTCAAAATGGTATATAATTAATAGTGATAATACTATTACTTATATTCATGACATATAATCATGACAATGTGTCACAGTATGACATCATGACTTATACCTCATGACATTATGACACACATAAACAAACATACACTTTCGAAAGTTAGTACTAATAACTATTGATAGTATAATAAACAACTAATAATTAATAACTTACACAAATAAATAACAACTTAAATTAAAATTAAAATTATGTCAAACACAATTAACTCTAAAAGATTTGTAATCAGAAAATCTCTAATCAACAAAAACACTACAATAAATGTAACATTTAACAATGGTAAGTCATGCACTTATAATCATGATGAAGTCTATAACGTTATGAAGTCTACACTTGACACATTACCTTGCTGGATTAAGTACAACTCTTACACCTCATCAACAAATGTACCAGTGAAAGCTAGACAAGTAGTAGAAGTATCAACTCAAACTATATAATTATGCGATACATTTTAACCTGTGATAATGGTAAAAAAATAGATATGTCAAGTGATATACTATTACAAATGCAAAATAAAATAACTAGACAAGATGTTCTAAGCAGAATACAGTTCTATAAATCAACTAATAAATAAATTAACTATGCAATTTAAAGACTATGATGCTAATAAAATAGCAGACAAGCTAAAACAAGTGTTGGAATTCGAAGCTAAATATGGTG
>Ga0190359_1000515_pt1 | contig 25962 bp, 38 predicted proteins | sample 48721823_MG_FD_161269 | JGI IMG/M metagenome (GOLD analysis project Ga0190359, IMG submission 161269) | Hydrothermal vent microbial mat bacterial communities from Southern Trench, Guaymas Basin, Mexico - 4872-18-2-3_MG | ecosystem: Environmental > Aquatic > Marine > Hydrothermal vents >... | reverse complement strand
ATTTATTAACTCCTCTATCTATAGCCTCTCCGATGAGACCTCGTTTTTCAGGTGTAAGTCTCATTGGGTGTCACCTCCTTTTGGAGTGTGCCACCCCCTTCACACTTCTTTTTTGATTATTAAATAAAAGAATTAATAAGTGTATACTTTTAAGGTTTACTTTACATGTTTTTTTATGATTTTAGAGGATTCTTATATTTTTATAAAATTCAGAATAACTTCTTTATTTCTAACTTCCGGATGGAACAGGACCCCATATATATCTTTTTGTTTATGTTTAAATGCTTGAATTATTCTGTTTTTATAAGTTTTAGTCTCAGAAAAGATTTCAAATATTCCCTTGTTGATAGCAATATAATAGTTATGTAAATGATAAACCTCTTTTTCTCCCACTAAACCTAAAAATTCTTTTTTGAAGGTTTCTTTATAATAACCTATTTCTATTTTCCTTTTTAATTTTCCTCCAAATATTAGACCTATAATCTGCATTCCAGCACAGATGCCTAAAACAGGCTTGTTTATACTTAAAATCCATTGAAAAAAGTTAAGATTGTTAAGAAAATCATTATCTTTAAGTGAAGTTCCGCAGATTATTATCTTACTAGACAAGTTTAAATCATTTCTTTTCAAATTTTTATAGTGTACTGTGAAGAATTTTATATGGTTCTTCTTTAAAATATCCTCAATTGGCTTTACAAACTCAAAATAATGGAGTCTTTCTTTACAAACATTCAATATTAGGATTTTCATCTGATTTCCATCCTCCAAGAATTTTCGGAACCATAAATTCTCTTTTCTTTTATCTGAAGAGGTTTTTTAAACAGAGGACAATCAATAACAAGAGTTTCGTACTCGCCACCTTCACCAGCAGGATTAATTTTATATTTTCTATTAAGTCCAGAAATTTTTTTTATGAAGTCTTTGTTTATTTCTTTACCAAGATAATCTCTATTAAGCGGATAGGCAAAAACACCAGTAACTATAACCGTAAACCTATTTGTTATTAAATTGCCTAATAATTCAAGTTGGTCTTTTTGCCATAAAGGGTTAAAACATTCAACCTTTAATTTATTACAGATTTTTTGTATCCTAGTTGACTGGTAAACTGATTCTATGGCTCCTGTCAATATGCCATTAATTCTATAATTCTTTATTGCTCTTTTGATTGCCTTTTCTAAGTCTTTTAGTTCTTTTTCTTTTTTACCTCTTGTTTTTTGGATTATTATTGGCTTATCCATTAGCTTCGCTTGTTTTTCAACATTTCTTATAGATGGAGTATGAAACATATAGCTCTCAGGATTCTCAGATATAATTGAGATTAAACAGGAGATACTATAATTACATTTTTCTGCGAGATAGATGCTAAAGCAACTGTCTTTTCCCCCTGAGAATAATGCAGCAAGGTTCATAAGACAGTTTAATTTTTAAGGGTTAATAAATTTAACTGAGTTTATGTGCTTCTAGAACAAAAATTTTTATATGAAAAGAAAAATCCAATACCTAAGATGGCAAAGAAAGAAAAAAAGAGAAAGCTAAATTCCTTTTTGGTATTGGCTATTTCGTTTATTATGGTAAGTTCTATCATAGGTTTCCTATACAGTGGGAGGAACAACCAGTTTAAGTACAATGGGATAAACTTTAAGAGAGATTCAAATAGTAATGAGTGGTATTTTGTTATTAACAATAAGAGATTTGTCTTCAACTATTTTCCAAGTGAAGTTGAGCTAATCAATATAAGTCCTGATATCATGGGGAGAATAAAAGATACACCAGAGATTGATGTAACATCTGATCTGAATGATAGTTTTGAGGAAGAAATAGCGTTAGCTAAGTATAATATGGCCCTAACATTAGGAAATCTAAATGTATATTTAAGAAATGGTTTTACAACAAACAATAGTTTTGGACTCCCAATAATCACATGCGATAATGCTAGTTTGTATGTTCCTGTGATATATTTTAAGTCCTCTAATAGAACAAGGATTTATTTAATGAACGATTGTATAATTGCTGATGCAAAAGAGCCTTATGATGTTTTAAGAATAAAGGATAGGATATTGTATTCATTATTGGGGGTAATGGGGTGAATTCTTTGGAAGAAAAAAAGAAAGAAAAGAAGGGTTCAGATAAGATTTTGTTTTTTTCAGTTATATTTTTGATTATAATATTTGCTATAATCTTAAGTGTGAGGTTCCTTCACAAGGGGAAAAAAGTAGCAACAATAGATGAGTTGCATTTATTAAATATAGAGGGTAAACTAAAACCTGAACAGGGGTATATCTATAACGGATACTCATTTGTGTTCGTAGATGGGTTATGGTACACCCAAATACAAAGCACTTCTGGGAGATACCTCTTTGATGTGCCATTGCACTATGGACCTAGAGATGTAGGGGATATACCAATAGAGGGTTGGCTTAATGATAGTATATTTAATTCACAAAGAGAAATATTCATTACATTCAACCCGCTTGAACCAAATTTAAAATATGTGGCTTTGGCTATAGGAGAATTTGACCAGAACATAATAAAGACTTTTGATAAGATTCCAATTGCCGCTTGTGATAGGAACGAAACAAAGCCCTGCAAAAGCAGACCAATAATAAGATGCAATAACACAAGAGAGCCAGTCTTTTATGCTATACAAGAAGAACCTACAAAGATTATCCTAAAGGATAATTGCATTATTGTTCAAGGTGTTGGCTACGAACTTGTAAGGGCAGTTGATAGGTTATTATTATGGCTTTATGGAATAATGGAAAGAAACAATGGTTGAACATTATTATTCCAAAAAACAAACATCAAAACTAAAGATAAGGAGGATCAAAACTACATTAAGGGGAAATAAACTTGAGTTTTATAGTGGTTCTGGTGTTTTTTCTATTAGAAAAATAGACAAAGGTACAAGGCTTTTGATTGAAAAATGTATTATAAAACCCAAATGGAGGATTCTAGATTTAGGTTGTGGTTATGGTGTTGTTGGTATAGCGATTGCTAAGGCTTTTCCAAGCACAAGAGTTTTTATGAGTGATATAAATGAAAGGGCCTTGGAATTAGCAAAAATGAATATTGAACTTAACAATGTCAGGGCAGAGGTTATCCAATCTGATATTTATGAGCAGATTCATGGAAGATTTAATACTATACTTGTAAACCCGCCACAGGTTGCTGGGAAGGAAGTTTGTTTTAGTATGATAGAGGAAGGTAGAGATTATTTGTTTAAAAATGGATTGTTTCAGTTGGTTGCTAGACACAACAAGGGTGGGAAAGAACTAAGTAAAAAAATGTATGAGAGCTTTGGCAATATAGAGGCGATTGCCAAGAGCGGGGGATATAGAGTATATTTAAGCAGATTTATTTGAGAATAGCTCATCGAACTTTTCCTTTGCCTTGTTTTCTTTCCAATAGATTAGATGAGATGCTCTCTTTTCAAATAATGCAACGGCTACTTTAAGGATATCTTCCTTAAAACCCTTAAATCCTTTTTCTTCTATACAAAGCTTTGCATCATCTATACACTCTTGCATTAGTTCTATATGCCTCTTTCTTGCATTTTTTTCTATCTCATGCTCTTCCTCTTCGGTTAATGAAACCTCTTCCCATACTGGATATGATTTTCCTTCTATATTCCTAGGAAAAGACTTAGAAAATGGCATTGAACCACCCCCATAACAAACAGAGGGTTTTTGATGCATTTAAATATTTTTCTAGGTTTCAGTCAAGTCAATTCTGTTGGGATTGACTCAAGTTTAGAAAGGCTCTTTTATTGTGGTAAAGTGAAATTCTGAGAAAGGTTTAGAGAAAAAATGTCTGGATTTGATTTAAGCACATAAGTTAGAAATAGAATTATTCCTAAAAAAGATAACCCTATTAGCAATATTGGGATTACATACATCAATATAGATCTAATCTTTGGAATACCATATAGTTTTTGTGTTCCTATAATTAATAAAACTAAATCATAAAGCCAAACAAGGTAACCAAAAAAAGGAATCCATCCAGCAACGAAGGAGGGGGTTTTTGAATAAACATATAATTGATATGCTTTTGAGTAGTTTTCTTTACCACCAAAAATCAAAATCCAAACATGCAATACCCCAGCCATAAGAAAGCTAGATATCAAACCTACCCCATATCCAAAAAAGGCAGATAATGTTAATATAGATGCTGTGTATTGTGGTTTTGGAAGCGAGAGACCAAACACCTTCAACATGAAGTAGTACGAATAATTTTGGAATAATTGTTTACCAATCAATCCAAGAAGTGTGCTGAACAAAGATAATATCATTAAATAGATAAAGGCTGATTTTATTCCCTCTTCTCTTTTTAAACTTTCAAAGAAATTTATAGGCTCTACTAGGACTTGTTTTATTTTATGTATTAGGTTACTATCCATAGTACTTCTATTTGAGTATGGTTATATATAAAGATTGTGAAAAAATCCTCTCATTGGAAAAAATAGAGCGAGCCTAAAAACCCAAAGATTTTTATATAAAATACCTTAATTTTTTTGTGATGAAAGACATATTGGAAATAAGGATACATGGTAGAGGAGGCCAAGGTGCAAAGACTGCTTCTCAGTTTATAGCAGAAGCTGCTCTAAGAGAAGGAAAGTATGTTCAGGCATTTCCAGAGTATGGGCCAGAAAGGTCTGGTGCTCCTATGAAATCATATGCGAGAATAAGCAAACACAAAATAAGTATTTATTCCCCTGTTGTTAATCCTGATATTGTGGTTGTAATAGACCCAACCCTGATTGATAATGAAGATACATTAGAAGATGTACTAAGCGGGCTTAAAAGTAAGGATATATTAATAGTAAACACAAAAGAGAAACCTGAAGAACTCAAGAAGAGATCAGGATTTAAGGGTAAGGTATATACTGTAGATGCAACAAAGATATCAATAGAAACTACAGGAAAAAATATACCTAATACGCCCATGCTGGGTGCGTTATCAAAGATAACTGGAATAATTTCTTTAGAATCAATAAAGGAGTGTACAAGAAATAAATTTATAAAAAAGATTGGTGAAAAGAAAACAAATGCCATCATAGAGGGCATAGAAAAGGCTTACAACTCTGTAAAAAATGAAACTAAAAAAAGCATCTGAGATTCCAATTGGAGGGCTAATTGATAAGGCTGGAAGTTCCCTAGACTTCAAAACTGGGGAATGGAGAAGTTTCAGACCTATTTGGGATAAAGAGAGATGTATTAATTGTATGCTTTGTGTTATTTATTGTCCTGATGATGCAATCCCAACAGAAGGTAAGGGAAATGAGATAAAAAGGAAAGAAACAGATTTAGATTACTGTAAGGGCTGCGGTATATGTGCTAATATTTGTCCAGTAAAATGTATAAAAATGGAAGAAGAATCTAAAAGAAAAAGTAAAGACAATAAATAGGGGAAAGAATAAAAGACAAGATGAAATACAAAATAAAGGCAATCACTGGTGCTGAAGCTGCTGCAGAAGCAATGAGGCAGATTAATCCAGATGTTTGTGCAGCATATCCTATAACTCCACAAACCAATATAATGGAGAAGTTTGCTGAATTTGTAGCAGATGGGATAGTTGATACAGAGCTAATACGGGTTGAATCAGAACATTCTGCTATGTCTTGCTGCGTGGGTGCTTCTGCTGCTGGTGCAAGGGTGATGACAGCTACAGCATCTGCTGGTTTAGCTTTGATGTGGGAAATACTGGGTGTTGCTTCTGGCTTAAGATTGCCAATTGTTATGGAAATCGTAAATAGAGCTCTATCTGCTCCAATAAATATTCACTGCGATCATTCAGATTCGATGGGAACAAGAGACTTGGGATGGATACAAATCTACTCTGAGAACGCCCAAGAGGTATATGAAAACACATTATTGGCTATGAAGCTTGCAGAACGAGTCCTGTTACCTGCTATGATATGCCAAGATGGTTTTATTACCTCTCATGGCGTTGAAAATGTAGAGATTTTTGATGACAAAGATATAAAGGAGTTCATAGGCAAGCATAAGTATAAACATTCTCTTTTAGATGTAAAAAAACCAGTAACACACGGCCCCTTGCAGTTACAGGATTATTATTTTGAAACAAAAAGCCAACAGATTACTACAATGGAAAAAGCCAAAAACGAATTTATTAAGGTAGGTAAGGAGCTAAGCAAAATAACAGAAAAAAGATACTATTTTTTTGATGGTTATAAGCTAAATGACGCAGAGGTAGCTATTGTTACACTAAGTTCTACTGCTGGTACCTCAAAGGTAGCTGTAGATAATCTTAGAAAGAAAGGAAAAAAGGTTGGACTACTAAAGATAAGGTTGTTTAGACCATTCCCATACAAAGAGATAGGAAAAATACTAAAAAATATTAAGAATATTGCTGTTTTGGATAGATCTGCATCTTTTGGTACCAACCCACCGATTTTTTCCGAGATAAAAAATGCTTTGTTTGATGTTGGATATAAAGGTAAGGTACATTCCTATATCTTTGGCCTAGGAGGAAGGAATATATTTGTAAGTGATATAGAAAAATTGTTTATTAGGCTATTGGAGAATAAAGTAAGGGACCATGGTTTTATAGGTTTAAGAAAATGAACTATAAAGAGCTTGCTGAAAGATTAAGAACAAAGAAGATTGTACAGGGCCATAGGTCATGTGCTGGTTGTGGATTTCCAATTATAGCAAGAGCTGTACTTGCATCCACTGATAAGCCAGTGGTAGTTTCTTCAGCAACTGGTTGTTTAGAGGTTACAACAACAATATACCCATTTACTTCTTGGAATATACCTTTTATACATTCTGCTTTTGAGAATGCAGCTGCTACCATAGCAGGCGTAGAAACAGCATATAGGGCACTAAGGAAAAAAGGAAAAATAAAGGATGATATAAAATTTGTTGCTTTTGGTGGTGATGGGGGTACTTATGATATTGGCTTACAGAGTTTATCTGGGGCACTGGAGAGAGGGCATGACTTCTTATATGTTTGCTATGATAATGAGGCTTACATGAATACTGGAATACAAAGAAGTTCTGCAACACCCTATGGCGCTTCTACAACCACCGCACCAGCAGGCAAAATTCATCAAGGTAAAGAAGAGTTTAAGAAAGATTTAGCGAGGATATGTGTTGCACACAACATACCCTATGTTGCCCAAGCTTCTGTCTCAAATTTGCCTGACTTAACAGAAAAAGCAAAGAAGGCGTTTAGCATAAAAGGGCCGAAGGTTTTGGTTGTACTACAACCTTGTACATTAGGTTGGCGTTATCCTTCTGATAAAACAATAGAAATTGCAAAGCTTGCTGTTGAAAGTAGATTTTGGCCATTGTATGAGGTGGAGAATGGAAAATATAGGCTAACATACAAGCCATCTAAGTTTGTTCCTGTGGCAGAATTTATAAAAGCCCAAGGAAGATTTAAACACCTCCTTAAGCCAGAGAATAAGCACATTATAGAAAAGATTCAAGAACATGTTGATTCAGAATGGGAAAAATTAATGGATTTGTGTAAAGGTTAATCTAAACCTAAAAATCAAAGATTTTCTTTTTCTTATGAATTGCAATTGGGGATTCTCCACCATGCCAGGTAAATCTTGGCCTTACCCTCATATTGTATATTCGTTCATTCATATCATCAAAAACTATTGCAGAACCGCTTATCCTTGGTAATAGATTTAATTGTTTATCAAGCCCTTGCCTCATATAAGTTTGCATCAACATTCCCAAGGCATCTATATCAACCTTTGCAGTAAGCCTATGGGCAATAACAACATCTGATTGTGTCATGACATCAGTATGGATTTTTCCTGGTTGCTGGGATGCTAATATTAAGGATATGCCTGGCTGACGTCCTTCTCTTAGTATAATCAAAAGGGGATGTGTTGCTACAGTAATCTCATCCCTAGGAAGAAACTCATGGGCTTCATCAATAACTAACCATACTAAAGGTTCTTTTTGTTCAATCTCTTTTTTTTCAATAGAAAGCGTAGTTGTTTCTGTTATTGATTTTAACTCTTCTGATTTTCTTGCAATCATTCTTTGAACAAATAATTTCTCTGCAATCAAGCCTATAACCAACCCCCTTAACCCCTGGGTTCCTGGTATTGTAGCATAACAACCCACATCAAGCACTGTAACTTGACCACCCCTAACTAGGTTCTTTAGTTTTGTTCCTTCTTTACTAAACAAACCCCATTTTTCTGCTCCTATGAACCTATTCTCAACAGCATTTTTGATGTGTTCTTGACTCCTCTCATCTTTCTTAATCGCATCTATAATATCTTTTATGTTATATTCTTTTTTTGTTTCTTGTAGATTATGTATTATTCTCTCAATTAAGACACCATGCTCTGAATTTATATCTATACCAAATGTCATGCACCAGTCTGAAGCATCAAGTTCGGATGGATTTATGGAAAATGGGTAATCAGTCGGTATACCTTCGTCCTTATATTTATTAAAATAACCAAACGGAGTATATATCTTAATATCAAGGCCCTTTCCTTCAAGACCCCATTCCTTTAGGAGCTGTGTTTCTTTTATATTTGGATATTTCATAGTCCAATAAATACCCATTGTGTCTAGGATAACAACAGCAAGATTTTGTTTTATTTCTGGAGGCAAATCTGAAATCCCTTCTGCTATTACTCCCATTGTATATGATTTTCCAGAACCCCTTTTACCACAAACAAAAACAACATGGCTTCTTGAGACATCAAGAAAAATTTTATTAGAAAGGGATGTGGTCTGGCCCATTTTTACATAATGTTTCCCAAGAAAGATTGTTCCCTCTGTCCCATACTTTCCTCTGTCTTTTTCACTCCTTCCGATAATTATATCGTACATTAACTTTGTTGTTTAATTGATATTAGATAAAAATTTGTTGAAACTTTTAAGTGGTGATAATGCTTATGGATTAAGAGAAATATTTAAATAGGGTTGGAGTTTCACTATAAACAAAAAAAGAGGTTCTGATAGATTACTTTTATTTTTTGTACTATGGTGATAATAATGGCAAAAAAAATATCTGAAAAAGAAAGAAATAAGAAAAAAAAGAAAAGGAAAGGAAGAAAGATAATAAAAAAGATATCCGCTGTGGTTGTTCTTGTTGCATTATTGGCTGTGATATTGTATTTTGCATTAAGGATAAGTCCAAAAGAGGAGACTGTTGCAGTAGTTAATGGGGAAAGCATAACAAAGAATGAGTTGAATAGAAGATATAATATGCTCTCTGAGCAGTATAAGCTTTTTGTGACAAAAGATGCTTTTTTGGATAGAGTCATAGAAAGCAAACTCCTATTACAAGAAGCAAGGAGGAGAGGGATAGATGTTAGTAATGAAGAAGTGGAAAATGAAATAGATGAACTAAAAAAAAGAAGCACAGCAGAAGCCTTCAATGAGTTTTTAAACAAAAATAATTTAAGTTTAGAGGAATTGAAAGAGATGATAAAAGAACAATTGATAATAAATAAACTACTAAATCAAACAGTTTTCTCAAGGATAGATATAAGTAAATCCAAGATAGAAGATTACTACAGAAAGAATAAAGATTTGTTCCAAGCAAAAGAGGGTGAGATAAGGGTTAGGCATATACTTGTCCAGAGTGAAGAGGAAGCAAAAGAAATTCTAAGGGAGCTACAAAAAGGAGTCTCATTTGAGGAACTTGCAAAAACAAGGTCAATAGATATTGGCTCTGCAAAGAGAGGTGGTGATTTGGGTTTTATAAGAAGAGGGCAAACTGTAAAGGAGTTTGAGGATGCGGCATTTAGATTAAAGGTAAAACAAATATCTCCAATAGTAAAAACATCTTTTGGATACCATATAATCAAGAGGGAGGCAGATATTATACCATTCAGCGAAGCAAAGGAGCAAATAAAGGAGATGCTTACAGAAGAAACATCAAATTTGGCTATTGAAACATATATACAACAACTAAAAAGCAATGCAACGATAATCAAAGGCGAAGTAAAGGTTACGAATAAGATAGAAAGCTTTAAAAAAACAGATGATAACATATGCAAAGAAAATGGAAAGCCTGTTATAAGGCTATTTTCAACATCAAAATGTGAACCGTGTAATTGGATTAAAGAAACATTTGATGGTCTTGCAAAAAAGTATGACAACATAGTAGTCTATCATTGGCAACTTGATACCGGTGACAATTTGATTAGTGAAGAAAAAGAAAAGGCTATTCCAAAAAAAGAGATTGAAATATTTAAAAAGTATAACCCAAAAAGCACTGTTCCTACTTATATTTTCGGTTGCAAGTTTGTTAGGATAGGTAATGCTTATGAAAGTTTAGAAGAAGAGCAGGCTGAGTTTGATAGAGTCATTGAAAAACTAATAAGCTAAGAAGATAAAAGATGGGAGAGAAAGAGGAACAAAAAGAAAGGCTGGAACAAGAGTTAAGATTCCTAAAGGAGAGTCTAGATGCTGGAATTATTTCAAAAGAAGAATATGAGAAAGGTAGGAGTAGGGTAGAAAAAAAATTGAAAGAAATCGAAGAGGGGGTTGAGGAGGTAAAGAAAGAAGGGGTCGTAGAAGAGAAGGTTGAGGAAGAAGGAACGAGGGAAGAAACAAAAGAAGAAGTGGTCGTAGAAGAGGGAATGGAAGAAAAAAAAGAAGAGGAAAAAGAAGAAAAAACCGAAACTATAGAAAAACCAGTTGAAGAAAAAAAACCGAGCGTTTATTTTTCAAAAAAGAAGGTTTATTTTGTTGCTTTATTGGTAGCTATTGTAATCCTATTCTTTATTTTCAAGGGAGGGGATAATAAAGAAGCTGGAATAGAAAAAGGAATGGAATATAAGGAAAACATTGAAGCTCTTTCTGCCTCATGTTCATCTGATTCTGATTGCAAAGAAGAGGGCAAGATAGGAAAATGTATAAATCCAGGAACAAAGGAAGCAAGATGTGAGTTTAAAGACATAGTAAGTTTTGGTGTTAGGATAATTAATGACGATAAATGTAAATTATGTGACAGTAGTTGGATGGAAGAAGTTATAATTAAGTTATTTCCTGGTGCTAGAATAGAAAGGATAGAGTTAAATAAAGCTGGAGGGCTAATAAGGAAGTATGGGATAGAAGCCATTCCTGCATATATCTTTGATTCCGCTATAGAGAATGCTTCAAATTTTGATAACTTTAAAACAGCATTAAAAAAGAAGAAGGATGCTTATGTTTTATCTAGTAGTGCATCTAATTATTTCTTTAAGAGGAAAGAAATCAAAAACAGACTTGAATTATTTTATACTAGAGATGATGATGAAGAGAAGATAATGAAAAGTTTAAATGAGGTCTTGGATCTGTTTGGAGATAAAATAAATTTTACAAGGAAAATTGTTACAAATAAAGAAAAAGAAAGGTTAAAAGAAACAAGGGGAATTACTGCTTATCCTTCATTCATAATAAATAATAGAGTAAAATTTAGTGGTTATCATTCCGCAGAAACAATTAAAGATAGGTTTTGCATGTATAACAAAATTAAAGAGTGTGATACTTCTTTGTCTATTGGCATAGGTTGAAGTAAGTTGGCTATTGGCTAAAGTACTGGCTAAAGGTTACTGTCTGTTAAGATACATACGTTTGTGTCAGTTCCTCTTATCCTTGAGTCCATTGCTACTATGAAGGTGACCTTTGCCTTTTCAGCTGTTTTAACAAGGTCTCTATCAATAACACCGTCCAAAACTATTGCATAGACTCCAGAAGTTAAGCTCTTTATTGTTGTCTGAAGTTCTGATACAGGGACTTTTCCAAGTACGTTAAGCTTATCGTCAAGTATATTTGCTCCTCTTGTTCCCACTAGGTTTTCCAGCATTTCCCTAAATCTCTTCTTTTCTGTTGGAGTTGGTGTTTTCTTCTGCATATTCCTAGTTGAAAATGTTCTTGGTGGCTGTCTCTGGAAATGGGTCTGTTTTTTTTCATATAAAAGAGGTTTTTCAATTCTTTCCGTATCTTTTTCCAATTCAAGTTTTATCTGCTCTGCTGAAACCCTGCCTCTTAAACATTTGTGTATCTCTTTTTTTGTTATCTCTTCTACTTCTTTGCCAGCTGGAGCGACAGCAACATAATCTACTTCTGATGATGAGAAGAGTTCTTTTAGGATAAGTTTTCCTCCCCTATCCCCATCCACAAATGCAGTAATAACTTTTTTCTTGCTTAATTCAACTATTGTCTGAGGTACAGATGTTCCATTCATTGCTATAACATTTTTGAATCCATGCTTTAATAAATTTAGAACATCAGCTCTGCCTTCAACTATAATAATCTCATCACTTTCATCTATCGCTGGTCCTGCCGGTAGTCTATCCTTACCATATTCCTGAATTTCCATAACCCTAACAGAATAAGCTACTTCATCTGCTATTTCTTGGGAATCTGGAATTACGGTTTCCATCATTCCTTTTAAGAGTTGCTTTGCTCTTTCAATAACAAAGTTTCTCTTTGTAACTCTTACATCCTCTATTTTTTGAACCCTAATTTTTGCATTACATGGGCCTATTCTTTGAATAACCTCTAGAGCAGCTGCTACTATTGATGTTTCTGCCTTATCCAAACTGGAAGGTATGATTATTGTGCCAGTCGTCTTTCCACTTCTTGTTTCCACATTTACCTCTATCCTTCCTATTCTGCCACTTCTCTGAAGCTCTCTTAGTTCCAGGTCTGCTCCTAGCAGGCCCTCTGTCTGACCAAATATTGCACCAATTACATCTGGCCTATCTACTACACCATCTATCTCAATAGATGCGTGGATAATATACTTTGATGAAACTGGACTTATTTTTCCCATTTTATATCCCTCCATGAGTAATATAAATATAAGTTAAATATAAGTTGATTCTATTGCTAAATAGAACAAGTCTAGTTCAAAATACCAGCTTTTATTGCTTTTTAGGCTTAATGGAGTAAATCTAATGAATATTAAAACTAAACCTGTTCTATTTATCCTTATTTTTTAATTTTTAAACTATAAATATGATTGTAGCCCGCTACACTAACTCCCAAGCTCATTGCTTGCATTTAGCGTAAGCTCCATTGAGTACTCTCGTGGCGGGCTTCTTTAATCTTTATTTAATGCCTAATGTTAAGATTGATTTACTATTATTTAAAATTATGGTTTTTATAAGATTAGAAAAACTATAACAAAGAGGACAAGGAAGGTAGAAGTAACTCAATTAGTCAGAACATATAATTATTTCCTCTATAGTGCGGCTTTCAATGGGTCCGATTAGGTCGCTGATTTGATAATTAGATGGTAATGGTTCCCCAGGCTGTAGTGCTATAGCATCTACTACTCCAATTGGTTCATTATTCTTTATTATAAAGGTGTAGGAGATTGGGTTTTTCCTGCTTTGAAATTTTATCAAAATTTGTGATGGCATAAACCCATGTATGCCTTGATGAACACAGTTTTTTACCCTTCCAATTAGCCTAAGGTCAGCAGATGCGTTTATTAATGCTAACAAGCCACCAGCGTCTGCGATAGACTCTTTAACAGGCTCAATAAATTCCCAATATTCATCAACTAATCTTAAAGTTTCTTGTTCATTTCCATAACATAAAGAATCAAATAACATCTTAGCTCTTAAATCGTTTTCACTAGCATATTCTTTCGGTAAAAAATTAAATCTTAGACCAGATTCATTCAATCTTTCATAAAGTCTAGTTAGGTGACCTAGGAATTGTGCAGCATGAGCTTCCTCATGACCTTCTATGAATAGCCTAGTTTCGTATGGAAATGGCCTTGTTCCTATATCAACATAAAACAAGCCGTCTTTTAAATAAAATTCTGTATAGCCTCTATCATTACCAAAGTGTCCATCATCTACATACCTCAGTCTTGTTCTTGGATGCAATTCCATAACCACTCCGATTCTTTCTAAGGTGGTTCTACTTTCCATAATAATAAAATAAGATTGCCTCATATTTAAACTTTTCGGTTATTAACCACTATATAGTAGTTACAAAATAAATAAAGATAAAGGGTTGCAACAGAAAGCAATGTGTAAGGTATTTATTATTACCTGATGTTATAAGAAAAGAATAAACAAAATCAAGGTTGATTGTCTTTTGTTTCCTGTGTTTCTTTTGTTGCCTTTTGTGGTTTATTATCCTTTTCCTGGTTGGTTTGTTTTTCCTTTTTTCTTTCTTTTTTGTCCTCTTTTTTATCTTCTTTTTCTTTCTCTTTTTCCTTCTTTTTGGATTCTTTTGATGTGGTTTTTGTTTCTCTTTTTTTCTTTCTCTTTCTTGGCCTTTCTGTTTTTTGTTTGGGTTTAGTTTCCCAAACAGGCAGATTTAATTTTTTAAACTGATTTTTTACTTCTTCATGAGATGCTCCCTTCTTTATTTCTATCTTTTTGCCTGTTGGTTCTAGATGGAGTATGTTGCATTTCCTCCTTCTTACATTTCCATCTATGAGAACATATTTATCATTAAGAATATCTACTATGACAGCCTCTCTGCCTGCATCTCTTCCTGCTGTTTTTATGCAAATTCTTCCGATTTCTATCATGTTATCCACCTATCTCCTTTTTGCTATTCCTACTTAATTTTAAAATGGTGTTGCCAACCATTTAGGAGATTAACCTTGCTTTACTAACAAATAACTCCCTCATGCACTTAGAGCAAAGAACACCACCATAAGGTCTTTCTGGTCTTTTCTTTGTTTTTGGCATATTTCTCATTTTATATGGCCTTTCCCTTGGGACGCCCTTAAGTTTAGCCCCACATTTACCACATCTTGCAACTCTTGGTTTCCTATGTTTATAATGTACTGCTGTTCTTCCTCCAGGAGTCTTCACATAAACTCTTCTTAAAGACCTTGACCTTAATCTTGGTTCTGGCATTTTGTTTTGAGAATTTAATATACTTTAAAAAGCTTTCTTAAAAATATGCTAAACACTAAAGACAGTATAATATAGGAGGCCAACCAGCCAAGTTTTAATCCGAATATATTAATGACTTTCATCTTTTTATGGTCTATTTGTATCTGCTTTATTATGTTGTCATTTATTTTTTTTATAGGTGGTTTATATTCCTGCTTGTTTGTTATCAAAAGTTCTTTTTGGTATGTGTTGTTGTTTATCCTATATTCTAAGATATATGCCCCTTCCTCGCCTCTTAAAACCCATTTTGCGATTCCTTCTGTTATTGTTTTGTTTCTTGGACCATCTATGGTTATGCCTTGTGGAACTATTAGTTCTACTGTTCCTTGCACCCCATTTTTAAAAATAACAGTTGTAGTGAAATCTATATTTGGTCTTATTGGCTCATATGCCAAGTGACTATTCATCCAACCAAAAAGGAGAATAATAGGGATGAAGGTAAATATTGTGGACCTGAGGGAATGGGACATATACTTCATATTCGTTGCCATTGCTTTTTTTTGTACTTCCATCATTCTTTTTGGGTCTTTTTTTAATTCCCTCATTTCCTTTTGTAGTTCCTTCATCTCATCCTTTAATTCCTTCATGAGATTCTGGTCTGTGGTAAACTTATAGATTAGGGTTATTACTAAATTTATTATAAGGGCCATAATCCCGATTACTAGAACAACTGGAAACTTTAATAGCGGGTTAAAGATTGGATTAAGTATTGTCTCAAACATTCATTTATCCTCCTATGAATTTTCTAAGTACTGGATACATGTCCATCATATGTTGTCTTGCTATCTCCTCATACAACCTATAAACAATCATGACTGTAAGAAGAATTCCTGTACCTCTAGATAGAGCTCCAGTAACATCTGCCATTGCAGCTAGAAACCCTACCGTAATTGCCCCCATTACTGTCAATGGCCAGATATATCTGTTTAGCAATCTTTCAAGGACTCTCTCATCCCTTCTGAATCCTGGTATTTGTAAACCAGAAGCCATCATTTGCTTTGCTTGGCTTTTTGCATCCATGCCTGCTGTCTGAACCCAAAATATAGAGAATAAAACAGCTCCACCAATCATAAAAAGAGTATACACTAAGGTTTGTAATAACTGAGAAGATGTTAGTGAACCAGTAATTATATTATTTATAATATTAGGACTCTGTAACCAATAAACGAACCCACCAGTAAGCTGTCCAGTTGTTTCGCTGAACCTAGCAAAAAAATTAGGACCAAACCAATTCTGGAGTAATCTGCCCCATAACTGCATATTCGCCATTAATGCCGCAACCAATATAACTGGGATGTTAGATGTATAAATAAAAGAAAGTGGCCATCTTACTCCATGACCTCTTATTCTACCAAAGCTTAGAGGTATCTCAACCTTCATTGCTTGGGCATAAACTGCTATTGCAAAAACAAGTACGGTGGATATTATTGCTGTAATCTTGAGAGCTGCTGTTGTTGGGTCTCCAGCAGCAAGAGCCTGAAATAAGGAAGGTATTGCACCAACTGAGTAGGTCACTCCAGTAAGCCCTCCTGGACCAGGTAGCCAATTGAATGCCCTAACAAAAATCTGTTGTGAAACACCGGCTGCTATAAATAAGCTAATACCAGAGCCAAAGCCCCACTTGCTTACTACCTCATCCATAAACAAGATTAACAAACCACCTAAAATTAGTTGAAAAACAAGCAAAAGTTGAAGCTGAAAATACAAGGGAGTTCCTGTAAATTGTTCTGCTGGGGTTAGCCCTCCCATAAACACATATATTACTGCCTCAAATATTATAAAAAATATACTCAATAGTTTTTGAGTTCCCTGGAATGTCTTTTTTCCTTCTGGTGTAGTTAAATCAAATTTCAGTATTCCAGAGCCATTTAACAATTGTAGAACAATAGAACCTGTAACAATTGGACCTATACCTAAAGAGATTAATGAACCAAAATGAGCTGCAAGAATAATAGAAAGATACTCAAATCTCTGCAATGCGTTTTGTCCTAACCCAAACAAGGGCATTAAACCAAGAATAAAATACAAAACAAGAACTATGCCCGTCCACTTTAATTTCTCTTTAAATGAAAGTCTTTTTTGTGTTGGACCCGCAACTTCTGGTAGGTTGTTTATGATGGATTTCCATAAGGACATTTTTTAGTTTTTTATTGTTTTGTTTTTTGTTTTTATTCAGGTATTTTTAATCTTGTTGAGCTTCTCTAAGTTCTTTAGCTCCTTCTGTTGATTTTTTTAGAATAACATCACCTCCCGCCCCCTTAACCTTCTCTATTGCTCTCCTTGAAGCATAATCCACATATATTTTTAGTTTGTTTTTAACTTTTCCATTACCTAAAAGTTTTTTATAGCCTAGATTCCCAAGGTCAATCTTATAGAATTCTCCTTCTTTAACAATAAGCTTTTTTTCTAAAAATTCTTCAAGTTTCTCTTCAAGATAATCTAAATTTACTGACTTTATTTTTTCTTTATTTTTTGGTTTAAAGCCTTTTTTACCAAAATATCTTTCTTTCCAGATTAGGGTTTTTATGGAATCTGCTCTCTTTCCAGAACCAGCCATACCCCTTCCACCTCTATTTCCAGCTCCCCTGTGCTTTTTCTTTGAACCCCAGCCATGGGTATGGCTTCCTCTTTTTCGTGTAGCCTTTTTTCTTATTCTCACTACCATCTTAAATCATCCTTCTTATAAGATCATTAATTTTCTCTCCACGATATCCAAGGGCACCACCGGCCTTAAAAGATACTTTTATCCCCTTTCTACCGAATCCTTTTTCGGGAGGACTCAGTCTAAAGAAGGGTTTTATCTTCTTTCCGTCTATTAACAGGAATCTCTTATTATATTTTATCTTGCCTTTCTTATCTTCTTCCCTCCCTTTGTATTCCTCGCCTCTCTTTTCTACCAATAATTTATAAGTATCATCATCAATCTCTCCATATGTTACATAGTCTTTTACCTTGTTTATCATTCCCATAATGCTAGGGTTAGCTGGAACTACAACGCAAAAGTTTTTTCTATAAAGTCTTAACAATTTTAAAGTATCTTTTATTTCTTTTCTAAGGTTTACATCTCCTCTAACCCTTATAATAGCTAACCTAGCTTTGTTCATCTTGAGCCTCCAACCCAGGTTTTTCTGTCACAGTTGTTATACCTCCCTCAACAACTCCAAGTGGTTCAAAATATTTTTTTTGGAGTTTGAATTCCATTAAAGACCTGAGTGCATTAAAGCATGCTATGAGAAGATTTAGCTTTGTTCTACTTTGTCCTTTTGTCTTTGACCATACATCTTTTATCCCGGCTAGAGAAAGCAACTTCTTACACTCCTCCTCAACACAAAGTCCTGTACCCTTTGGTGCTGGGAAAAGTTCTATTCTGCATGATCCACACCTACCACTCACCTTAAATGGTATTGAGTGAGGCTCTTTACATCCACAGGCCCATGAACCACAACCCCTCCTTATCTTTATTATGTTAATCTTAGAATTTCTTATTGCCTTCTCTCTTGCTGGCACTGTTTCTTTGCTTTTTCCATAACCAATCCCAATATGACCATTTTTATCTCCACTAATAGCAACAGCAGAAAATCTTGGTTTATTTCCTTCACTTGTCTTCTTCTGGGTTTGCTTGAATACTCTCTTTTGTCCTCCTCCAAACTTACCTTTTGACTGACCAACAAAAAGAAGTTCCGTGGAAATATTTGGTAATAAAAAATCTATTATCTCGGATTCCATTATATTTAATCCGCTGTCTAGTATTTGGTCTATATTAGTTATCTCTCCACTCTTTACTTTTTTACCAAGAGATGTCCTTGGTTGCCATACATCCCTTTCTATAGATGAGGCTTCTTCTTTTAGTAGTTTTTCTTCCTCTTTCTCGTCTATTTCTTCTATAGCAATATCCATTTCCTTATTTTCTTCAACCATTATTTAACACCCAATATTTTGTTTTTTGTTTCTTCAAAATATTTCATAAAATTTTCTAGGACTACTTTGTTTTTCTCATAGGTTGAAAATTTATTTCCGAGCTGATTATTCTTTTTTAGAACAGAATAATAATCTGCTATATGCTTTCCCTTTATCCTTTCCTCAGTTGGCAATATTTCTGGGGAATGCGGAATATCAAGGCCAGCATCAATACATCCTTTCAGAACAGCATAGATTCTTGAGCCTTTAACAGATTTCTGAAGACCTATGTCTAAAATCGCTGATTTAATGTTCTTCTTGACTGCTTTTATACCTATTAATAACCCCACAAGATAAGCTGAAGGAAGATTACCAAGATTTAAGTTCCAGCCATACTTCATTAATTCCCTAGAGTGCGTTGATAGGATAATTTTATCCCCTTTAGGATTATATTCCACTATCTGGGCTATTATATTGTTAAGGCTCTTTCTAATAACAAGCCTTGGTTTTTTAGCTGATAAAAGCTTTAATCTCTTTTTGTAATTTGTTTTTCCTATCCTTTTTCTTCTAAATTGAACAGTGTAGGTCTTAGCTCTTTTCATTTTCTAAGAGTTCCTTGCCTTCTAGGTATATTTTTATGTGTCTTTTGCTTCTGAAAAAGCCACCTTTTGATTTTAGATATAGCTCTCTATACAACTTGGAGTCTATTACTCCTTTGTCCTTTAGGGCTTTCAAGAATAATCTTTGTGCCCTTACTCTGTTTATCCAAGCTTCTTTTTTTGGAAGTCTTGCGTTTTTTCCACCTTTTCTTGAACCTTCTCCCTTCTGCCTCCCTTTCTTCTTTTGTATTGCTCTTTTTCTTGCCCTTCCCCTTGAAACTCCTTTTTTTGGTATTTTTTTTATAGCATTTTCTTTTATAAGATTCCTAATGTCTGCTTTTGTTATTGCTTCCTTTATATCAGCCAGTCTTTCTAGATCTAATTTTATCCTTTTCTTTGAACAACCCAATATTTCAGCAGCCAATCTTTTTTGTATATCTAGTTTCATCTTTCCCTCTTAGTAAGCAGTTTGTCTTTTTCTTTCTTTTCTAATTCTTTTCTTTCTTCTTCAGAAAGCTTTTCTTCAAGCTTCCCCTTTTTCTTTTTTGGTTCTTCTTTTTTCTTCGCTTCTTTCTTTTCTTTTTTCCTTTCCTTTCTCTTTTTTAGTTCATCTTCTTTTTTCTTAATATAATCGTCAATAGAGATATTAAAAACAGATATTCCCTTCTCTTTAGCTTTTTTCAACAGAGGTAATTTCTTTCTTAGACCAACGCCCTTTGCTATTATAATTCCTTCATTTTTTATATCAACACTTTCCAGCTCTTTTCCATTTTTTATGATTCTAACCTTAAGTCCATCTCTACTTAATCCCCTCACAGCTTTAGGACTACAATAGCCCACAGAAACGGGTTTTATGTGGCCCCTCTTTTTTAACCTTGCTTTATTGTGAAGCCCCCTAGGCCTTACCCATTTTTTCTCTAGCCTTTTTTTATGAACATCATGTCTAACAAATTTTGGTTTTTTCTTTTTTAATTTATTTCTGAGTTCTAATAATTGTTTCAAATCTTTCATTTTAATAATTCCTTACCTGCCTTGGATATTATATAAATGCCATCTTGGAATATCCTTGTATCATAACCTGGCCTCCTTGTTAGTGCCTCTATGGAAGCTGCAAAGTTTCCTGCTTTCTCTTTATCAACTGATTCTACTATAATCTGGTCTCCATCTAGCTTAACATTAACACCCTCTTTTATCTTCAAGACCCTTGGTTTTCTCTCTCCAAAAAAATTTTTTACTATTAACTCGTCCTTTGATATTGAAACATTCATTGGAAAGTGACTTGAACATATCTTTAAGATATATGTATATCCATTCTCTACACCTATAAACATATTCCTTATGTGTGCTTTGAATGTGTTCACTCGTTTTTCCATCTTCTTTGATTTTTTCTTTGCAACAATCAAGATTTTTTTGTCTTGTTTCTTTATTTCGATTAATGGGTCAAAAAAGTTTCTTGTGGCTTCTCCTTTTTTACCTTTGACCTTTAATATAGCATTATCTATTTCAACCGAGATATTATCTGGTACTTCAATTTCTGCGATGGTTTTCTTTTTCTCCTTTTCTTTAGCCATTTTTATTGAGTATTATTGAGCAGAGTTTTTATTTAATAGCAATAAGCTATAAGGACGCCGCCAAGCCCTTTTTTCTTTGCTTCTGTGTGAGTCATAAGTCCGCTTGGTGTAGAAACAATTAGGATACCAATATCCTTTGCAGGGAGATATCTCTTCTCAAACTTTTCATATTCTTCTTTTTTAACACTATATCTTGGTCTTATAACACCGCATTTATTTATATTACCAAGTAGATTTACCCTTAGCAGATCTCCTTTTGAGGCCTTTATTTCATTTATACTCCCAATATACCCATTTTGGTTTATTATCTCAAGGACATTCTTGATTAATTTAGAAGAGATTCTAATCAAACAATCTGGTTTTCCTAGTTTTTCATTGTTCAGTATTGAAGACAGTGCGTTTGCTAATGGGTCATTTAACATTTTACCACCTAACTATACTTCTTAAAGCCTAACTGTGTGGCAATCTCTCTGAAACATCTCCTACAGAGATGAAGTCCATATTTTTGTATGTGTCCTCTAGGATTCCCACACCTCCTACAACCCTTTGTCTTTGGTCCAAATTTCCTTTTCTTGGGTGCATTATGTTTTAAAAACCTCTTTAATTTGGTTGGTTTTGCTTTCAGTTGCTTGAAGAATTTTCTATAATCGCTATATGTCATTTTATCCCTCACCTATTTCCACATTGAATCTCTTTTTGATAAACTCCATTGCCTCTTTTTTTGTTATTTGGTGTCTTTTTGGTATTTTTCTCTTCATTATAGCTCTCCTTTTTATTCTAAACCCCGGCCTTTCTAGGGTTATACATGCTTCAAGGCCCATAATTCCTATTTTTGGGTCATATTTAACACCTGGGATATCTATATATTCATGAATCCCAAATGAGATATTCCCACCTTCGTTAAATTGACTCTCTTTTAGCTTATTGTTTTTAGCATCTAATAATTTGGGTATAAGCTGTTCTGCTTTTTTTCCCCTTAATGTCAATTTACAGCCTATAGGCAATCCTGGCCTTAACCCCCATGTAGGTATTCTCTTCTTCGCAAATGTTTTTACAGGGGTTATGCCTGTGATGTTTTTTAGGAGTGCCATACTTTTCTCTAGTTTAGCTTGGTCTTTACCTGCTCCTATGTTCAGGGTTAGCTTCTCAATTCTTATTTCTCTCATTGGGTTCATTTTACCTTTTTGTTAGTTATTGATATAGCTGGTTTTGCTTTCCCTAAAACAAAAACATATTTCTTTAATGTTTCAATTAGTTCTCCATTATCTGACTTGTACACAATCTTATTGCCAGATATATCTTCAACTGTTCCGGTTGAACCAGAATGTTTTCCACCTATTAGATATATGAAACAACCTTTTTCAAGTTTTATATAATCCTTTATCTCCTGCTTGGGTATGGTTATTAAAATAGTATCTCCAATCTTGTATTTATCGTCCTCAACTAGGATATTTCTTCCATCATAAAGATTTAATTGTGTTTTGCCTTTTACCTTTGATTTGTTTATTATCTTGCAAGGTTTTAAGTTGGATTCCTTACTGCTTATGTTGATAACAGATAACTTTCCTTTCTTGTCCAATATTATCCTAAAGAACTGTTTTGCTTCTTTTACTTCAATTGTATCCATAAATCCTACTGGGAACTTTGGATCTGTTCTTCTTATTCCATCAACCAAGATGTTTCTTTTATTTAAGATAAACCTTACTTCTTTTGTGGTTTTTCCAATTTTGAGTATATCTCTCAATAAAGATTTTAAGCTTAAAGATAGCCTGAGAGGGTGTGGGCCAGGAGAAGGCCTAGTTATAAATTTTATTCCTCCTCTCTTTATTTTCCATGACTTTGGCATAGCCAATCTTTTAAGGTGTTTTTTGACCATTTTCATCTCTTGGTTTTGTTTGTTTTGTTTGTTGTTCGGGTAAGTATCTTCTGCCTTATTTTATCATCCAAATTAAGTTCTATAATCATTAAATTTGATGGATCAAGCGGTTGTCTTGTTTTTGTGCCATCTTTTTTTGTAATTTCTACGCCCTGGACATATACCCTAGACTTCTTTAAATCAATCTCTTCTACCGAACCGGTATGGTTCTTAAATTTTCCTCTCAAAATTTTTACCTTATCCCCTTTATGCAAACCTATGCTTCTTTTATTATGCTTCTTCCTTAATTCTTTTGAGAGATGACAATGTATAAATTTTTGTTTTATATGGAGTGGAGCATTATATCTGTATTTCCTCTGTTTTCTTGGTTGTTTGCTGCTTTTCCATGAAATTGAAAATTTCTTTTTCATACTATTATCCTCGCAACTTTTGCTATACCTGGCCATCTATCTGCAGCCTCTTTTGCAATTGGACCTTTGAATATGGTGCCTTTTGGATTTCCTTTATCGTCCTTTAAAACAACAGCAGCGTTATCTTCAAACTTTATCCTTGTCCCGTCAGGCCTTCTATATTCTTTCTTTTGTCTTACTATAACAGCATACACTTTTTGCTTTCTCATATCTGGTCTTCCCCTGACAACAGAGGCAAGTATAAGGTCTCCAACACCGGCAGCGGGGTATCTTCCTTTTACTGTTTTGTTTTTTATAACGCTAAATAGCTTGATTACTTTGGCTCCTGAATTATCACATGTCTGTATCCTACACCCAATCGGAATAGCCTTTGTTATCCGAGCCTTAAGTGCTTGCATTCTTTTCCTCCTCTTTCGGTTTTCCTTTATCTTCCTCTCCTTCAATCTTTTTCTCTTTCTTTACTTTCTTTTTGGCTTCTTCTCTTAGTTCCATCTTTTCTTTGAACCCCTTTTCTTTACCAATTACCTCAATAACAACAAAATTTTTTGTCTTACTTAATGGCCTACATTCTGATATTTTTACAATATCGCCCTCCTTAGCGTTTATACATTCTGGATTATGTGCCTTTATCCTGCTTCTTCTTTTTTCATATCTTTCGTACTTTGGAATGTAGTATTGTCTAATCCTCTCCACCGTAACTGTTTTTTGCATTCTTGCTGTTATAACTGTACCAGTAAAAATCCTGCCTCTAAGCCTTAGGCTACCATGAAAGGGGCATTTCCCATCAGTACATTTCTTACTAGGTGGATTTACTTCTATACCTATGTTTTTTGGTTTTTTCTTAGTTCCCATTTTTATCCTTGGAATTCTTTACCTAACTTCTATGGTCTCCGGTGCGAAACCCATCTCAATCAATATGTCTTTAACTTTCTGCTTATGGTCTCCCTGAAGTTCTATCCTTCCTTCTTTTGCTGTTCCTCCACATGCAAATTTGCTTTTTAGCTTACTAGCCAAATCTTTTAATTTTATTTCCTTGTCATTAATGCCTTCAACTATTGTGCTTACTTTATTGAATTTCTTTTTCTCTGTTCTTATAACAATCTTTTGACTTTCTTTCGCTATTGTTTCGCACACGCACAATTCTTTTGGCAAACCACATTTAGTGCAGATTTCACTCATGCTTTTTACCAACCTCCTTATTATCTAGGACATATAAAATCCTAGCTATGCTTTTTTTTATTTCCCTAACTTTACCAGGGTTTTTTGGTGTTGTTCTGGTAGCTATTTGAGCATTAGCTTTCATTAATTCTAATCTTAATTCTCTAAGTTTTGCTTTAAGGTCTTCTATGCTCATTGAAGCCAACTCTTTTGCTCTCATTCTTTATTCTCTTTTTTATTTTGTTTTGTTTTCTTTGTGTCTTTTTTAGCTTCTTTTGATTTTTCTTTTTCTTTATTATTAGTTTTTGCCTCTTCTTTTTTTTCTTCTTTTTTAGGTTCTTTTTCTTCCTCTGTCTTTTCTTCCACTACACTAATATCATCCGGAAGTTTCACATCTGGAGGCATCACTAAAACTTTGACACCTATGACACCAGTCTTTAATTTAGCAACTGCATATGCTACATCTACATTTACTAATGCTGGGTCTCCACACTTTTTTATATAGCCTGAATAGAATCTCCAACTTTTTGCCCTACTACTTGGTACTTTGCCACTTATCACTATTTCTATACCCCTAGCTCCTGATTCCATAGCATCACTCATTATTTTATGTCCAATTCCTTTGAATTTTGTTGTTCCAAATTTCTCAAGGGAATCAACAATTCTTTCTGCTAGTATGTTAGCATTAAGGTTTACATTCTCCACTTCATTTATTTCAATTTGGGGATTTTCCAGTTTAAATTCATCTTTCAATGTCTTTGTCAGTTGTCTAATATTCTGGCCTTTTCTTCCTACTACTAGCCCAGGTCTTGAGGAATACACTATAATCTTCTCTCCCAGCGGCGTTCTTTGCATTTTTATATGGCTCAAGCCAACATTCTTGAGATTATCTCTAACAAACTCCAATATTTCAAATTCCTTAATTTTTTGATTTACAAATTTTCTTTCAATCATTTTTAGCTTTCTTTTCTTCTTTACTACTCTTTTCCTCCACAATGATTTCTATGTGGGTTCTTTTCATTCTTCTTCCTCTCTTTCTTCCATAGTGCCATGGTCTGCTTGCTTTGTGGGCACAGATATGAACTATCTCAAGATTGCTTGTGTTCAGGCCTTTAAACTGAGCATTTGCTTCAACAGATTCAATTAGCTTTAATACTTCCTTTGAGGCTTTTTTGGGATATCTACCTGGGCCAACCTCTTTTTTATGACTTAAATCTCTTTTATATCTTCTGAATGGAATCGCTCTTTTTAGTTCAATCACTTCTTGCAAAATTTTTTTTGCATCACTGAGATTTTTGTGTCTAATGAAACTGCATATCTCAACAGCAAATTTGGTGGATATAGGTAATGCTCTTCCAACTACCTTTGCCATATTTTCTTTTTTGTATTTTACATTATAGTTTGAGGCGTATGAATATCTCATTTTATTTCACTGATAAAGCAGCTGAGCTTCTTGTTGCTCCAATGCCTGGTGCTGAGTGTTCAACTTTCTTTCTTGTTAAAGCAAATTCTCCAAGATAGTGGCCTATCATTTCATTCTGTATAACTACTGGAATAAACTCCTTACCATTTGCACCCTAATTG
>Ga0190359_1000514_pt1 | contig 26012 bp, 24 predicted proteins | sample 48721823_MG_FD_161269 | JGI IMG/M metagenome (GOLD analysis project Ga0190359, IMG submission 161269) | Hydrothermal vent microbial mat bacterial communities from Southern Trench, Guaymas Basin, Mexico - 4872-18-2-3_MG | ecosystem: Environmental > Aquatic > Marine > Hydrothermal vents >... | reverse complement strand
ATATGGTAGGTCAACTCCTAATTTTTTCGTAAAATCATCCAGAGAAATTCCGTTTAAGTGAATACCCAGGTCATCCCTTAAATCCCCTCCCATGGCCGCACCCAGAAGCTGGGGATACAGAAGAACCGGGATATTGTAATTTCTATTGAATTTTTGGTTGAGTGCTCTCTGTTGACCTCTATACATAAGATAACAGGTTTGACATTGAACAACTAAAAAATCTATTTTTTTAAACATCAAATTATCAATTTTGCTTTTCACTAAAGACCGGGCGATATCCTCAGACACAGGAAAGCTCTTCCCTCCACAGCATAAATTGATGGTCTCATAATCAATAGGATAAGCTCCAGTGGCAGATATAAGATGATGAAGAGTCTTTGGATTATCCGGATCGTCAAATCCTTTGAAGGCTGATGCCGGCTTTAGATAATGACAACCATAATGAGGAGCAATCCGCAGCCTGGATAAATCGATTTTTACTTTTTCTTTGAGCCGGTCAACACCTATATCTTCATACAAAATCCTTGAAATATGTCTGACTCTGACTTTGCCTTCATACCTTAAATCAACTGTCTTTAGTTTGCTGTTTACTCGATCCCTAATCTTTGGATCTTCTAATTTTTCGACGGCTTCGGCTAACTGCCCTGTACACGCGGCACACAGAGTCAATATATCCAATCCTCTTTTCTCAGCCAGGGCTAGATTCATGGATGCTAACAATAATCCTGCTTCTATACTTATATTACTCTGGTTTATTCCGCAGCAAACAAAATCCTCGATATCAACCAGTTCAATCCCCAACTGTTTACAGATCCAACGGGAAGAAAGCTCATATTGAAGAACCTGGGTGGGTGTGGTGCAGCCTAAAAACAAAGCATATCTTCTCATTTTATGCTTTTCCTTGGTCCTTCACCTTATCAATACCTGTTAATTTAAGGATTTTTTTAGCTCTCTCCCCATTATATTTTAAGGCCGGGAGAGACAAAGCCCTCCTCTTTTCTTTTAATTCCTCGGTTATGGAAAATATGATTCCATTTTTCATAATTTGTTTTGTCTGTTCAATCCATGAATGAGGCGCATATCCTTCCTTCGCTGCCATGTTTTTTAAAACATTTAAAATATCAAAAAATTTGACATTCTGGGGACAGCGCTGCTCGCAATTACGGCATGTTGTGCAGTACCAAATATAAGGACTAGCCAATACTTCCTCTCTCATCCCAAGTTTGACCATTTTTGCCAGTTTTCTCGGATCATATTCATAAAATATCTCATGGATGGGGCATCCAGCCGTACAAGTCCCGCAAGCAAAACAGAGATTCAATCCTTCAGCTTCTTTATGGCTCATTACCTCTGTTTTGAATTCTGGACCAAGCTCAGACAATTTCATGTTTTATTCCTCTCTATTAATCTCCTCTAAAAGTGCATCCCTTAAGTCTTCCTTTTTGGGAACATCGATAAATTTAAGAATCCCGTTAATGGCTATGGCTGGAACAGACATAACGCCGTATTGGCTGGCTCTGGTGGTATCTACCGTAATATCCACTTCTTCAACGGTTAATTGATCCCCGAATTCCCCTTTTAATTCCTCCAACATCTTTTTAACCGCAGGGCACCCCACACATCCAGGGGACATAAATTCCTCCACATAGACTTCTTCCATTCCCTATTTATCTCCTTTCTTTAATTGACTTGTCCTCACTAACGATTGAGGAATTTTTATCTTGCTTTTCCTTAATTCGCTATCAGCACAGGAAGCCGCTGCCTTGGCTTGAACAATAGAGTCAGGAATATCTTTAGGACCTTGAGCAGAACCGCATATATAAATCCCACGAACATTTGTTTCGACCGGACGTAGTTTAGGATGCATTTCTTTAAAAAATCCATATCCATCCAGCTTGACACCTAAGATCTGAGAAAGTTCTTGGGTGCCTGAGGATGGAACCGTAGCACAGGACAAAACAACTAAATCAGCATCCAATTTTAGAAGTCTCCCAATCTCAGGATCGTCCACTTTCATAGAAAGATTTTTTGTTTCCGTGTTCTGAACAATCTCACTCGGCCTTGCCCGGATAAAAAGGACTCCCAACTCCCTGGTTCTTCTATAATATTCCTCAAAGCCTTTTCCTACAGTCCTCATGTCTATAAAACAAATGAAGATCTCAGCTTTGGGTAAAACCATCTCCTTGATGATCTGAGCATGTTTTAAAGCATACATACAACAAATATTGGAACAATAAGGATTGGCTTTCTCGTCTCGGGAACCCACACATTGAATCATTACAATTTTTTTCGGCTCTTTCCCATCACTCGGTCTTAAAAGCTGGCCATTGGTTGGACCATCTATATCTAAAAGCCTCGCCAACTGAAATTGGGTAATGACATTGCTGTAGCGGCCGTATCCATATTCGCTTTTAGGGGACGGATCATATTCATCAAAACCAGTCGCGGCAATGATCGCTCCCACTTTGATCTCCACTGAATTTGCTTTCTGATCAAAATTGATGGCATCCGTGGGGCATTGCTTTTCACACAAACGGCAGACTCCTTTTTGGAAATAAAGGCAGTTCTCTGCATCAATAACCGCTTTTTTAGGAATGGACTGGTCATAAGGGATGTAAATAGCTTTCCTTTCTCCTAATCCGGCTGAAAACACCTCATCTTTTACCTTGATAGGACATTTTTCAACACATTCACCGCATCCAGTGCATTTATCCAAGTCTACATACCTGGGATTCTGAAGGATATTGACATTGAAATTCCCCACATGACCGGATACGCTTTTTACTTCTGAATTTGTGAGTAAAGTAATATGAGGGTGTATGTTTGCGTAGGCTGTTTTAGGCGCTAGGATACAAGGAGCGCAGTCATTGGTAGGAAAGACTTTATAAAGCAAAGCCATCTTTCCCCCAATAGTGGGGAGTCTCTCCACAATATAAACATTATATCCTTTGTCCGCTAAATCCAATCCAGCTTCCAGACCAGCGACTCCTCCTCCTATCACCAAAATCGAATGTTCGGCTTTTATCTCAGCCATAGGAATGAGCCGCTTCAATCTCATCCTTTTTACAGCAAGCTCTATAAGACTTTTCGATTGTTCAAAGGCTTCCTCAGGATTTGTTTTCTGGGGACTTCCGTGCATAGTCCACTTTCTAATATCGACCAAATCCACAAATTGAGGCTCTATTCCCGCTTTTTCTCCACATCTTTGAAAAGTCATAAGATGCAGAGAAGGAGAGCATGCGGCGACAACAACCCTATCCAATTTCTGTTCATGAATAGCTTTTTGGATATCCTGCTGCCCATCTTCAGAACAAGAGAACTTATTCTCGGCAACAAAAGATACCCCCTTTACCTGCTTTGAGCTTTCAACCAAATCTCTTATATTCAAACCCCCGGCGATGTTTTTCCCGCAGTGGCAGATAAAAACGCCGATTCGTTTTTCTTTCTCAGCAGGCATTTTTCATGAAGTTTGATTATTCTGCTCTATAATATCCAAAACAGCCGCCGCCCCATGGGCTACAGCTGTAGACACAAGCTTAACCGCACAGTCAGTCACATCTCCTGCTGCATACACATTTTTGATATTTGTCCTGTTCTTTTCGTCAACTATGATATATCCTTCATCATTCACCTTAACACCTGATTCCTTGGCTATCTGACAGTTTGGAATCCCCTCCAACTGAAAAAACACTCCATCCGTCTCTATTTCTTTGGTGTTTTGAGTTTTTTTATCAGACAGTACAATACTCTTAACATTAACTTCGCCCTTGATTCCTTCCAGTTCCATCCCTTCTATAACCTCGACATTGTGTTTTCCAAGACTTTTGACCAAGATGTTCTCTGAACACAATTTATTTTCATGGCAAATTAGTTTTGTATCGGATGCTATGCCAGAAAGGAAAACGGCGACTTCTGCGGCTCTATTATCTCCTCCCATCACAACCACACGTTTGTTTTTAAAAAAGGCCCCATCACATACAGCACAATAACTCACTCCTCTCCCCCTAAATTGATTTTCCCCAGGTACCTCAAGGACTCGAGGATGTGTTCCGGAGGCAATGATTAAATATTTGGTCGAATATTCACCTTTATCTGTTTTGACAATTTTTTGATTTCCTTGGAGATCCATTTCCATCACTTTTTCAAACTGGTGTATTTCTCCTCTTTTCTCTTCGCACTGCCGGACCATCCTATCGGTCAGTTCTTTTCCCGTCATTTTCTCGTCACAACCTGGGTAATTTTCAACAAAAGGAATCTCAGCTGCCTCTCCCCCTAAATTTTTTTCTTCAAAAATTATTGTATTTAATCCATAATAATCAGCATAAAAGCACGCGCTGAGACCAGCCGGGCCTGCCCCAATCACCATGATGTCATCTTGTTTCATTTTTTCTTCTCCTTCAATCACACACAATCCAAATTAAAAAAATACACATTCATCTATAGAAAAATGAAATAAAAGGTATGAATAAAAAATAACAAATTCTTCTTTACACCTTTTTTAAAAATTCATTGAGTAGCCGAGACAACTTCTTGTTCGAATTTTCTATTTCCTGTGCTGTCTGCAATATGCTGTTGTAAACAGCTCTGTCTCCCATATTTTCGTATTTCTCATCCCATTCCTTTAATTTTCTGGCATATTTTTTGTTATGTTCAATCCATAAAGTTAAAATTTTATTGAATCTTCCTAATTCATCAACTGGATAGTTATTAAGAACTTCATCGACTTTGGATCGAATGGTTTGCTCTGGAACCGCACCTAAAATTTCACCCACCTTTTCACCATTTACGAAAAAAATCTGCATAGGTATACTCATAATCCTATATTTCATAGCGGTCTGCTTGTTTTCATCCACATTCACCTTGCAGAATTTAAAATCTTTGTATTCTTCGGCAAGATTCTCATATATGGGGGAAATTACATTGCAGGGAGCACACCAGGGAGCCCAAAAATCCACCTCTACTGGAATGTCAGAATTTAATACCTCTTCTACAAAATTTTTATCAGTAACTTCTCTGACTTTACTCATTTTTTTTATGACGAACTATTTTACTCCTCAGTAAATTCTAAGTCAACGCCATCTAGCCTGACCTATTCACAAAAAAATCTTGATCTTCTATTAATCTTTAATCTTTTCTTAAAAAACTTAACTCTTTTTCAATGATCCTTCTTGCCCATATTTCTGCGGTTCCACCGCACAGCATCACCACCACCCCGGCCATCTCGGTAATTTCCTTGGCACTGGCTCCTGCTTTTATGGCCCTCCTCCTCCATTTACCTGCCCTGCTCAGGCCAAAGCAATCCGGAAACACCGTGAACAGTTCAGGCTCTTTACATCACTGTCTTACTTGGTAAAGCCAGAGATGAATTATATTGAAACGAATCAAGACAATCAACACAAAGCTTGATTCAAAAGATGATTTATCTTTGATAGTAAGCCGAATTGAATTATAATATTTTCATAGACAGTGCCGTAAGAAAACAAAAAAAAGGAACTGAAAATGAATTATGAAGGAAAAGCTCTTACCATTGCAGGGTCTGACTCAGGAGGAGGCGCAGGAATCCAGGCTGATTTAAAAACATTTTATTCTTTTAATGTTTTTGGCATGTCGGTTTTGACTTCCATAACCGCACAGAACACTCTCGGTGTCCGCGCTGTCCATGATATCCCTCCTGATATCATAGAAAAGCAGATCGATGCGGTTATGGAAGATATAGGGGCTGACAGTGTAAAAACAGGAATGGTCTCAAGTAAAAGAATAATAGAAACCATAGCAAACCGGGTCAAGAAATATAGGATGAAAAAATTAGTGGTGGACCCTGTTATGATCGCTCAAAGCGGGGACCGTCTCCTGCAAAAAGATGCAGAACTTTCACTGGCAAAGGAACTTTTTCCTTTGACTTTCATTCTCACTCCCAATGTATATGAGGCAGAACTGATCAGCGGCCTCAAAATAAAAAATATAGAGGATGCGAAAAAAGCTGCAGAACTCATCCATGAAAAAGGACCTGAATTTGTGCTTCTTAAAGGGGGACACCTTAACGACAATGAGGAAGCCGTTGACATTTTATTTGACGGAAAAAAGTTCGATTATTTCAAAGCACAAAGGATCGATACATCCAATACGCACGGAACCGGCTGTACGTTCTCAGCGGCCATAACCGCCTGTTTATCCAAAGGAATGGACGTGCACACTGCTGTGGAAGCGGCCAAAGATTATATCACAAGAGCCATTCAAAACGCACCCCGTGATATTGGAAAGGGAAGCGGACCTCTTTATCACAACATCACACCCCTTTCCCCATCTGCGTTTGAAGAAGAGGCTGAAGACTTTGATGCGTGGTTTGACAAAAACAGACAGATATTTGAGTCAGAACTTCTCGCAGAAAAACAGTTCTTAACAAATCCAGAAAACGCAGTGAGTATCGGAGTGGGAAGCGGTCTTTTTGCTTCCAAACTAGGAATCAAATACGGTGTCGAACCTGCCAAAGGCATGGCTGAACTGGCAAGAAAAAGAGGAATTGAAGTGAAAATAGGGACTGCCGAGGATGTTCCCTTCCCTGACAAAAAATTCGACACGGTCCTTCTCAGCACAATTTTAAGCTATGTGAAGGACGCTCAAAAGACCGTGCGTGAAGCCTTCCGTATTCTCAGGCCAGGGGGGCATATTGTGGTGTCCTTTTTAACCAGAGAAGGTTCATATGCCATGATGTATGATTTGGCTTACCTAAGGGGCCAACACGACTTTTCCATTTCTCCCGAGCATCCTTATCCTGTGAAGTTTATCCGAGGAACTCACTGGCGCTCGACTGAAGAGGTCTCCAGACTACTTCAGGAAGCCGGTTTCATCGACTTGAAATACGTACAAACTCTTACCAAACACCCGAAATACACAGATGATGAAATAGAAAAACCCCAAGAAGGATATAAAAGAGGTGATTTTGTGGTTGTTCGGGGACGAAAACCATGAATACTGTTAATAGACTCAGAAAAGATTCGGATCACATTTGGAAAAAGATCTTGCAGCATCCTTTTGTTTTGGAACTGTACAGAGGGAATCTGCCCCTTGAAAAATTCAAATTCTATATTCTCCAGGATTACCATTATCTTTTCACGGCCATCAAAAATTTTGGGGTTATCGTGTCCAAAGCTCCTACAGTCAGAGCTATGAGAGAGGTCGCTGACATACTTCAATTGGAGGCTCAAAGTGAATTCGACGGGTATAAAGACTTTCTGAAACAAATCGGGCACACCATTCAAGAGGCGGCTGAGATAGAACCCATCTCAGTCAGCTTGTCCTACAGCAGTTTTCTTGTTTCCACAAGTACGCTGCAATCTTATCCTGAAGCTATCACCGCTGTTCTTCCTTGCTTCTGGTCCTATGCTGAAATCGCAGAGGTTCACAAAGATAAATTGAAAACTAATAAAAACCAATTGTACAAAGATTGGGCCAATGCTTATCTTTCTGATTCCTATCTCCATCTGGTTGAAAAGATTAAAGATTTGGTCAATGAAGCGGGGAAAAATTTTCCCTACCATAAACTAAAAGAAGTGTTTGCCAATGCGAGCCGATATGAATATCTATTCTGGGATGCGGCATATCATAAAACTATATGGCCGGATTCATAAAAAACGAGGAGAGAAGCTGCAAAAAAAGAGAATCCTGCTATCCAAATAAAGGTGCTATTCTTAAACATCTCATATTTCTCTTTGTTTTAAATTTTAGAAATAACTGGAATAACTCTTTTCCTGCTATAATCAGCTACCTTTTTAATATCCATAAGAACTCCCGAAGGAATGGGCACTTCGATTTCTCCTGTTTTATAAGGAAGGCCTTTAAGTCTTATAATCTTCAGAAATAATCTAAACGTTTCATTTTCAATTCGGGTCATAATCAGATTATCCGCAGCCTTTTCCAAATTTTCGATTTCTTTTTTCTTTACTGAGGTGCTTATGGAAAAAAGGTAAGTCCGAGTCTTATCCTTAGCTACAGTATCGATCATTTTAGTTAAAATCTGTTTCTCATAAGTGGGAGAAAAAAGAAGGAGATTTAAGGCAGATCCAAAAATCAAAATACCAGGGCCGTCTTTAGGAAGAAATGAAGATGCTTTTTGGATGGCTTTAATCCATATATCTGGTTTCACCATATTGGCTTTGATTTCATTTGGACCGATTTCACTTATTCCACTAATAGCCGCATCCAGCTGGATGAAATAGGAATGACTTTTATATTCAGATAATTCTACGTTAGTCACTTTTTTTAAACTGGTGACAATGAAATCTTTATTTGGATATTGGAGCGATATAAACACCACACTTCCGCCTGATCTCAGCCAGGCAGCCACAAAATGATTTCCGATTAGGGGTTTCCCTGAGCCTCCCGGTCCAGAGATTACAGTCGAAGAATTCACTAAAATCCCCTCTGGCATTAAGTGATCCAGCCATTTCACACCAAGTTTTATTTTATTCATTCAAAACACCTCCTCATATAACAATGACTCATTCTTATTATACTCCTTGAGTAAAGGACTTTGAGCATTCATAACAAAAGACCACAGAAAATTCATAGGTTGCATAGAAGGCTTATCCAAATTATCTGAAACTCTTGACAAATTTTTAGGATTGACGCAGTTATCTTTTTTTTTTATCATTAATATTCATAAACAGAAAATTTAAAGAGGAGATTTTTAAGAATAATATCAAAATGATTGAATGGCTCAAAAAAGAGAAAGATTTTGAAAATATAAAAAATAAAAACAGTCATTTTTTTATGCTGCTTTTTTACGGCGAATTTTCTTCGGCTGCAAAACGGGCTCTTTCTGAAATTAAGGAGTTCGGCAAGGAAAATAAACAACTGCCTGTCTACATCATTGACGTTCAAAAAATATCAGGAATACACAAACGATTTGGGGTCAAAAGTGTTCCCACAGTTCTGGTCATTCAGGATGGAAAAGTGACGAAAAAGATAGAAGGTGTTGAAAGTGCCAAATACTATTCTTACGCTGTATCCGGGATTCCTTCATCACCCTCTAAAAAAGGGGAAAAAGCAAGTCCTCTTAGAGTGGTCGTTTATGTAGGCCCGGGCTGTCCGGCGTGTGGGACAGCAAAGAATTATTTAAAACGTCAGGGTGTTCCGTTTAGAGAAGTGGATATATCTCGGGATCAACACGCAGCCGAAAGAATAGTTCGACGATCCGGTCAAATGGCTGTTCCTCAGATCGACATCAACGGACAATTAGTGGTAGGATTTAATAAGGCGAAGATTGACCGGCTTCTTTCACTTTAATCAGGAGGCTATGATATGAAAATAGAACCAATCAAAGGACGGATTTTAGTAAAACCTATAAAAGCGAATGAAAAAACTTCCAAAGGTATTTACATTCCGGATACATCAAAAAAGAAGATGAATGAAGGAAAAATTGTTGCTTTGGCAGAGGATTCCACTGAAGAAGTCGCTGTAGGGGATCATGTGGTTTTTAAAGAATTCAGCGGTACTGAACTGAAATTTGAAGGGGAAAAATATATTCTGCTAAATGAAGAAGACCTTCTGGTGAAATATATAGAACTGGATGAAATTCCAGAATAATAAGGAAACCTAAAGTTCTCATCTGTATCTATCCAGCCCTGCTTTATAATAAAATCTATCTCATTATTTAATTTCTAGAAAGCTGTTTGTTTATCACCACAAAAGATGTATAATAGACTGCAATGTTACTTTTTATGAATTTATGTTACCTAAAAGAGAGGGAGACGTAAAAATAAAATTTAAAAGCATAGGTATCATTCATACTCCTTATGTCGATTATGCCCCCTATCAACCAGTGGAAAATGACGTGGGAAATTTAGTGTATTCTAAAGAATAGAATATAAGAGGAAACAGCTTCTTCTATAGATTATGCAGGACTAAATTTAAGTCTTAGATTTCTATTTAAAGGATGTGTGTCCATGGACGGTAAAGAAAAAATTAAAAAAGTCAAAAAAAGAGACGGCAGAGTGGTTCCTTTTGACCGTCAAAAGATTATCAATGCCATTTTAAAAGCCATGAAATCTGTAAAGGAAGGAAATCTTGAAAAAGATCCTATCCGAGTAGCAGAAAAAGGAGTTAAAGAATTAGAAAAAAAATTCTTCCCTAACTATATTCCTGGTATTGAAGACATCCAGGATGTGGTTGAAGAAAAACTCATTTTGATGGATTTTCCAAAGACAGCAAAGTCATACATTTTGTATCGCCAAGAAAGAGCCAAGATCAGAGAAAAGCAAAAAGCTGTCCCAAAAAAAGTCAAGGATCTAGCTCAGAAAAGCAAAACGTATTTCCGAGATACCTTAGGAGAATTTATCTATTATAGATCCTATTCCCGGTGGATCCCTGATGAACAGAGGAGAGAAACCTGGATTGAAACAGTGGATAGGTATATTGATTTCATGCGCGAAAATTTAGGAGACAAAATAACAAAAGAAAAATACAAAGAAATTAGAGATTATATCCTCAATCAAAAAACAATGCCCTCCATGCGCCTTATTTGGGCGGCAGGAACGGCAGCCAGAGCCACTCATGTGGCAACCTATAATTGTTCTTATATAGCTCCTAACAAATTCAAAGATTTTGCTGAAATCATGTATCTTCTTATGTGCGGAGCCGGAGTAGGATTTTCAGTGGAAAACCAAAACGTCCAACAGCTTCCTATCATAAAACATCAAACCGGAGAAACACTCCCTGTCCATGTTATTGATGACAGCAAAGAAGGATGGGGTGATGCATTGACCTTAGGAATGAAAACCTGGTATGAAGGCAAAAATATCAAATATGATTACTCTAAAATAAGGCCTTACGGGGCACGATTAAGAACAATGGGAGGGATCAGCTCCGGACCCGAACCCCTAAAGTCACTTTTGGATTTCACCAGAAAGAAAATCTTAAACAAACAGGGGATGAGGCTCAGCAGCCTGGATGTTCATGATATCATTTGCAAGATCGGGCAGTTAGTAGAAATGGGGGGAGTGAGGAGAAGCGCTCTTATCTCACTTTCTGATTTAGATGATGACAAAATAAGAGATTCAAAAAGCGGCCATTACTACATCACCAATCCTCAGCGATCCATGGCTAACAATTCAGCTGTATACAACAAAAAACCTTCAGCCACCAAATTTATGGAAGAATGGCTGTCACTAGCAAAAAGCGGTACCGGAGAAAGAGGTATTTTCAACAGAGCCGGCCTAAAAAAACAAATGCCTCCGCGAAGATGGAAGAAATTTAAAAAACACCTGCAAACCTCAGGGACCAATCCTTGTGGAGAGATCACACTCAGAGATAGGCAGTTTTGCAATCTCACTGAAATTGTGGCCCGGCCGGAAGATACGGAACAATCATTATTAAAAAAAGCTGAAATCGCTGCTATTTTAGGAACTTATCAGGCAAGTCTAACGAACTTCCCTTATATATCGAAAGAATGGAAAAGAAATTGCGAAGAAGAAATGCTGCTCGGAGTTTCTATCACCGGTCAATGGGACTGCCCTGCTGTGCGCCATCCCAATGTGTTAAAAAATATCTACAAAAAAATCTTAGAAACAAACAAAAAATATGCCCGGAAATTTAACATCAATCCTGCCACATCCGTCACTTCAGTTAAACCATCAGGGACTGTCTCTCAATTAGTCAACGCAGCTCCGGGAATGCATCCCAGGCACAGCCCTTATTATATTAGAAGAATCCGTATCTCAGCCGGAGATCCTCTCTGTAAGATGCTGAGAGAACAAAAGGTTCCCTATCATCCAGAAGTGGGGCAAACCGAGGCTTCGGCAACCACTTATGTTTTTGATTTCCCAGTCAAAGCCCCAAATAAATCAACCTTTAAAAAAGACCTCAATGCCATCGATCAACTGGAATATTGGAAGATGGTTAAAGAAAACTACACGGAACACAATCCTTCGCAGACTATCCTCACGAATGATAATGAATGGATAAAAGTAGCTAACTGGCTGTATGAAAATTGGGATATCATCGGTGGCCTTACATTTTTACCCAAAGACAACACGGTTTACCAGTTAGCCCCTTATGAGGAAATCAGCAAACAGGAATACGAAAAACTCTTCTCGGAATTTCCGGAAATCGATTTTTCCCAGATTCTTATTTATGAAAAAGAAAAAGAGATTGAGGGCAGATCTTATTCAATTCAAATATGATTTTAAAATTTAATGGAAGAGATAGGATTGATCAATGTATAAAATAATATTAAAACAAAAATTAGCCCCTAAAATCCATCTACTAAAAATCAAGGAACCTATTTTGGCGAAAAAGTCCCAACCAGGTCAGTTTGTTGTCCTTAAAATAGATGAAGAGGGGGAACGGATTCCACTCAATATTGCTGATTGGGATGAAAATGAAGGAAGCATTGATGTTGTCTTTTTTGAGAAAGGAGCAACCACGCTCAAGTTGGCTTTGTTGAACGAAGGTGATTCTATTGTTAGCCTTGCGGGCCCATTGGGCTTGCCCACTCAGATTGAAAAATTCGGCCACGTCGTCTGTATTGCAGCAGGAGTTGCTGCCGGTTTCATTATACCTATCGCAAAAGCCATGAAACAGAAAGGAAATAAAGTCACTTCTCTTATATGGCAAAAAAATAAAAAGATGGTGTTTTGGGAGAATCGCCTGGCTGGGGCAAGCGATCGACTCATCATAGCCACAGAGGATGGGTCCTACGGTCAAAAAGGGCCCGCTCCCATGATATTAAAAAAAATGTTGGAAAATGGAGACACGATCGATCGGATTAATGTCATGGGACCAGGTCCTATGCTGAAAGCTTGTTCAGACATTACAAGCCCATATGGCATTAAAACTATTGTCAGTCTTCACTCGATAATGATCGATGGAATTGGCATGTGTGGATCATGTAGAGTTTCAGTAGGAGGTAAAACCAAATTTGCATGTGTGGATGGGCCTGATTTTGATGGACATCAGGTCGATTGGAAATTATTTTCCGCACGTAACAACATCTATAAAAACGAAGAGAAGATAGCCGTTGAACAGCATTTTTCTTAATGCTGCGGCTATTTTAGATTGGAGTCATTATGGAAAAAATCAACCTTAACAGAGTCCCAATGCCTAAACAAAAACCAAAGACTCGGATTAAAAATTTTGATGAGGTGGCTCTGGGCTATAACTCACAACAATCAAAAAATGAAGCAGACCGCTGCATTCAATGTCCAAATCCGACCTGTATTGAAGGATGCCCTGTAGAGATAAACATTCCTGGATTTATTAAGGCTATAAAGGATGATGATATGCCCGAAGCCTTAAAAATACTTAAAGAAAAAAACAGCCTTCCTGGTATATGTGGGAGAGTTTGCCCTCAGGAGGTCCAGTGCGAAGAAAAATGTGTTTTTTCCAAAAAGGGCGCTCCTATCGCCATTGGTCGTTTGGAACGCTATGTTGCGGATTGGGAACAAGAGCATTTGAAATCTTCTGGTCAATCATTTATAAAACTAAAACCAACAGGGAAACGAGTAGCTGTGGTGGGAGCTGGACCAGCTGGACTGACCGTATCTGCTGATTTAGCCAAATTAGGACATCAGGTGACCATATTCGAGGCTCTCCATACTCCTGGAGGGGTTTTAACCTATGGAATCCCAAATTTCAGATTGCCTAAAAATATTGTCAACAGTGAAATTGACTATGTGAAATCTTTGGGAGTTCAAATTGAATTAGACTCTGTGGTGGGCAAAAAAATGACCATTGACGAGCTTCTAGACAATAACTTCCAGGCTGTGTTTTTAGGTGTGGGAGCTGGTCTGCCCATGTTCTTGAATATTCCCGGAGAAAATCTCAATGGCGTTTATTCTGCCAATGAATTTTTAACCCGGGCCAATTTAATGAAAGCCTATAAATTCCCTGACTATTATACGCCTATTAAAATCGGAAAAAGGATAGCTGTCATCGGAGGAGGGAATGTGGCCATGGATTCTGCCAGAACAGCTATTCGGCTTGGTTCAGATGAAGTATCCATTGTTTACCGACGATCTGAAGTGGAGATGCCGGCTCGTCAGGAAGAAATAGAAAATGCCAAGGAAGAGGGTATAAAATTTAGGTTCTTAACCAATCCTAAAAAATTTTTGGGCGACGAGAAGTATTGGCTCAAGGGGATGGAATGCAATAAGATGAAATTAGGGAAACCGGATAAAAGCGGCCGGCGGCGTCCTATAACAATTTCTGACAGTGAGTTTATTATGCATGTAGATATTGCAGTCGTAGCCTTAGGCACCACACCTAATCCTCTCATTGCAGCCAGCGATAAAGATCTCGAATTCACAAAAAAAGGCACGATTATTGCTGACGAAAAAACAGGAAAAACAACAAAACCAGGAGTTTGGGCTGGAGGGGATATAGCCAGCGGCTCAGCTACTGTAATCAGTGCCATGGGAGCAGGCCAGCGAGCCGCAAAATCCATACATGATTATCTTATGAGTTCAGACTAAATAATTTATTTTTCCACCTCAGCCCAAAACACCAACCATACAATCATAGAATTTTTTAGTTTGTGAAATATATGCACGGAAATTATAATCAAAAACACAAATAGCCTGTTTGCAAGTCAATAAAGCCGGAGATAAATTGATAACTAAGAAATCAATAAAAAAATTTTTAAATAAGAACCAGCTCCTGCTCAAAATATCCAAATCAATTCGATTCTATATCAAAAAGGTTTTTATGGGTTATAGAAAATACCCGGGCATTCCAGGCCATATTCACTTTAATGATCAAAGCCTGATAAAAAACAACAGCGATCATTACAAAAGTGTGGGGATATCTGCGGCAAAACTCATCGAGTCCGCCATGAATGAAGTGGGTATGGCTCTTGAGGAAATCTCAAACATTTTGGATTTTCCCTGTGGATACGGAAGAGTCCTGAGATTTATCAAAAAAGCATTCCCACAGGCTGACTTCTACGTTGGAGATATAGATAAGCACGCTTTAAAATTCTGTAAAAAAGAATTTAACGTCATTCCTGTTCAATCAGATAAAAATTTCAAAAAAATTAAATTCCCAGTATCCTATGACCTTGTTTGGGTCGGTTCTTTGTTCACTCACATCAATTCTAAGGATTTTAAAGACCTGCTCGTGACATTGATTTCATCGCTAAAAGAAAAGGGAATCATTATTTTTACCACCCATGGGAAAGAATGCTTGAATCAATTAAATTCCTATGGTTTGGATGATCTCAATCCGGATGATATCAAAAATCAAATTGAAAACAGTGGGTTTTATTTCAAGCCATACCCGGGTCAATCCAATTATGGAATTTCAATCTGTTCTCAGGTTTTTGTGACGGAGACTGTAGACCAATTTTTTGGAGATAGAGTAAAGCTTATCTACCATAAAAACAGAGGCTGGGACAATCATCAGGATGTGTATGCCTTCCAAAAAACTTCCAGCCCAAAAAAATGATTGTTCTTGGAATTATGGCTGCTGTTTCTATCTTGCGCTGTAATAAAGATATTGATATGGTAATATAAAATTTCAGCTCTAAGTAAATCTTAAAGAGATTAATGGAGAATATGCATAGGAGGAGGAAAAGTGAAAAAGAGAGGCTGGTTTTTTAATTTTTTCGTCACCCTTATTGCAACATTCATCGTAGCCGGTGTAGTCACACTGCTATGGAGCCTTATAGCGCATGGTGAGGCCCAGATAGACTGGGAGACATCGTTTTTATTTGCTGTTATATTCAGCATTGTCATCCCGATGCTGGAGCGGTGGAATAGAGGATAAAAAGGCTTGAATTCATTTGTGAAGTTTTTCTCATCCATAAAAGTCTCCATATTCCTTCTTATCATCATCACCCTTGCCACCACACTGGGTACCCTTATCCCTCAGGGAAGGAGTGTTGAAGCGTATACAGAAAAATACGGGGATTGGGCACCTTTTCTTATAAAATCGGGGATAACGCGTCTCTACCAATCCCCATGGTATCTCTTTCTTTTGCTTCTGTTCTTTATAAACATCATTGTCTGCTCCCTCACCCGTATTAAGAAAAAATTCACTCAGGCGTTTAAACCCCAAATCATGACCGAAGAAAGGAAACTGGAGACGCTGAGCTTAAAAAAAACATTCACATGCCCTCAATCTGTTTCCCAGGCGGAAAAAAGGCTTAAGGAAATTTTGAGCTCAAGAGGGTATAAGGTTAAAGAGCAATCAACCCAGGGAATTTTTTTTCTTCTCGCCCGTAAAAGATTTTCGGGGCTTTTTGGATCCGACATCGTTCATTTGGGAATCCTGATCGTGATTTTAGGAGGCTTTATAAGCGGGGCTGCTGGTTTCAGGGAAAACATAGCGCTTGCTGCAGAAGAAACAAAATCCGTCCCCGGAACTGACTTTTTCTTAAAACTCAACAGATTCGAAACCCATTATTACCGGGATAGAAGTGTGAAGGACTGGAAGAGCACTCTCTCTCTTATTAAAAACAGCAAAATCATTATGACAAAAACCATTGAAGTCAATCACCCTCTTTCCTATAAAGGATTTGTTTTTTATCAGAGCGGCTACGGATGGGACTGGAGAAATCCCGAAGTCGAACTTGTGATGGAAAGAAAAACAGAAAATCCTTTTTCAGAATCCATCAGAACCATAGTGGGGGAGAAAAAATCCATCAAAGAAAAAGAAATTGAAATAGACCCTTTGTATTTTGTCCCGGATTTTGTTCTCACGGAAGAAAACAAGGTGACCACACGCTCTCTTGAGCCAAACAATCCGGCATTGTATGTGAAAATCTCGGAAAAAGGAGAGATCGTCTTTGCCGGATGGCTGTTCCTGAAATACCCTGAGTTTAACACCAGGAATTCCCAAGGAGATTCATTTCTGTCCGTAGAATTCAAGGATTTAAAAGCAGAGCCCTATTCAATCATACAAATAGCCAAGGATCCCGGAGTCCCTTTCATTTGGGCAGGATGTTTTTTTGTGATGACCGGCCTTTTTCTGGCTTTTTACTTTATTCCCAGGCAGCTGAGGTTTCTGATAAAAAAAGAAAACCAGTACACCAGAGTCTCTGCCGGAGGAACAGCAGCAAAAGCAAAAGACTCGTTTAAAAGGGAGTTTGATAAAATCATCCAATCATTCAGGAGAACAGGATGACAGAGAGCGCTCTCTTTTTTTGTGCTTTTATCCTTTATGCAGTTTCAGCCGCCTTTCTCTTTGTTTACCTTTTTTCTGAAAAAGATAAGTGGGCCCGGACAGGTTATCAAATCATCTTTGCAGGATTTATCATACACACCGCAGCCCTTGCAGCAAGAACACTAGAAAGCGGCCATGCTCCGTTTACCAATATGTATGAATCCCTCTCTTTTCTTGCCTGGTGCGGAGCCTTTGCTTATGTATCAATGGAAGGGAAATACAAGATAAGAAAAGCAGGTCCTTATTTCATACTGATCATCATCGTTCTCATGGCACTTGCCTCATCCCCCCTGATGCCCAAAGAAGTCCGACCGCTTATGCCCGCTCTGCAGAGCTACTGGCTGTGGCTTCATGTCTCTGTTACTCTTATGGGAGAAGCCTTTTTTGCCATGGCCTTTGTGACCAGTATTCTTTATCTCATAACAAAATCCAAAAAATCAATCCGGTCCAAGCAAAAAAAAGACCTTACCCCTGAAAGGCTGGACTTTATATCCTACAAATGCATTGCCGTGGGATTTCCTCTCTTCACTCTGGGCGGGCTTGTTTTCGGAATGATCTGGGCCTACAAAGCTTGGGGAAGATATTGGGGATGGGATCCAAAGGAAGTCTGGAGCCTTATCACATGGTTCGTGTTTGCTCTTTATCTTCACACCCGGCTGGTCATGGGATGGAAGGGAAAGCGCTCTGCTATTACAGCAATTATCGGATTTCTGGCTGCTCTGTTTACTTATTTCGGAGTGAATTACCTTTTAGCCGGATTGCACAGCTATTTATAATCAAGGTCAAGTACTAATGGAGCCCGGTTATCTCCCCCTTATCAGTGATGTCAATACGTTCCGCGGCCGGCCTCTTGGGAAGCCCGGGCATGGTCATGATATCTCCGCAGTACACCACCACAAATCCGGCTCCGGAACTGACTGAAACATCGGTCACTATCAGAGTGAAATCTTCGGGCTTTCCCAGAAGCTCTTTGTCATCTGACAGGGACGCCTGGGTCTTGGCAACACATATGGGAAATTCCTTGAAGCCCTCTTCTTCAATACGCTGGATCTTCCTTCGTATTTTCCCTTCCATGGCCACTGACTTGGCACCGTAGATGTCTCTGGCTACTTTTTCGATTTTTTCTACAAGCGGCAAATTTGATTCATAGGTATACTTAAAGTCCTTTTTGTCTTTATCTGCTGCCTCCATGACCTGTTCGCCCAATTCTTTTCCTCCCTTGCTTCCTTCTGCCCAAAGCCGGCTCTCCGCCGCTCTTGCGTTTTCGCCCTGGCAGAGCTTTTTAACTCTAGCTATCTCAGCATCTGTGTCCGACGTGAATCGATTTACAGCCACCACAAGGGGAATCCCGAAATCTTTCATGTTCTCGATATGCTTTTGTAAATTTTCAAATCCTTTTTCAATGGCACCCAGATTTTCTTTCTGAAGGTCTTTGCGTTCGATTCCTGCATGATGTTTCAGCGCTCTCACGGTTGCGACCAGCACCACAGCATCAGGCGGAGGAATATGACCTGTTCTCACAACTATATTGAAAAATTTCTCCGCACCCAAGTCTGAACCGAACCCTGTTTCAGTAACCACGTAGTCAGAAAGCTGAAGTGCCATCCGGGTTGCGATAACTGTGTTGGTCCCATGGGCAATATTGGCAAAAGGACCCCCGTGAATCAAGGCAGGTGTGCCTTCAAGGGTCTGGACGATATTAGGTTTTATGGCATCTTTAAGAAGAGCGGCCATAGAACCATGTGCGTTTATCTGGCGGGCAAAAACAGGCTCTCTCTCAGAAGAATAACCAATAATGATATTTCCCAGCCTTTCTTTCAAATCTTTTATGTTTTTGGAAAGGCAAAGAATAGCCATGACTTCAGAAGCTGCGGTTATATCCATCCCGGTTTCCCTGGCAATGCCTCTGAGAGGGCCGCCGATCCCCACCACTACTTCTCTAAGAACCCGGTCATCTACGTCCAAGACACGCTTCCAGGTCACACGCCTGCAGTCAAGAAGGCCACCAGGGCCGTCAAAATGCAGGCGGTTGTCCACCATGGCTGCAAGAAGATTATGGGCGGATGTAACGGCGTGAATGTCACCCGTGAAATGAAGATTGATTTCATCCGAAGGCACAACCCGTGCTTTCCCGCCTCCGGTTGCGCCTCCTTTTAGACCGAACACAGGCCCTAAGGATGGTTCCCGGAGGGCTGCGGTTGTTTTTTTCTTCATGCTGCTCAGTGTGTCCGCCAGGCCAATAGTGGTTAGGGTTTTTCCTTCTCCAGAGGGAGTTGGTGTCATCGCGGTTACCATTACCAGCTTCCCTCTCCTGTCTTCAGGGTTAAAATTATCTTCTCTGTTTATTTTGGCTTTGTACTGTCCATAATACTCAAGTTCATCTTCACTTATCCCGATTTTGGCAGCGATCTGCTCAATAGGAATAAGGGGTTTCTTTTTTTCCGATGTGCTGTCTTTATTCATAGAGGTCTCCTTTACTCTTTATGAATATATCACGAAACAGCCTTCTTTTCTATGTTCAGCTCGAAAATCAGCCTTGACAAAGCCATAATGACAAACTATTATGTGACCATATGACTATTTTGGTCATATAAATATAATAGGTCAAAACAAAGAGTGTAAAAAGTGACTCTAAAAAAGAAATGGGGCTTTGTCATTTGGATGCTCCTGATCACCACTGGAACTTCTTATCCCCAAACGATCCAGTCAAGAGGGCTGGTTACGTCCTGGCTGGCCGGAAGCGCCAAAAAAGCAGTCCAGCCTTTCCTGGGGCTCCGGTACATCCCCGCTTTTTCAATAGAACACTCTTTTGATAAAGGATACACTCTGGATGCCGAGGTTTCTCTGAATGCTTACGGGAATCTGAATTTTCATACCCTGAAAGATGTTGAGTCAGACGGGGACGTAAAGCCTTACAGAATGTGGGTGCGTTTTTCCACCAAACGGTTTGAGGCAAGGCTGGGACTTCAAAAAATCAACTTCGGTTCTGCTTATATGTTCAGACCATTGATGTGGTTTGACCGGATGGACCCCAGGGATCCTCTTATGCTCACAGATGGCGTTTATGGACTACTTCTGCGCTATTATTTTTTAAACAATGCCAATATCTGGCTGTGGGGACTTTACGGAAACAACGACACCAAAGGATGGGAGTTTGTCCCAAACTCTGATAAAACCTCTGAATTCGGGGGAAGAGCGCAGATCCCTGCCGGAAAAGGAGAGCTTGGTTTTTCCTTTCACCACCGCACCATTGACGCAAGTGAAACGCTTCAAGAAATATACCGGAGCAATGAACAAAATATCCCGGAAAACCGCTTTGCTGTAGACGGAAAATGGGATATTGGCATCGGTTTGTGGTTTGAAGGAGCTGTGTTCAAACAAAATTCCTCCTGGCTCCCGTATCCTTGGCAGCAGATGCTCACTTTAGGAATCGACTATACTTTTGGTATCGGAAACGGACTCAATGCCGTGGGAGAACACTTTGTCTTCGGACAGAGCTCTGAGTTTCTCTCTTCAGGGCGAAGCCTCGAGTTCTCAGCTGTCTCGCTCAATTATCCTTTAGGGCTGCTTGATTCGGTTTCCATGATGATTTACTATGACTGGGAAAATCATGACTTTTACCGGTTTATCAACTGGCAGAGGACTTATGACCAGTGGCAGATCTATGTCATGGGATTCTGGAATCCTGAAGAATTTCTCATATACCGGACAAATACAGAAAGCAGCCTTTTTACAGGAACCGGATTCCAAATTATGGTAGTATATAATTATTAAACTGGATTATGAACAAAATAAACTTAGCCGTTTTTTTATGAATAGGTCAGCATAAACCGAGAGGAAGATGCCAATGCAAAATTCAGCATTAATAAAAACACAGGATTTGGTCAAAATCTATCCGGTAGGATGGAAGGAGCTGGTCGCTCTTGACCATGTCAGCCTTGAATTCCAAACCGGTGAATTTGCCGGATTGGTCGGCCCCAGCGGCTCAGGAAAAACCACTCTTCTTAATATCGTAGGTTCTCTGGATACTCCCACAAAAGGAGATGCTGTGGTCATGGGCAAAAAAATCAGCTCGCTTTCACACAAACAGGCGGCTGCACTCAGAAAAAAACACATCGGCTTTATCTTCCAGACATTCAACCTTCTTCCAGTCTACAATGTGTATGAAAATGTGGAAATCTCCCTGCTGCTTTTGGGTCTGACCCATGAAGAGCGGAAAAAGAAAGTGATGCAGGCTCTGGAATGGGTCAAACTGGCAGACAGGGTCAAATCAAGACCGGCTCAGCTTTCCGGAGGACAGTGCCAGAGGGTAGCCATCGCCCGGGCCGTGGTTAAAGAGCCGGCCATCATCTTAGCGGACGAACCCACAGCCAACCTGGATGCGGAAAACTCATACAATATTCTGGAAACAATGGTGGACTTGAACAAGGAACTGGACACGACTTTTATCTTTGCCACACACGATGAAAAAGTCATCCGGTACCTGCGCCGCAAAATCACTCTTTTCGACGGAAGAGTGACCAAAGACGAACAGGTCACTCCTCAGGGGAAAGGAGAAAATCCATGACCTTGTTTAAACTGGCATTGAGAAACCTTCTAGGAGCAGGGCTCAGGACATGGCTGAATGTGGTGGTCCTCTCCTTTTCTTTCGTGGTCATCATCTGGATGCAGGGTGTTTTAAAGGGGATGAACAATCAGGCAGTGACCTCTTTAGTGGATGCTGAATATGCCGGAGGGCAGTTCTGGCACGAAAATTATGATCCCTATGATCCTCTCTCCCTGCAGGATGCCCATGGAAAACTCCCTGATGAGTTAAAGGACCTTGTTGAAAAAGAAAAGGCCACCCCTGTTCTTATCATCCAGGGCACAGCCTACCCTGAAGGCCGGATGACGACTCTTCTCATAAAAGGAATCGATCCTGACCAGAAGATCATATCCCTTCCCTCCTTTTTCCTGAATGAGAAAACCGGAGAAATCCCTGCTGTTATTGGGAACCGTATGTCAGAAAACACGGGTCTTAAAGCCGGAGATACTGTTACACTGAGATGGAGGGATGTAAACGGGACCTTTGATGCCCGGGATGCCCTTATTGTCCAGGTTATGAGAACTACTGTCCAATCCATTGACCAGGGCCAAATATGGATCCCCCTTGACAAATTAAGGGAACTCTCAGATATGGAAGAGGAAGCCACCCTCCTGATCGTTGAAAAAAATATCTTAGACCCGCCCCAGGTGAACGGATGGGAATTCAAGAGCCTGGATTTTCTTGTCAAAGATATAACACAGCTTGTGAAGGCCAAAACATCAGGGTCTTCGATCTTCTATGTCATACTCCTCCTTCTGGCAATGCTGGCTATCTTTGATACCCAGGTTTTATCACTTTTCCGCAGAAAAAAAGAAATCGGCACACTCATGGCCATGGGTTTTACCCGGGCCAAGATCATAGGGCTTTTCACTATTGAAGGAGCTATGCACGCCGTGCTTGCTGCTCTAGTGGCGGCTTTATACGGAATACCGTTTTTAATCTGGTTTGCCAAAACAGGATGGCCCATCCCGGAATCAATGGACAGCTACGGCTTTGCCCTAGGAGAAAAAATATTTCCGGTATACGGTGCGGGTCTTGTTGTCGGAACCACACTCCTGATTCTTTTGGTCACAACTCTTGTGAGCTACCTCCCCACAAGAAAAATAGCCAAACTTAAACCCACAGATGCCCTGAGAGGAAAAATCTCATGATAAAATTTCTTATCAAAGGAGTCTTGAGAGACAGGTCCAGAAGCCTTCTCCCTGTATTGACTGTAACCGCAGGTGTTCTTTTAACTGTTGTAGGATTTAGCTGGTTAAATGGGATCCAGTCCAGCTGGGTGGAAGTTGCGGCTAAATACAATACAGGCCATCTCCGGGTCATGAGCCGGGCCTATGCCGATGATGTAAATCAGTCTCCCAATGACCTGGCGTACATAGGAGTAAACCAGCTTTTAAGCAATTTAAGACAGGATTTTCCGGAACTGACATGGACTCCCAGAATCAGATTCGGAGGCCTGCTGGACATTCCGGATGAAAAGGGCGAAACTGAAGTTCAGGGGCCCTGTATGGGAATGGCTGTCGACCTTTTATCAGAAGACAGTCCTGAAGAGGAAATACTGAACCTACGGGATTCCATAATCAGGGGAAGGCTTCCTGAGGAACCAGATGAAATACTTATTACCGAAGAATTTGCGCAAAGGCTTGGATTGTCTATGGGAGAGACAGCAACCCTTATAAGCGCTACCATGTACGGAAGCATGGCTATCGCTAACTTTTCGGTCACAGGAACCGTCCGGTTCGGAGTCACGGCCATGGACCGCAGCACCATTATCGCTGACATCTCCGAAATCCAGAGAGTGCTGAATATGGAAAACACAGCCGGAGAGGTGCTGGGATTCTTTAAAACAAACCTGTATGACAATGAACAAGCCGAGGAGATCGCAGAGCGTTTCAATGCAAAATACAGTGACAAAGAGGATGAATTCTCTCCCTATATGGGAACTCTTCTCAAGCAGAGCGGTATGGAAGACATATTAGGAATGGTTGATATATACGGAGAAGTTATTATCATAGTTTTTATTGTGGTCATGTCCATAGTATTATGGAATGCGGGACTGATGGGAAGCCTGAGGAGGTACGGAGAAATCGGAGTTCGGCTGGCTATAGGAGAGGACAAAGGTCATCTTTACAGGTCCCTGATCACAGAGTCTCTGGTCATAGGTTTCATAGGTTCAGTCATAGGAACCGTTCTCGGGCTGCTTGTTTCTTATTATCTTCAGGAAAAAGGAATCAACATCGCTTTTATGATGAAAGACTCCACCTTGATGATGTCTGATACTTTTCGGGCCGACGTCGATGCGGTCAGTCATTACATCGGATTTATCCCGGGCATGGCCGCCACTTTCCTGGGAAGCCTTTTCTCAGGCGTAGGCATCTACAAAAGAAAGACTTCTCAGTTGATGAAGGAGTTAGAGACATGAAAAATGTGAGACATATCCTTATATTTCCTTTGATTTTAATGATGACAGCAGGCCTCACAGGTCAAAACCAAGTCCCGAAAGGAGATTGGATCCTGGAAAAAGTGGATGAAAACTACGGGTCTGACAACAAGATCATGACCGCGACCATGGTCATTCACGGTCGCCGGGGATCAAGGGAAGTCACATCAAAGATCTGGGTCAGAGGAAATGACCAATCCTTTACCGAATATCTGGCTCCTCCAAGAGAGAAAGGCACTAAAATGCTCAAACTCGGCGACCAGCTGTGGATGTATTCCCCGTCCACAGACCGGACCATACAAATATCAGGGCATATGCTTCGGCAGTCTGTAATGGGATCAGATCTTTCGTATGAAGACATGATGGAAGACCCCAAGCTGCAGAATATGTACAGTGCTCAGGTTATAGGGGAAGAGAGCTATATGGACCGTCCATGCTGGGTGCTCGAGCTCACTTCCATTAAGGAAGATATCGCCTATCATTCCAGAAAAGTATGGGTGGATAAGGAAAGATTCGTGACACTGAAAGAGGACCGGTTTGCAAGGGGAGGGAAACTTCTAAAAACCACTGAAGTAAAAAAAGTAGAAAAAATAGATAACCGCTGGATACCTACTCATGCCCTGTTTAAAGATGTGCTGAAATCAGGAAAAGGAACAGAATTTTTTGTGGACTCCATGATTTTCAACGCAGAAATCCCGGATTATATCTTTACAAAAGCCGCACTCAGAAGATAAAATATCGTCCGCTATGTCTGTCTCAAAAGCTGTTGTCAGAATACCTCCGGAAAATTTCTCTCAAGGAATCACCAGCTCTGGTCTGGGGAAGCCTGACTACGCACTGGCCCTCAAACAGCACGATGATTATTGTCAGGCACTCAAAGACTTTGGTGTTCATCTGATTATCCTTGAAAAAGACACTGAATTTCCTGACTCCGCCTTTGTGGAAGATACCGCTGTGGTCAATGAGAAATGTGCGGTTATTACAAGGCCCGGAGACACAAGAAGGCGCGGGGAAGAAGCCAAAATAAAAAAAGTGCTTTCCAGGTACAGAAATACAGAGTGCATCAAAGAGCCGGGAACCGTGGACGGCGGAGATGTGCTGAGAATAGAGAACAAATATTATATCGGCCTTTCCCAAAGAACCAACCGGCAGGGGGGAGAACAGCTCAGCAAAATCCTTAAAAAATATGGATATGACTCTGTGTTCATAGAAGTCACAAATATGCTTCATCTCAAATCAGGAGTCAACTATCTTGACAAAGGAGTGATTCTTTTACGAAAAGATATATCCCATCTCTCTTGTTTTAAAACCTTCCATAAAATCGCGGTAAGCCCTAAAGAATCTTACGCCGCCAACTGCATCTTGATAAACGGCTCTGTGCTGATGCCCGCCGGTTTTCCTGATACGTACAAAAAAATAAAGTCAGAGGGATTCAACATAAGAGCGCTTAACATGTCAGAATTTGAAAAGATGGACGGAGGAGTGAGCTGTCTTTCTATCCGATTCTAAGCCTTTTTCTGAAGTTTCCAATTCAAGCATCTTGTCTTCCAGTTTCTTTAGAAGTCGCTCGCCGTAAAGTTTGAAAACTTTTTTCCCTTTATTATCTTACCCTTCTTTGAAGCCAGCGCTCCTTTTTTCGACTCCTCAATGACCTCTCTTATGATCTGTGTGAATTGTTTTGGCTCCGCCGGTTTCTGAATATACCGGTCAGCCCCTATATCCAGAGCAAGCTGCCTGTCTTTTGAATCAGTGTATATGGCTGTGCAAAAATAAAAAGAACAAGAAGGCCGAAGAAGAACTCACTGAACTGTAAGGCTACAGCTTGAATCT